>Ga0070727_10004794_pt1 | contig 11352 bp, 6 predicted proteins | sample tdAd472_FD_66722 | JGI IMG/M metagenome (GOLD analysis project Ga0070727, IMG submission 66722) | Marine sediment microbial communities from the Atlantic coast under amendment with organic carbon and nitrate - tdAd47.2 | ecosystem: Environmental > Aquatic > Marine > Coastal > Sediment | place... | reverse complement strand
TTTGGCTCCAAGGAAGGCCTGATGCGGGCCACCATCAGCGAACGCACGCGCCAGATCGACGAAAAGCGCCTGAACCTGATGAAAAGCTGGAAGGGCAAGCCCACCTTGGACGAAGTGTTGGAAGTGCTGATCCTGCCGCTGGCGGAGCTCGCGGAAGAGGAAATCGGCGGCAAGCACTATATCCTGTTCCTGTGCCAGGCCATCACCCAGCCCGACTGGGACCTGAGACAAGCCATCAAGGACTTCGAACTCATCGGCCTTGGCAAGGCTTATGAATATTATGATGAATTGCTGGCTGACCTGCCAGAAGAAGCGCGCATCGTGCGCCAGGAAATCGCCTATGACGTGGCCATCCTGACTCTCAAGCGCTGGTGCATCCGCGAAATGGAACTGACGCCAAAGCAAATCACCAAGCTGGTGATCCACGCCAACAAGGCGATCCTGGAACCGCCAAAACGCTAGGCGCTAAACCGCCTTCACGGGGTCAACGAGGAAATTGGGGCTGGGTTTGCCGAAGAAGTAGCCCTGGCCATAATCAACACCCATGTCGGTCAGCAGCTTCGCATGTTCCTGGGTTTCGACCCACTCACCCACCGTCACGATCCCAAGATCCCTGCAGAGCGAAACCATGGACCTGAGGTAGGCGCGGTCTTCCCTATTGTTGATCGCATCCCTGATATAGTCGCCGTCGATCTTGAGCGCATCGACCTTCAGCTTTTTCAGATACTGGAAGCCCGCAGCACCCGCACCGAAGTCGTCCAGATAGACCTTGAATCCGATGGTCCGCATTTCCTGAACGGCAGCCCCAAGCGCATCTAGGTCGTGGATTTTGGCGGACTCGGTAATCTCCAGCGAAAGATACTGCTTCAGATCCTTGTTGCCGCGCAGGAGCGAGATCAGCTCAAGCATGAATTCAGGGTTTGAAAGCGACCGGCCCGACAGGTTTACAGCAATGCCCGGCGCACCACCCTTTTTCAGCATTTCCCGGATCTTGCGCACAGCGCGCGTGACCACGGCATAATCAAAATCGTCAATCAACCCGACATCTTCAGCGAAGCGGATCATCTCCCACTGACTTTTAATCATGGGCGGCAGCTCAAACCGCGTCAGCGCCTCAAAATGATGCACCGTGCTTTTCTTCAAATGCACGATCGGCTGGAACACCAGCGAGAAGGCCCCCTCTTCCAGCACCTTTCGGAAAGCTTTGACCCGCTCTGTGGTCTCCCCGATCATTGTGGCGCAATTCTTTTTAATGTCCGCGATCGCATTGCCCCCAGCATCCCGCGCGAAACTCTCAAGGCTGAACACCAGCGCCTTGAGGCTATCTGCTTCACTCAGGTGGGACTCCGCCGCATCAATGGTTGCCGAAGACAATTCCACCCCCGTGGCCTTCTGCAGTTGGGCTGCAAGGTCAACTTTCTGGGTTTTCTTGTCCGTCTTGTCGTGAACCAGCGCGAACTTGTCATCTGCCAGCATGGCTGCATGCGACCCGCCAACAGAGAATGATTTCAGATATTCTTCAATCACCTTCTGCTTTTCCGGATCAATCGACTGGCCACCGCCAGCTTGCAGCACGGTCACCAGCATATTTTCCGCGGCGTCCGGGTTGCCTTCGAACAAGCCTTCAAGGCGCTCGAAGAACTGCTGTTTCTTGTCTTCCACTTTCTCGGGGGCCTGCTTGCCCTTCACAGCACCAATGCGGTAGGGCTTCGACAGAACGGCATAGATGCGGTCATTCGCGGTGGGCAATTTGGCGATGAAGACAGCAAAGTCTTCCTTCTTTCCGTCTTCCTTGCCAATGGATACGGTGAAAGGCCCAAGACGGTTGGCGCCCGTCAGGGTTTTGGCGGCACTTTCAATAATGCCGCGGCCTTTTTCAGTCAGAAGGTTCAGGAAATTGGTCTTGCCGTCGCTGGCCACAGCGCCCAGCGTGTTCTTAATCGCCCCGTCTGCGCTTTGGATATTGAACTCGAGATCCAGCTCAAGCAACAAATCGCCTACGCAAAACGCGTAACCCAGAAATCTACCCGGTACTTTGCTCATAAAAAGTCTTTAATACCCGTGACATACGTCACGCCAGTTACTTCCCCACCCCTTGTATCGCACAGATACGTTAGCAAAACGTAACGTAAATTCTTTTTAATTGCGACAATTAAAAAAGCAAAAAAGGAAGGTATTTTTCCCATATTTCAGGGACTTGGGCGTCATTAACAATATTGTCAAAATAGGAACACAAATGTATTGCTAAACCAAGGGCGAGTGGAAAACGGCATTGTCGCGCGGTTGTATTTTCAGCAAAGGAACCCGCTGCTTTCAGAGGGTGAAGGGAAGATTTTGATGAGCATTTTCGAAAAAGCCAACGTTAACCGCCGCCATATACTCGGCGGCATTGGCGCGGGGCTTGGACTGGCGGCTGTGCGCAGCACCGGGGCAAGCGCCCAACCGTCGCACGGTTTCACCCATAATGTCGCAAGCGGCGATCCCCTTGAAGACCGGGTTATCCTCTGGACACGTGTCCTGCCGAAAGGCGGCCCGGCAAGCAATGTGCCTGTCGACTATCAGGTAGCGACGGATGAAGGCTTTACCGACATTGTCAGCCAGGGCCAAACGCGCACCGGGCCGAAACAGGATTTTACGGTAAAGGTGGATGCGCGCGGGCTTAAGCCGGATACTCGCTATTATTACCGTTTTCTGGCTGAAGGACAAATCAGCCCCTTGGGCCGCACCCGCACACTGCCCGGCCACGGCGCCCAACATGCCCGCATGGCCGTGATTTCCTGCTCCAACTACCCGCAGGGCTTCTTCAATGTTTATAGGGAACTCGCGGGCCGTGACGTAGACATGGTCCTGCATCTTGGCGACTATATCTATGAATATGCCGATGGGGTCTATTCCAACGATGCGGCTGTCGCCCATGGCCGCGCCGTCAAGCCGAAGAATGAGCTGGTGGCGATTGACGACTACCGCACCCGCTATGCGCTTTACCGCTCAGACCCGGACCTACAGGCCGCCCATGCCGCTCACCCATTTATCTGTGTGTGGGACGATCACGAGATCGCCAACAACACCTGGAAAAGCGGCGCAGAAAACCACAATGATGGTGAAGGTGCGTTTGAAGACCGCAAACAGGCCGCGGTACAGGCCTACCACGAATGGCTGCCGATCCGCGAAGGCGGCAAGGGCAAAGACCATATCAACCGCACGTTTGATATTGGCGGGCTCGCCAGCCTGATCATGCTTGATACCCGGCTTGTGGGGCGTGACAAGCAGCTGGACTATACCCAAGACCTGCCGATGACCACGATCCCGTTCGACTTTTCTGACAAAGCGAACCCAAAGGCGGTGCTGGATGCCGATGCGCTGAAGGCGCTCCCGGAAGCCGCGGTCAAACATATCCCGGTGCCATTCAATATGCGTGCTAAAAAGCCTGTACCGATGACGGACTATGCCCAGATCAAGGCGCTTGACCCCAAGAAACTGCCGAAGGGCTTCAGCTACCTGCCAGACGTGGAAAAATTCCGCCGCGACATTCTGGGCGCTGAAGAGCGCACTATTTTGGGCACTGAGCAGGAAGCATGGCTGACTGCCGAGTTTCAAAAATCCAGCGAAGCGGGCGTGCCATGGCAGATTTTGGGCCAGCAACTGCTGATCGGCCGCGTGGGTATCCCCATGCTGACGGACGAGGATGTCGACTTTGAAAGGTCAAAGTTCATCAGCCGCGAACGCTTTGACGCCATCCGCATGTTGGGCAGCATGGGCATGCCGCTGAACCTGGATTTCTGGGATGGCTACCCGGCCTGCCGCGACAGGGTTTATGCGTCGGTCAAGGCATTTGCCAACAATGCCGTGTTCCTTTCTGGCGACACGCACAATGCCTGGTGCTTTGAACTGACAGACAAAGATGGTGACAATGTCGCGGTTGAGTTCGCGACGCCAAGCGTCAGTTCGCCCGGCATGGAAGCCTATATCCCGGCCGACCCAGCGCGCGTGAGGGAAGAGACCATGAAGGCAAGCCCGGAACTGACCTATTTCAACAGCAAGGACCGCGGCTGGCTTGAGCTGGACATCACGCCGGAGAGCATGTCTTCGACCTGGCATTATGTGTCAACGGTGCTAAGCCACGACTATAGCGTGACCAAGGGCCCAACGCTGGTAACCCGCGCGGGCAGCCACACGGTGACCATGGCAGCCTAATCGCTCACGTAAAGCAGGTATGAAAAAGGCGGGTTCTCCCCCGCCTTTTCTTTGTCTTATCCCTGGTGATCCTGATGTCTAATGGTCCTGGGCACCAGCTGCCCCGATGGGCACCCGGATGTCCTCCACCAGATGCTGGACTTCCTCAGGCGGCGCGGGCGTGAAGCGGTCGACGGTGAATGCCACCGCAAAATTCAGCACCATGCCCACCATGCCGATGCCTTCAGGTGAAATGCCGAACAGCCAATGGTCGGCAGTGTTCATCTCAGGCGAAACAAATTTGAAGAACACGATATAGGCGGCGGTGAACAAAAGCCCAGCCAGCATGCCGGCGATGGCGCCTTCCTTGTTCATCTGTTTGGAGAAAATCCCCATCAGGATCGCAGGGAACAGGCTCGCGGCCGCCAGCCCGAAGGCAAAGGCCACCACTTGAGCCACAAAGGCTGGCGGGTTGATACCCAGGTATCCTGCAATCATAATCGCCACCGCCGCGGCAATCCGCGCCGCGCGCAGTTCCTGCATGTCGGAAATCTCTTTCATCCAGGTTTTCTTGAGAAGGTCGTGACTGACAGCCGTGGATATCACCAGAAGGAGCCCAGCCGCGGTACTGAGTGCCGCCGCAAGCCCGCCTGCCGCCACCAGTGCGATCACCCAACCCGGCAACTTGGCGATTTCAGGGTTGGCCAGCACCATGATATCCTGGTCCACATAGACCTCATTTGCGGTATCCGTGGTGGGGTTCACCAGCATACGCTCGCCGTGATCGCCGCGCTTGTCACCGTCGAACGCCGGTTTGCCGTCAAACGGCGCACCCGGGCGGTACTGTACTGCGCCGTCGCCATTCTTGTCCTGCCAGGCGATCAGGCCCAGATCTTCCCAGTTCTTGAACCACTGGGGCGTTTCGGCATACTCCGTTTCATTGACTTCGGAGATGAAGTTCAGCCGCGCAAACGCGCCCACCGCAGGCGCCGTGGTATAGAGAATGGCGATAAACACCAGTGCCCAGCCTGCAGAAATCCGCGCATCTGACGCTTTCGGCACGGTGAAGAAACGCACCAGAACGTGCGGCAGGCCTGCCGTGCCCACCATAAGCGCCGCTGTGATGGCGAACACATCGATCGTTGATTTGGTGCCGTCCGTATAGGCGGTGAAGCCAAGATCAATGAGCGCGCTATCAAGCTTCTCCAGAACTGTGAGGCCGGAGCCGTCAGCAACCTCTGCACCCAACCCCAATTGCGGTACCGGGTTACCGGTGATCAGCAGGGAAATGAATATGGCGGGCACGGTATAGGCAAAGATCATCACGCAATATTGCGCCACCTGCGTGTAAGTGATGCCCTTCATGCCGCCAAGCACCGCATACATGAACACAATCGCCATGCCGATGATCACGCCCAGGTCCACCTCCACTTCCAGAAAGCGGGAAAACACGATGCCCACACCGCGCATCTGCCCCGCCACATAGGTGAAGCTGATGAAAATCAGGCACAATACGGCCACAAGCCGCGCGGCATCGGAATAATAGCGGTCGCCGATAAATTCGGGCACCGTGAACTTGCCGTATTTCCGAAGGTAGGGTGCGAGAAGAAGCGCCAGCAGCACATAGCCGCCGGTCCAGCCCATCAAATAGACCGACCCGTCATACCCAAGGAAGGCAATCAGACCCGCCATGGAAATGAAGGACGCCGCGCTCATCCAGTCGGCAGCCGTCGCCATGCCGTTCAAGACCGGGTGCACGCCGGTGCCGGCGACATAGAATTCGCTGGTGTTGGCCACGCGCGACCACACGGCGATACCAATATAAAGCGCGAAGGACAGGCCCACGAACAAGTATGTCAGATTTTGTGCATCCATGGCCCTAGTCCCCCACACCAAATTTGCGGTCCAGCGCACGCATGCGGAACGCATAAACGAAAATCAGGACCACAAAGGTGAAGATGGACCCCTGCTGGGCGAACCAGAAACCAAGCTTGAAGCCGAACAGGTGAAACTGGTTGAGCCAGTCTTCGAGCAAAATACCGAATCCGAAAGACACGACAAACCAGATCACCAAAAGCATAGCGAGCAGCTTCAAATTGGCCCGCCAATAGGCCTGGCGGTTCTGGCTTTCGCCAGTAGGCATATTTTCTGCCATATGCATTCCCTCCCCTGAATTGCCCGCACAGCTTGAAATATCGCATCCTCAAGGTCAATTTTTTGTTGGATTGTTAACCTATTGACGTCAAGATCAGGTGGCGCTGAGGGGGCGACAATGCAGTTCGGTGTCGTGAACAGATTCAGACGTTTCAAAAGATCGCTGGCTTATTCCGCCCTTCTGGGGCTTGGATGGCGCGTGGCCCTGGTTATCGGTTTCATCACCGTTGGCGGTTTCCTGATCATCAGTCGCGCGCTTGAGGAAAACAAGCTTGAAGAGCTGGCCATCTTCATCCAGGAGCGCGCTGAACGCGAAGGCGCCATCTTCCGAACCATCAGCAAGGCACACACTCAAGCCACCGCTTCCCTGAATCAGGCACTGGCCCAGGCAGACAATGGGGGAACGGACGAGGCCGCATTCCTAGAGGCATTCGATCGCTATTTCCCGCTGCAGCCGGATGGTACGCGGCGTTCTGCCGATTTCCTGTTCGAAGGCGCACGCCAGGGCGTTACTGGCTGGATCAGCGGCATGGGCGCCTTCATCAAGAATGGCAAAGACCTGACAGTTGCAGACAAGCGGCTATTGATGACCGCGTTTGAAACCGCCTATCACGTGGGCCAGGCCCAATTCCAGGACCTGCCAAGCCTCTATTTCTTCACACCGAATAACGAGCTTCTCATTCATGCACCCTCGCGCGCAGACAGGCTGATGTTCTACCGCAAGGAAGCGCCCGCCTCTTTCGATTTCTCCTCCCAGGAACTGGTGCAGATCACCTTGCCGGAGAATAACCCCAAAGGTGAAATGCGCTGCACCAGCCTGCGCCCTATCATCTACGACCAAACAGGCACAACCTGGACCACAGGCTGCCACACACCGGTTTACCTGAATGGCACCCATGTCGGCGCCTTTGGCAGCAGCATCCTTCTGGATAAACTGCTTGAAAATGCCATCGCCGATGTCCCCCAGGGTGCAACCAACATGATCATTACGGCTGACGGCAAACTGATTGCCCATCCCAGCTTGACGAAACAGGGGGAAGCAAACGACCGCATGCTGGATATCCCCGCATCCGCCAACACCAACCTGAAGGCAATCTATAGCGCCATCCAGGAACACCCGGATGATGATGTTTTCGTCACTACCGTTGAGGCGACGGGTCACTATGTCGCCATTGGACGCATCAAGGGGCCTGATTGGTATTTCGTCACCGCTTACCCGCAGGACCTGATCCTGGCAAACGCGCGCGAGAACGCCACCATCCTCCTTTATGTAGGGTTCGTCGGCTTGTTGCTGGCGCTCGCAAGCCTGTTAGTTGCCATTCGGTCCTATATCGTCGCGCCGCTGAGGGCGCTCGTGCGCCATAATCAGAATATGGCCCGCGGCGATTTCAGCGCCACGCCGCCGACCATCGCAAAGGGCAGTGCTGGCAATGATGAGCTGGGGCAACTGGCCCGGTCTTCCGCCCGCATGGCACGCCGCCTTTCTGAAGCCTTCAGCACGCTTGAGCAGCGCGTGGAAGAGCGCACGCATGACCTAGCCGCAGCCAAGACCCAGGCAGAACGGGCCAACGCCGCCAAATCGGACTTCCTGGCGAATATGAGCCACGAGATACGGACCCCGCTGACAGGTATTGTCGGCATGCTGGATATCCTGTCTGGCGAACAGCTGCCGGAATCTGCACGCCCCTATGTTTCTATGGCCCGCCAGTCAGCCGACATGATGCTGGAACTGGTCAACGACATTCTCGACTTGTCGCGCATTGAGGCGGGCAAGATGGTTCTCAAGCCAGAGCCCACGAACCTTGGCGGCCTATTGAACCGAACCGTCCTAAGCCTCGCACCCCTGGCTTCCCAGAAGGATCTTGAGCTCACCCTCAAGGATGACACGCCAGAAGACCTGTGGCTCAAGATAGACCAGAAGGCGCTCCGGCAGATCATGATCAACCTCATCGGTAACGCCATCAAGTTTACCGATAGCGGATCTGTAACCATTTCCGCCAGCGCCCGGGCTGTCGAAGGCGGCCAGCAGTCAGTCACCCTGAATGTAAAGGATACGGGTAAAGGTATTCCGCGGGACGCCCAGGCTCGGCTGTTCGACCGGTTCGAAACTGTGAAGGAAAACCAGATCACCGGGAAGTCCACCGGCCTAGGCCTTGCGATCACCCGGGAGCTGGTGCAACTGATGAAGGGTTGGATCGCCGTTGAAAGCGAGGTTGGCAAGGGATCGACCTTCGTTGTGAGCCTGCGCCTTGATGAAGTTGAAGCACCTTTGGACACCGGCCTGGATGCCGCCTCTGGTCAGGACCATGACCTGAAGGGCCTTAAGGTGGTCGCGGTAGACGACAACCCGGTGAACCGCGCGGTACTCAAGAAACTTTGCGAAAGCGAAGGCTTTGAGGTCAGCGTGCTGTCAAGCGGCGAGGAAATGATCAGCCATATTGCCGCGCTCCAGAAAGAGGCGGCCCCACCGCCCGATATTTTCCTGATGGATATCAACATGCCAGGCAAGGACGGCATGGAAACCCTGCAGGAAATCCGCGCACTAGACGGTTGGGCCCGGGATATACCGGCCATTGCCTTCACCGCCCACGCTGTGGTGGGCGTGGTTGATAACTTGAAGGCTGGCGGCATGCAGGGCTATGTGGGCAAACCCATCGACAAGAAAGCCTTCCTGGCGGAAATTCGCCGCTGCCTCAGCGAAGGCGTGCGCTAGGCAGCCAGCCCGAGACCGCGTCTCGTGGAACTGAGGGCTTGCCATCACTTGTCATTTTCCTGAAGCTAAGGCCCCACAGCAATTGACGAGCCGGACCATGAACAGCCCTGAAGCCCTTGAAGCCTATCTTTATAAAAACATCCCGATATCACACGCCATGGGCGTTCGGGTGACCTTCGCCACCGCAGAAAAGATATCGCTGACAGCGCCGCTTGCGGCGAATATCAATCACAAGCGAACGGTCTTCGGCGGCAGCCTGCAGGCCGTTGCCACACTGGCCTGCTGGACGCTCTTGCACGTGAACCTGCGCGAGGACGCAGACCCGTCGGAGATTGTGATCACGAACAGCAATATCGACTATGTTCGCCCCGTGACATCGGATTTCACAGCCACCGCCAGCCTACCGGACGCCGCGCGCTGGCAGCAGTTCCTGAAGACATTCGACAGACACGGTCGCGCCCGTATCCAGATGACAGCCCATGTGATGCAGGATGAGGAAGTTTCGGTTGATTACACAGGCACCTTCGCGGCAATCAAGACAGGCTGATCCACCGGCCATATCCCAAAAAAGTGAAGGCGGCAGCCGGGTTTGACCGGCTACCGCCATTCATAAGCACATGAAAGATGGGTTGGAAGGTCGGTCTTAAGCCCCAGACCGAAAGACATGTCCTGCCCGCTCTGCTACCAAAGGAGGCGCCCACCACTGAATGGCAGCCAAACGAGCCCTTCACTTTCATGGCTTTGAGCCCGCCAGCCCCATTTGAGGCCGACATTCTCAACGCAACGCCAGCACGATATGAATTCCTGACTATTTGGTCAATAACCATTTTCGCATTTTTTTCGCTTTTTTTGCGCCCCGCTATCGACGGATACGCGCGCCCCGGCATAAGGTGTAATCCAGTACGATAAATGGGGGACTAAACATGGGTGGCAACCCGCTTTCCGATGTTGACAGCTGGCTCTATCACTTGGGCGACACAGACGCTGAGCGCCTGCAGGACATAGGCGACAGCACAGCCGACATGGTGGTAATCGAATTCGCCAATTACGCCAATGAGGAAACGCCCTATACCGCGGCTGACCTAGACATCATGCGCGGGTCGAATGACAAGCTGATCGTCTCTTACCTCAGCATTGGTGAAGCGGAAGATTACCGCTTTTATTGGGACGATCCCGATTTCATCGCTATCCGTGACAGCATCATCGACAATGAAAACCCTGAATGGGCCGGCAACTTCAAAGTCCGTTACTGGTTGGACGACTGGCAGCAGGTGATCTTCGACTATGTCGAACGCATCATCGATGGCGGCTTCAACGGCCTCTATCTGGATATCATAGACGGATATGAGTATTGGGAGGACCTGATACCAAATTCCGCTATCGATTATCGCCAGGAGATGGCGAATTTTGTAGCCGCCATCCGCGCCCACGCCGAAGCCTATCTGGCAGAAGTAGACCCCGACCGCACCTTTGTCATCATTGGGCAAAATGGTGAAGAACTTCTGGAGAACAGCACCTATCTGAATGCCATCGACGGCGTCGGCAAGGAAGACCTGCAGTTCTACTATGAAAACACAAACCAGAGTGACTTCCACGTACAGAGCGCCGAAAGCGTGGCCTACAGCCTCGCGCTGCTGACACTGGCGGAAAACGCAGGCAAGGAAGTCTTCCTGATTGAGTATCTGAATGGCACCCGCCAGCAAGCGTTCGAGGGCGTTCTTGAAGCGCTGGCCGAACAAATGGATGACCTTGGCATCCCGCTTTATGTGGCGGAAAGCCGGGCGCTGGATGAAGTGTTCCAACAGCCTGACTTTATTCGGATCGTCGATGATCTGGTTGGCAGTGCGGCGGGCGAGACGCTACGCGGCGGCTTTGGCAAAGACGTCATCGACGCCCTTGGCGGCGATGACCAGATATGGGCTGGCCCTGCGGACGCAGGCGATGACCTGTTCATAGGCGGCGCCGGTTCTGACGTCATCGGCGGCGGCGTGGGCGACGATTTCATGATCGGTGGCGGCGCGGATGACGGCAATATGCTTGACTGGCTCACATCAAACGGCAATTCGCTTGATGACGGCGCCGACATCCTGTTTGGCGGTAAGGGCGACGACACCCTTTTGGGCGGCGGCTGGGACGATGGCCTTGTAAACGACAATGGCGTCTATGATGACGGCGAAGCCATCATTTCCGGTACGGCCGTCAACCAGATATGGGCAGGCCCCGGCCAAGATTTGCTGATTGGCGCAGCAGGCAATGACGAACTGGGCGGCGGCACAGGCGATGACACCATCTTTGGGCATGACGGCAACGAT
>Ga0070727_10004793_pt1 | contig 11353 bp, 10 predicted proteins | sample tdAd472_FD_66722 | JGI IMG/M metagenome (GOLD analysis project Ga0070727, IMG submission 66722) | Marine sediment microbial communities from the Atlantic coast under amendment with organic carbon and nitrate - tdAd47.2 | ecosystem: Environmental > Aquatic > Marine > Coastal > Sediment | place... | reverse complement strand
TCATCGCCACCCTCCCCTTCGGTGGCGAAGCCCGGCACCGGGATATTCCCCGTCGCACCCTCGTCGATAATATCGTCCAGGTACTCCGGCTCGCCCCGGCGCTTCCAGTCGGCAACCACCTTGTGGACTTCATGGTCATCCACAAAAGCCCCATGAACGCGCACGGGAACGCTGGTGCCAGGCGGCAGGTAGAGCATGTCGCCGTGGCCCAACAGTTGTTCGGCACCGCCCTGGTCGAGGATGGTGCGGGAATCGATTTTCGAGGACACCTGAAAGGCAATCCGGGTGGGCACATTGGCCTTGATCAGGCCGGTGATAACATCCACCGACGGGCGCTGGGTAGCCAGTACCAGGTGAATGCCTGCGGCACGGGCTTTTTGCGCGATACGGGCGATCAATTGTTCCACTTTTTTGCCGACAATCATCATCATATCGGCAAACTCATCGATCACGACGACGATGTAGGGCAACTTCTCCAGATAGGGCGCTTCCTGCCCTTCCCCATCTTCGGCGAACAGACTGGCGTTTTCATCCGGTTGCCAGAGAGGATCGCGGATGGGCTTGCCGGCGGCCGCAGCATCCGCCACCTTGCGATTAAAGCCGGCCAGGTTGCGTACGCCCATGGCCGCCATCAGTTTATAGCGCCGCTCCATTTCACCGACACACCAGCGCAGACCGCTAGCCGCGTCCTTCATGTCGGTGATGACCGGTGTCAGCAGGTGGGGAATGCCATCATAAACCGATAGCTCCAGCATTTTAGGATCCACCAGGATCAGCCGCACTTCCTCGGGGCTGGCCTTGTAGAGCAGGCTCAGCAGCATGACATTGATGCCCACGGATTTACCGGAGCCGGTCGTGCCCGCCACCAGCAGGTGTGGCATCCTGGCCAGGTCCGCCACCACCGGTTGGCCTGAAATATCGTGCCCCAGCGCCATGGTCAGCGCGGATTTAGCCTGTTCGTATGTTTGCGATGACAGCACTTCGCTGAGGCGCACCATTTCCCGATGCTCGTTGGGAATCTCGATGCCGACCACGGACTTGCCGGGGATGACCTCCACCACCCGCACGCTGACCACCGCCAGGGAGCGGGCCAGATCCTTGGCGAGGTTGCTGATGCGACTGACCTTTACCCCGGGCGCGGGCTGTATTTCAAAACGCGTCACCACCGGTCCGGGCAGCACCTCCACCACCTCGGCACTGATGCCAAAATCCTGCAGTTTCAGCTCCAGTTGTTTCGACATCGCTTCCAGGGATTCCTTGGAATACCCCCGGTCCCGGCTGCTGTCGTTCCTGTCGAGCAAGTTGAGGGCGGGCAATTCACCGGTGACCGGTTCTTCAAACAGCGAGGTCTGCTTTTCCTTCTCTACCCGGGCGCTTGGTACTTCCCGTTTGGGCAGGGATTTAATCGTGGGGGGAATTCTGCCCACCTCTTTCTCTGCGCGCTTGGCCTTGACCTGTTTGCGATGCTCCTGGGCCACTTCCGCCTGGCGGTTTTCTTCCCGGCGTGCGCGGTAGCTGGCGATAACGTGTCGCAGACGCTCGACACCGCGCAGGGTCAATCGACCCGCGCCGTCAATCACAGCGAGCCACGACAAATCCGTAAAAACCGTCAACCCGAACAGGAACACCGCCAGCAGTATCAAGGTGCTGCCCACGTAACTGAATGCCGTGGCGGCGGCACTGGCTACGGACGAGCCCAATATGCCACCGATGCCGAATGGCAGCGGCGTGGACAGGCCGCCGTACTGCAGGGCCGCCAGGGAGGTGGCGCACACCATTACCAGCACTAATCCCAGAATACGCAGTGCAAACACGACACCATCAAATTCGGAACCCTCTTCCCGGTGGGCGCGAAAGACGTTCCAGGCGCGCAACACCAGCAGCAGCGGGAAAAGGTAGGACATGTAACCAAACAGGGAGAAAAACACGTCGGCCAGCCAGGCACCGAGGGGGCCCGCGGCATTCTCGACATCGTCGATACTGCCCGTGTGGGACCAACCGGGATCCGTCGGAGCGTAGGTGACGAAGGCAAGTAACAGATAGGCGCAGATCGCCAGCCAACTGATCAAGGCCCCCTCGCGCAGCATCATCTGCACCCGGGGTACCGATGCTTCAGCTTCTGACGGCGGCTTTTTTCGGGGCTTCTTCTCTGTGCTCACACATCATCCGAGGATTTGTACATCTGATCGCTATTGTAATGCCAGCGGATGGAAATACCAGCGGCGCCCCTGTGGATTGGTCCACTAAATTCGGACCATAGTGAAATGTTATTTTGCCTCCATCCGGCCATTCATTATGATAGTGCCAGTTTTGAACCACACTGTTTTTTTAAGGTTTAGCCATGTCAGAGTCACAACACCATAAATTGATCATTCTGGGGTCCGGCCCCGCGGGGTACACAGCGGCCATTTATGCAGCCAGAGCCAACCTCAACCCGGTTGTTATCACCGGTATGCAGCAGGGTGGCCAGCTCACCACCACCACCGATGTGGACAACTGGCCCGGCGACGTTGAGGGGCTTCAAGGACCGGATCTCATGGTCAGAATGCAAGCACACGCCGAGCGCTTCGACACGGAGATCATTTTTGATCACATCGAAGAGGTCGACTTCAGTCAGCGTCCCCTCAAGTTGAAGGGAAGCAAGCAGTACACCTGTGACGCATTGATCATCTCCACCGGCGCTTCGGCGCAATACCTCGGCCTGCCCTCTGAAGAAGCCTTCATGGGCAAAGGTGTCAGCGCCTGCGCCACCTGCGACGGCTTTTTTTACCGCAACCAGAAAGTGGCCGTTATCGGTGGCGGCAATACCGCCGTGGAAGAGGCGCTCTACCTTTCCAACATCTGTAGCGAAGTGACGCTGGTGCACCGTCGGGACAGCCTGAGAGCGGAGAAAATTCTGCAGGACAAGCTGTTTGAACGGGCCGAAAACGGCAATATCAAACTCACCTGGAACCACACACTGGACGAAGTCCTCGGGGATGAGGCCGGCGTGACCGGTGCGCGCCTGAAGAGCACACAGGGTGACGCCACACAGGAAATTGATGTTACCGGTGTATTCATCGCCATCGGACACAAGCCCAACACCGATATTTTTGAAGGCAAGCTGGACATGAAAAATGGCTACATCACCATCAACAGCGGCTGTAATGGCAACGCCACCGCCACCAGTGTAGAAGGGGTTTTTGCCGCCGGTGATGTGGCCGACCACGTCTACCGCCAGGCAGTCACCTCGGCCGGCTCGGGCTGTATGGCAGCCCTGGACGCCGAAAAATATCTCGACGCCCTGGAGTGACCCTCCATTGCCCGAACTGACGCAACTGGACTACGTCAATCCCGAATTTCCCGATCCTGAACAAGCGCTGAGGGATCCCGACGGCCTCCTGGCCGTCGGCGGCAACCTCAGCATATCGACCCTGTTATCTGCCTATCACCAGGGCATTTTCCCCTGGTACGAAAACGGCCAGCCCGTGCTCTGGTGGTCCCCGGACCCCAGGGCAGTCCTGTTCCCGGAGAAAGTGAGAATATCCCGCTCCCTGCGCAAAACCTGGCGCCGCAATAACTGGCAAATCCGCATCGACAGTGACTTCCAACAGGTGGTCGAAAACTGTGCCGCCCCCCGCAGCAAAAGCCGCGGGGGGACGTGGATCACGCCGGAGATGCTTCAGGCCTATCTTGCATTGCACCTGTCCGGTCATGCACACTCTGTGGAAGTGTGGGACAACAACCACCTCATTGGTGGTCTGTACGGGGTGTCGGTCGGCAACCTGTTCTGTGGTGAATCCATGTTCAGTTTTGCGCCAGATGCATCAAAAATCGCCCTGGTGACACTGGCAGGCATCATGCGTCAGCGCAGTGGCGACAGTCTGATCGATTGTCAAATCAGCAACGACCACCTGCTCTCCATGGGCGCGACCAACATACCCAGAAGAGAGTTTCTGGCGAGACTGGCAGACCTGCGCGATAACGTTTTTGATTGGGGTGGAGCTAATCCCATGGACATTTTGTCTAAGCTTATGTAAAGCGTGACAAATAGTGAGAAGTTGAGTTATGTCAAGGGATATCGCACCAGATGTAAGAGCGATTCGGCTGTTTCTGACAGAGCCGCACCCCTGCAGCTACCTGGAGGACCAGGAGGCCATCACGGCCTTTGTCGACCCGGCGATCACTGTTGACAAAAATCTTTACAGCCATCTGTCCAACTACGGATTCCGGCGCAGTGGCCGCTATATCTATGCACCGCGCTGCAAGGCCTGTAAGGCCTGTATCCCCGCGCGCCTGGTGGTCAATGATTTTGAGCCTAACCGCCAGCAGAACCGCTGTAACAAGCGCAATGCCGATCTCACGGTCAGCATCGTGCGCTCCATCAATGAGGAAGAGCACTACCCGCTCTATGAGCGGTATCTGGAAGCGCGACACGCTGACGGCGACATGTATCCGCCCACCCAGGCCCAATATCGAGATTTTATCAGCAGCCTCTGGGATAACAGTCGCGTATTGGAGGCCCGCCTGGACGGTGAACTGCTCGCTGCGGGGGTCATTGATATTCTGAATGACGGCCTGTCGGCCATCTACACCTATTATTCTCCGGATCACCCCAAACGCAGCCTGGGTACCTACATGATCCTCGCCGAACTGGTGTTGGCCAGGGATGTGGGCCTACCCTACCTGTATCTGGGTTACTGGATCGAAAACAGTCCTAAAATGGCCTATAAAAAGAAATTCCAGCCACTGGAGCTGTTGATTGACGACCACTGGGTTCCGATGAATTGACTTTGCCGGATTTTCAGGCAGAATGCGCCACTTCCTAGGAATGCAGTTGTTGGAGAATTCACCCGGCATGGCGAAAGAAGATCATATTGAAATGGAAGGGGAAGTGATTGACACGCTCCCCAATACAACCTTCCGTGTCAAACTCGAAAACGGTCATATCGTGACCGCCCACATCTCCGGAAAAATGCGCAAAAACTACATCCGCATTCTCACCGGAGACAAGGTGAAGGTAGAGCTGACCCCCTACGATCTCAGCAAGGGACGCATCACCTACCGCGCCAGATAAGGGTTGCCTGACTTCCTGTCAGGCAACCTCCTCCGTTTCCGTCTCGATGGACAACTCATCGCCCTCAGAGACGGAAACCCGGGCAACACCACCCGACGTCAGCGAGCCAAACAGCACCTCTTCTGCCAACGGCTTTTTGATTTTTTCCTGAATCAAGCGGGCCATCGGTCGGGCACCCATTTTCTCATCGTATCCGTGCTCGGCCAGCCAATCCTTGGCATCCTCATCCACCTCAAGCTGCACCTTCTTCTCATCCAGTTGCTGCTGCAGCTGAGTAAGAAACTTGTCGACAACCGTATGGATCACGTCCCCGCTGAGGGACTTGAACTGAATGATGGCATCGAGACGGTTCCGGAATTCCGGCGTGAACATTTTCTTGATCACTTCCATGGCGTCAGTGGTGTGATCCTGGGTCGTAAAGCCGATAGATGGGCGGCTCATTTCTTCGGCCCCGGCGTTCGTGGTCATGATCAGTATCACGTTGCGGAAATCGGCCTTGCGACCGTTGTTGTCCGTCAGGCTGCCGTGGTCCATGACCTGCAGCAGCAGGTTAAATACCTCGGGGTGAGCCTTTTCGATCTCATCGAGCAGTACCACCGAGTGGGGATTCTTCGTCACAGCATCGGTCAACAGACCACCCTGATCAAAACCGACGTAGCCGGGAGGCGCACCGATCAGGCGTGACACCGTGTGACGTTCCATGTACTCGGACATGTCAAAGCGCAGCAACTCAATCCCGAGAGCTTCCGCCAATTGACGGGATACCTCCGTCTTGCCGACACCCGTGGGTCCGGCAAACAGGAACGAGCCGATCGGTTTGTCACCTTCGCGCAAGCCGGCCCGGGCCAGCTTGATGGAAGTGGACAGCGCAGAAATGGCCTCGTCCTGACCAAAAACCACCATTTTCAGCTTGTCAGTCAGGCTGCGCAGTTGTTCCTTATCAGAGGCAGAGACACTTTTTGGGGGAATACGGGCAATTTTTGCCACGATTGCTTCGACATCACCGACACTGATCACCTTCTTCCTTTTTGAGGGCGGCTGTAATTGCTGATAGGCACCGGCCTCGTCAATCACATCAATCGCCTTGTCCGGCAGGAACCGGTCGTTGATGTGACGCGAAGAAAGCTCTGCCGCCGCCCGCAGGGCGGGGTTGGTAAACCGCAGGTTGTGGTGTTCCTCAAAACGGGACTTAAGACCCTTGAGAATTCCCACTGTTTCTTCAACGCTGGGTTCGGTGACATCGATCTTCTGGAATCGACGGGACAGGGCCCGATCTTTTTCGAAGATGCCCCGGTACTCCTGGAAAGTGGTAGAACCAATGCAACGGATCTTTCCGGATGTCAGCAACGGTTTCAACAGATTGGACGCGTCCATGACGCCACCGGATGCGGCACCGGCGCCGATAATGGTGTGAATTTCATCAATAAAGAGAATCGCGCCATCCTGTTCATTCAGTTCGGCCAGCACACCTTTAAAACGTTTTTCAAAGTCGCCGCGGTACTTGGTACCCGCCAACAGGGTGCCCAGGTCCAGGGAGTACACCACGCTGTGACTGAGTGCCTCGGGCACGTCACCCTCGACTATCAGCTTGGCGAGGCCTTCCGCGATAGCGGTTTTACCGACGCCCGCTTCACCCACGAGCAGTGGGTTATTCTTGCGCCGACGCGCCAATACCTGGCACACCCGCTCCACTTCGTTCTGGCGACCTACCAGGGGATCGATAACGCCTTTCTCAGCCTGTGCGTTGAGATTGGTTGTAAACTGTTCCAGCAGGCTCTTTCCGGGGCTTTCCGCTTCCGTGGCACCCTCTTCCTGATGTACTTCACCATCATGCTGCTCAGACTGGTCGGCGTATTTGGAGATGCCGTGGGAGATGTAGTTCACCACGTCAATCCGGGCAACATTCTGCAGGCGCAAAAAGTATACGGCCTGGCTCTCCTGCTCACTGAACAGGGCCACCAGCACGTTGTCACCCTGCACTTCCTTCTTGCCGGAAGATTGAACATGGAACACCGCGCGCTGCAGTACACGCTGAAACCCGAGCGTGGGCTGGGTATCCTTTTCCACCAGCTCTTCCGGAATCAGCGGTGTGGTGGATTCAATAAACTCATCGAGGTCGTGGCGCAGTACGTTAATGTCCACGCCACAGGCACGCAGAACCTTGACCGCAGAGTCGTTGTCGAGCAAGGCCAGTAGCAGGTGTTCAACCGTCATAAATTCATGACGCTTTTCACTGGCTCCTTTGAACGCCTTGTTCAGGGTCAATTCAAGCTCTCTACTTAACATACCATCACCTTCAATTGCGCAAGCGCTTTACTAGAGATCATCATCGGCCTCGGGTTCTATTTCACACAGCAGGGGATGTTCGTTATCCCTGGCATATTGATTCACCTGAGCCACTTTTGTTTCAGCCACGTCCTTGGTGTAGACACCACACACGGCCTTGCCCTCCATGTGCACTTTAAGCATTACGCGTGTGGCGACCTCTCGGTTCATTCCAAAGAAGACCTCGAGGAGCTCGACGACAAACTCCATCGGCGTAAAGTCATCGTTAAACAAGACCACCTTGTACCGACGGGGCCGCTTGAGCTCGGGGCGTGTCTCTTCGACAACAGCATCATCAGTGTGTTGCCATTGATCGTCATCACGTTTGTCATTCAATCGAATGTTTAAACTCATAGCCGTACTGTTTCTAAAAATTGCATCCATCTATCTTACATTTTAATACCCTTTCAGCACCTTCATTCTAGTGTCATCGACATTTTTCTGCGCATTTTTAACTGCCGCGACCCCCTTGACTTAGACTCTAATAAGTTATAGAAAATCGTTTTGGGCAAAAATTGTTCAACAAAAGTGCAGCCGAGCGAAATAGCAATCGGTTGTAAGCAGGGCAAATTTAATAACTAGAACGTCCAGCAAGGGGTTAGAATATGCCGTCAGGAACAGTGAAGTGGTTCAATAACGCCAAGGGATATGGATTCATCCTTTCTTCAGACGGGGCAAATGATATCTTTGCCCATTACTCTGCCATCAATATGGAGGGTTACAAGACCCTCAAGGCAGGCCAGGAAGTCACCTACGACCTCGCCGAAGGGCAAAAAGGGCTGCACGCAACCAATATCGAGCCCCAGCCCAACGGAGCCGAAGAAGGCACAGAAACCACTGCACCCACCGCAGAAGAACAGGAAAACGCACATAGTTAGTGACCTATTAGTCACAAAAAAACCCCTGATCCGCAAGGATTCAGGGGTTTTTTATAATGTGCGCCCGTTTACATTTTGGCGATCATACAGTCGCCAAATTCAGAGCAAGACTGCAACTTCGCACCGTCGAGGAGACGTTCGAAGTCATAGGTGACCGTCTTGTCAGCAATGGCTCCTTCCATGCCCTTGACGACAAGATCGGCAGCTTCGTTCCAGCCGAGATGGCGCAGCATCATTTCTGCGGAAAGAATCAATGAACCGGGATTCACTTTGTCCTGGCCCGCGTATTTCGGGGCGGTACCGTGGGTGGCTTCAAAGATGGCCACATCATCGGACAGGTTGGCCCCCGGGGCGATGCCGATACCGCCTACCTGGGCGGCCAGTGCATCAGAGAGATAATCGCCGTTCAGGTTCAGTGTCGCGATCACATCGTAATCCGCGGGACGCAACAGGACCTGCTGCAGCATGGCATCGGCAATCACGTCCTTGACGACAATCTCTTTGCCGGTATTCGGGTTTTTCAGTACCTGCCAGGGGCCGCCGTCGAGAGGCTGTGCGCCGAACTCTTCTCTGGCCACTTCGTATCCCCAGTCACAGAAGGCACCTTCGGTGAACTTCATGATGTTGCCCTTGTGAACCAGAGTGACCGAGTCTTTATCCTGATCAATGGCATATTGAATGGCTTTTGAAACCAGTCGCTTGGTACCCGCCTTGGACACGGGTTTTACACCGATACCGCAGTCCTCGGGGAAACGGATCTTGGTAACGCCCATCTCGTTGCGCAGGAAATCGATAACCTTTTTGGCCTCGTCGGTGCCGGCTTTCCATTCGATACCGGCGTAGATGTCTTCAGAGTTCTCCCGGAAGATACACATATCGACCTCGCCGGGTTTTTTAACCGGAGAAGGCACACCTTCAAACCAGCGCACGGGGCGCTGACAGACGTACAGGTCAAGCTCCTGGCGCAGTGCGACGTTCAGGGAGCGGAAGCCACCACCTACCGGCGTGGTCAAAGGCCCCTTGATGGAAACGCTGTATTCCTTGATGGCTTCCAGTGTTTCCGCGGGGAACCAGTTGCCATCGTAAATTTCCGCAGCTTTTTCACCACAGAAAACCTCCATCCAGGCGATTTTCTTGTTGCCGCTGTAGGCTTTCTCAACGGCGGCATCAATCACCTTGATCATGACAGGTGAGATATCGACGCCGATGCCGTCGCCTTCGATGTAGGGAATAATAGGGTTGTTGGGAACGTTGAGGGAGAAATCGCTGTTGACAGTAATTTTTTCACCATCAGATGGTATCTGGATGTGCTGATATCCCATTATTATTGGCTCCGTAAGTAGCTAGCTAGTGCATTGGTGATACGCAACGACACTTGGTCTTTTATCGTTGTACACTCAAATTATCGGTCGCGATGTTACCATAATTGTGGCCACTCTTGTAGTTGGTTTACACGTTTTAACACCATTTTCCTGCAAAATTCGATGCCAAATTTCAGCACCAAATTATTATTGTTCAACAAACCTTACGGCGTCCTCAGTCAGTTCACCGATCGCGACGAACACCCAGGCCTCGCGGGCTTTATCCGGGAGGACAGGGTCTACCCGGCGGGCCGACTGGACCGGGACTCCGAAGGCTTGCTGCTGCTGACAGATAACGGCCAACTTCAGGCACGCATCAGCAATCCCAAATACAAGATGACCAAAACCTACCTGGCTCAACTGGAGGGGCAAATCACAGAGGAAGCCCTTTCGCAGCTACGCTACGGCGTCAATTTGAGTGACGGGCCCACCCGCAAAGCCCAGGTTAGACCTGTCCCGCCCCCCGATGTCTGGCCGCGACAGCCTCCAGTGCGACAGCGCAAAAAACACCCCACCTGCTGGGTTGAATTGAAGATCACCGAGGGACGCAACCGCCAGGTCCGAAGGATGACCGCCGCGGTAGGTTATCCGACACTGCGACTGATCCGCACTGCGATCGGCCCCTGGTCGCTGGATGAGCTGCAACCCGGTGAATACCGGGCGGAAAACGTCAATCTACCCGCTTCGCAGAACAATGCGCGCAGACCTAACCGGAGAAATCGGCGTGGGGGATAACATTCACCTGACCGTTGCCACCGTGGTGAAACGGGGTGATGCCTTTTTGCTTGTGCGTGAAATCCGCGACGGGCGAGAAGTTTTCAATCAGCCCGCAGGCCATGTGGAACCCGGCGAAACACCGCTCGAGGCCGCTGTGCGCGAGACCCTGGAGGAAACCGGCTGGCACGTTAGCCCCACCGCCCTCATCAGTTTCACCACCTACACGTCGCCCCACAATGGCATCACCTATTACCGGCTGGCCCTTGCCGCCGAAGCGCTGGCATTCGATGCCGACAGAACACTCGACGACGATATTGAAGAAGCCGTTTGGCTCAATTATGAAGAAATACTACAAAAGCAAAACCAGCTGCGCAGTCCCATGGTATTAGCGGCGATTAGAGATTATCTCGACGACTGCTTCTATCCGTTGGATATACTGAAGGCACCCCGGTAGAATCCGCTCCCCTATGAACAGCTCCACCAAAGTTATCGTCGGCATGTCCGGCGGCGTCGACTCCTCGGTCACTGCGTTGCTTCTGCAACAGCAGGGCTTTCAGGTGGAGGGGCTGTTTATGAAAAACTGGGACGAGGATGACGGCACCGAATACTGCACTGCCCGTCAGGATCTCGCCGATGCGCAAATGGTCGCGGACAAGCTGGGAATCACCCTGCATACGGCCAACTTTGCCGCTGAGTACTGGGACAATGTCTTCGAGTATTTTCTCGCGGAGTATCGTGCCGGTCGAACCCCCAACCCGGACATCCTCTGCAACCGGGAAATCAAGTTCAAGGTCTTTCTGGAATACGCACAGATTCTCGGTGCCAACTGCATTGCCACCGGTCACTATGTGCGCCGCATGGACCGGGGGGAACACACTTACCTTCTCAAGGGGCTGGACGACAACAAGGACCAGAGCTACTTTCTGCACGCCGTGGATGAAGCCGCATTCAGTCGTTCCCTGTTCCCCATCGGCGAACTGGAAAAACCCCAGGTCAGGGCCATCGCCGAGCAACAC
>Ga0070727_10004792_pt1 | contig 11355 bp, 8 predicted proteins | sample tdAd472_FD_66722 | JGI IMG/M metagenome (GOLD analysis project Ga0070727, IMG submission 66722) | Marine sediment microbial communities from the Atlantic coast under amendment with organic carbon and nitrate - tdAd47.2 | ecosystem: Environmental > Aquatic > Marine > Coastal > Sediment | place... | reverse complement strand
TCAAGCAACTCATCCAATACTCCAAACAAAACGAAGGCATCGTCGACGCCCTGATCGACGTTTTGGCTTAGGGCTCAATTACCTCTCCTTCTAGAGGAGGTTTAGATAGGGCATCCTTTGGCCACCTCGTGGACTGGCAGCAAAAATCCGTAGCGCGCTCCTCCTATCTCAAGTAAAGATGGTGTGAGAAAAAGGTGGGGTCGGCTTAAAAATGCCGACAAACGGGGACATGATCGAGAAACCAAACACGCCGGGCAAAATTGCCGGCCTTCGAGAGGTTGCGCAAGAAGCGCTCCATCACTTGGACCAAGGGGTTAGCATCTTTGATGGTGACCTCAATCTGGTGCTGTTTAACGAGCACTTCGTTGAGCTTTTGGAATTTCCAAAAGAGATGGTCCATGCAGGCACCCCGTTTGAAGAATTGATCCGCTTTAACGCCAAGCGCGGCGAGTACGGTCCTGGGGATGCGGAAGAGCAGGTGAGAACGCGGGTCGAGAGGGCTGAAAACCCAACCCACCATAGCTACCAACGCACCCGCCCCGACGGCACGGTCATTCAGATTGATGGCAACCCCCTGCCTTCTGGCGGCGTTATCACCACCTATACGGACATCACCGAAAAGGTTCAGGCTGCGGCGTTCCTGCGCAATATTGTCGAGGCGCAACCTGCCGGGTTTATCGTCACCCGCGAGACCGATGGGCAAATCGCCTTTGGCAATCACAAGATTGCTGAAATGTGCGGCTACGACTTTATGGAACTCATGACCAAGCGCGGACGCGAGCTCTACGCCGACCCCATGGAGCGCCAAGCTTTGCTTGATCGCTGTCTGCGTGATGATGACGTTGAGAACATTGAAGCGACTGTGAAGCGCAAAGATGGCAGCACCTTCCCTGGCCTCATCACCCTGCGCCACGCCCATTTCCAGGGTCACCCCTGTTTCTTTGGCTGGATTGTCGATGTCAGCCGCCAAAAGGCCGACTGGCAAGGTGGTGAAGCAAAAACCGACGTAAAAAAGCCCATCGATGTTAATCGATTGTTCCTCAAGAGCGTTGAGGCAACAAAACCTCGTTGGTCTTCGGTTGCCAACGTCACCATTGAGGTCGACAACAACCTCCCCATGCTCAACTGCTTTGCTAAGGATTTGAGCGCGGCCATCCAGGTTATGATCCTCATCAGCTGTGATACGGCCCAAAGCAAAAGAGCGAGCGCGACGGAAGGGAACCCGCCTCTGGCCCGCATCCACCTGACCGCCCGCCTTCATGACGATGGTATGCGCCTAACCCTGACCGACGATGGCGCACCTCTGGCCTTTCCCGCCATGTCGGCCATGATCAAAGGCAACATGGGGCCGGGCGCCGAACTCGACATCAACATCGAAGAGATCATCAAAGAAAAACACAGCGGCGCCATTGCCTTTGAAGATCTTCCCTCGGGCAACACAATCGTCTTGAGAATGCCAACCGACTAGCCCCTTGCCAAATCTTGCACGTCGGCCTTAATCGTTTGTTTAATCGCCCATTTCAGCAAGTTTTGTGCTATCATTCAAAAAAAAGCGGGGTGCCAAATTGACCTTTCCGAGGGATACCAACACCTAACAAATTCACACTCCTGAGGACGGGACAATTTGTCTCACCTAAATAAATGGGTTTCACTCCTAATGGTGGATGAAGGGTGTGTCTATGGCCGAAGGACTCCCAAGCAGCAAACAAGAACTCCTAAACCTCACGCAAGAGGCACTGGGTCATTTGGCGCAAGGCTTCACCGTCTTCACGGAAGACTTGAAGCTTGCTCTTTTTAATCAAAAATTTGTCGAACTCCTTGAGTTCCCGAGCGACCTCATCCATGAGGGAACAGCATTTTTAGACCTCATTCGTCACAATGCAGAGCGTGGAGAATATGGGGAAGGCGATATTGAGCAGCAGATTCAGAGCCGTTTTGAAATGGCCAAAAAATTTGAGGCACACAGTTTTCAGCGCACACGGCCGGACGGCACCGTGATCCAAATAGACGGCTCCCCCTTACCCGGCGGAGGCTTTGTAACAACCTATACCGACATAACGGAAAAGATCAAAAGTGCGGAATTCTTGCGATCGATCGTTGAGGCTAGCCCCGCTGGATTTGTCGTTTCTCGGGCATCTGATGGGCACATCGCCTTTTCCAATGGTCGGGCCGCTGACATTCTTCGATATGGTCCGACAGAAATTCTCGATGAGAAAATCCACAACTTCTTTGCCATCCGGGAAGAAAGAAACCGGCTTTTCGAGCGCACCACTCAAGAAGACGAAATACGCGATGTTGAACTTCAGCTGAGACGAAAAGACGGATCATTTTTCGATGGGTTAGTGACCGTTCAGCCCACAGAGTTCCAAGGGAGCCCCTGCTATTTTAGCTGGTTTAACGATGTCTCCGCGATGACGGAAGCTTGGGCAAAAATTGGCGACAGCTTTGCCCTGCCCAAGAAGACGCCTTACAACATCAATACACTTTTCATGAAGGCTGTCGAAAAGACACGACCAGCATGGTGCAAAACAGCCCATATTGAAGTCGAAATTGACGAAGATTTGCCTCATTTACCCTGCTACCCCTCGGATCTTTTGGCGGTTTTTTCGACCCTCATCGTTAGAAGCTGCGGAGCCATAGGCAACAGGCAAACAATTGATCGTTCAACCCAAATGGGGAAGGTTCAATTGAAGGCCCAGGTGGCGGATTCTGAGTTCAAGTTGCAAGTGGTTGATAGCGGCATTCAAACATCCGTTGAAGCCTTACAGAAAGCACTGAATAGCGAAGAGAACGAAGAAGAAATCAGCATCGAAAAAACAGTGGCCAATCTTCACGACGGGTCTCTTTCAGTCTCTAGCGATCCAAGCGGCAGCAGCGTGACGATGCTTTTGCCACTCTAGTTCTATTTTTTCTTGGCTTTCGCCCAGCTATCGCGAAGCGCAACCGTGCGGTTAAACACTGGCAAATCGGCTGTTGAATCAGGGTCTTTGCAGAAATAGCCCAGCCGCTCGAACTGCACGCGCTCACCTGCCTCAACGGTGCTCAACTCAGGCTCAAGATAGCATGGGCTTAGAACCTTCAATGAATCGGGGTTGAGGTCGTCTAGGTAGTCGCCCTCGCTTCCCGGTTCTTCTTCTTTAAACAGATGATCATAAATGCGCACTTCGGCTGGCACGGCATGGTCAGCCGAGACCCAGTGAAGTGTAGCTTTGACCTTGCGGCCATCGGGCGAGTCGCCGCCTTTAGTCGCCGGGTCGTAGGTGCAGCGCAGCTCGACAATTTCGCCCTTATCGTCTTTCACCACATCGGTGCAGGTGACGTAATAGGCATAGCGAAGCCGGACTTCACGGCCTGGGGCCAAGCGGAAGAACTTTTTGGGTGGCTCTTCCATGAAGTCGTCGCGCTCGATGTAGAGGGTGCGCGAGAACGGCACCTTGCGCATGCCCGCCCCTTCATCTTCGGGGTTATTAACCGCATCTAGGTCTTCGCTTTCGCCCTCAGGGTAATTCTCAATGACCAGTTTTAATGGGTTGAGAACGGCCATGCGGCGTTCGGCATGTTTATTGAGAAACTCGCGGGTGCAGAAGTCGAGGTAGGACATCTCAACCACACCATCAGATTTGGTAACGCCGATACGCTTGGCAAACTCGCGAATTGATTGGAACGGAACACCGCGCCGACGCAGGCCCGAAACCGTTGGCATACGCGGATCATCCCAACCACTGACATGCTTATCATTCACAAGCTGAATGAGCTTGCGCTTGGACAGCACCGTATAGGTGAGGTTCAAACGACCAAACTCATACTGGTGGGGTTTGACCGGAACCGGCAGGTTCTCGATGAACCAATCATACAGTGGCCGGTGATCGGCAAACTCAAGCGTGCAGACCGAATGGGTAATGCCTTCAATGGCGTCTGACTGACCATGGGCAAAGTCGTAATTTGGATAGATGTGCCAATCATCGCCCGTGCGCGGATGGACGGCGTGGAGAATACGATACATCACCGGGTCGCGCAGATTGATGTTGCCCGATGCCATGTCGATCTTGGCGCGTAGAACACGCGAGCCTTCTTCAAACTCACCGGCCCGCATCCGCTTAAACAGGTCGAGGTTTTCTTCAGGGCTGCGGTCACGATACGGGCTTGGTTTGCCTGCTTCCGTCAGCGTGCCACGATAGGCGCGCATCTCTTCAGCATTCAAATCGCAGACGTAAGCCTTGCCCTGCTCAATCAGATTTTCAGCCCATTTATAAAGCTGCTCGAAATAGTCCGATGCGAAGAACAGGTTCTCGCCCCAATCAAAGCCGAGCCATTTGACGTCTTCCTTAATGGCCTCGATATATTCTTGCTCTTCTTTGGCTGGGTTGGTGTCGTCCATGCGCAGGTGACACTTGCCGCCGAACTCTTCAGCCAGCGAGAAATTGAGGCAGATAGACTTAGCGTGACCGATGTGCAGGTAGCCGTTGGGCTCTGGTGGAAAGCGCGTCACAACCGATTGCACCCGACCGGCTTCTAAGTCGTCGCGCACAATAGCGCGGACGAAATCGATGGGGCCTTCTTCTTCGTTGGTGTCTACGGCGTCGCTCATAATCGGCTCACTTCAAACAGAGGAAACAGTTTTCTTAAGCCCTGTCTTACCCATTGCAGCGCGGGCGTCAAGGTATTCGACGTTTCGCAGAGCAATCAATGGGTTTTGAGGGGCTTTGCTTAGAGAATGCAGGTCTTGGTTTTGGGTGGAGGCTTAGGAAATTTTATCCCCTCGCTCGTCTTTTTACCCAGCACAAGCTTGAGCGATACGATTAAACTGCTTCCTGCGGCCTTTTTAAGTTCCTCCAACGCGGCTGTTTCCACGCTGGCAAGACTGACAGACTTGTTGCGCGATTCCTGGCGCATCATCTGCTGAACCGTCTCCACCACCCGAGGTGCATAGCGACAAACATGCTCTGACTTTAGGGCGTTTGCGATGCCGATGCGGATAGAATAGCGCTTCGTTTCCATGGTCTGGCGTTTGGCCGAGTAGGCCTGAACCGCAACAGGGGCAATCCGCAAAAGGCTTCCGCCAGATTCTTTATTGCCAGACAAAAAACGGGGCACGAAGTAGAGAACGCTGCCAATAACAACCAAGCAGATACCTCCGGCAATCATCAAGTCTTTCCACCTGTCTTTTTGATGTCGCTTCTTTGCCATTTTCGGCGAATGCCTTTTTTAAGTTTTGGTCGTCCAGCAGAACCAATTAGTAGACGAGTTGATTGCGGCCCTTATGTTTTGCCTTGTAAAGACAGCTATCGGCGGCCTGAATGATTTCTGTAACCTGCATCCCTGAAACGGGGGCCATAGACGCAGCTCCAATACTGACAGTCACATAATTCCCCACGTCTGATTTTTCATGAGGGATGTGCAGATCGAGAACCGCTTGGCGAAATCTTTCCCCTAAGATTGCCGCCCCATCAATATCGGTCTCTGGAAGCAAGCAGGCAAACTCTTCACCGCCATAACGCGCAACCAAATCTGTTCCACGAACGAGTGATGCTTGCAGGGACTCCGCGACCATGCGGAGACAACTGTCACCTTCAAGGTGCCCATAGGTATCGTTGTAGGGTTTGAAAAAGTCGATATCGATCATCATTAGAGAGACCGACGACGAGCTACGAATTGAGCGCTGCCATTCGCGGGCAATGTCTTCGTCGAAACGACGCCTGTTGGGAATGCCCGTCAAACCGTCGATCAACGACTGGGCGGCAAGAAAATCCCGGTAATGCTTAAGCTCAAGTTGGTTTTTGACCCGAAGACGGGTGATCGTTGGATTGATTGGCTTGGTTAAGTAGTCAATCGCCCCCATTTCCAACCCGGCCACTTCGTTCTCGATCTGGTCCATTGCGGATACAAAAATAATGGGGATATCGCTGGTTTCAGGCGCTGCACGCAGCCGCTGACACACTTCATAGCCGTTCATTCCTGGCATCATAATATCGAGCAAAATTATGTCGAGTTGCGATTCTTCAGCCACGCGAAGAGCATCTTCACCATTGGTGGAAATCAATATCTGATAGTCGCCCTTCAGCACCTCGCCCAACATGCGGATGTTATCTGGCATATCATCGACGAGGAGAACGGTAGCGGCCTTTTCCCCCAACTTCGTCATTACGCCGTCTCCGATCCGAGGTCGGCAATAATTTCGTCAAGTCCCGAACGGGCTTTCTTGAAATCAAATGCTTCTAGGGCGGCTTCAAAGGCATCGAAGTGAGCTTGCGTCACATGTTCAGGCAGCTTGTCTTTCACGCTGTTCCAATCCTGCGTAGCCTCAAAATCGTTGGCCCCCAGCTTTTCTTTCAGATCTTCAAGAGCAGCAAGAATGACCAGAGGGTCCGTGTCTTTTGCCGGAGAAACTCTGGCATCTTTCTGAGCGCCAAGCGCCTGAAGCCCTTTCAGAACAACCGACATTTCAGTCGCAAGGTTTTTCAGCAGTTTTTTAAACTCCGCCTTTTTGCCATCAACAAGATTGTTTTCTAATTTAGCGGCAATCGTCATCAGTTTTTCAGCGCCGATATTGCCTGATAAACTCTTGAGCCCATGGACGATTTCCCGGGCCTCATTTTGGTTATCGGCTTTCAGTGCCTTCTCAATTCGGGCAACAGCATCACCTTGTTCGTCGGCAAAATTAATCAGGAGTTTTTTGAAAAGCGTTTCATTGCCGCCCAACCGCTTTAAAGCTCTCGCTTGATCTACCCCCTCAATCTGTCCCGGCAGATCAGTCGGTTTGCTTGTCGATTTAACCGCCTGACCTTTTTTGCTTTGTTCGCGAGGCTTGATCCAACGCACCAAGGTTTTGAAAAGCTGGTCCACATCAATAGGCTTTGCCAGATGATCATTCATGCCAGCAGCCTTGCACCGCTCCACATCACCAACCATGGCGTTTGCCGTCATGGCAATAATGGGAAGTTGATCCAAGCTAGGAGAAGAACGCATGGCTCGGGTCGCCTCATAGCCATCCATGATCGGCATATGAATATCCATAAGCACAGCATCATAAAACTGAGGGCGATCAATTACGGCACTGAGGGCTTCTTTGCCGTTCTCAACGATATCCACGATGAAGCCACGCTTCTCAAGAATTTCCTGGGCGACTTCTTGGTTGGCCTTAAAGTCCTCAACCAAAAGAAGGCGCGCGCCTCGAATGTCGTCAAGACCGTCAACGAGAGTTCTGCTTTCTTCAGCAACCAGTTTGGTTCGATAATCATCAAAGCCAAACACGGTCATCATTGTGTTGAAAAGGTGCGACGCCGACACTGGCTTGTGGAGGAAAGCTTCTGATCCAGCTTCTGTTGCCCTTCTTATCACATCGTCATTGCCAAAGGCGGACATCATGACAACATGAGGCGGCGAAGCCAGCCCTGCTTTATTCTTAATTTCATTGGTCGCTTGGACGCCATCCATACCAGGCATCCGCCAATCGGTTAAAACGACTTTATAGGTTTCTTCGTCTATGCCATCGACCTTCTTCAGCTCTTTAATTGCCTCAGTTCCTGAATCAACCGCAGATGCATCAAAAGAGAAAGACGTCAGCAGGCTTTCAAAAACCATCCGTGAAGAGGGGTTGTCGTCAACAACCAAGACCTTGGTGCCGACAAGCTCATCAGGCGTTCTAAAATGAGTCTTCTGCTCATCGGAGTGGAAACCAAACTCAGCGGTAAACGAGAATGTGCTGCCAACACCTGGTTTGCTTTCAACGGTAATCTCGCCGCCCATCAGCTTCACAAGCTGCGTGCATATGCTGAGGCCCAGCCCAGTGCCGCCATACTTACGCGTCGTGCTGGTATCTGCCTGTTGGAAGGCTGAGAAAATGCGCGCCACCTGCTCTTCATCCAGGCCAATGCCCGTATCACGCACGGAGAACTTCAGCAGGAGCTTTTCCTCATTCTTTTCAACCTGCTCTGCAGAAAGAACGATCTCGCCCCTCTCGGTAAATTTGGCGGCATTGTCGCAAAGATTTCCCAACACCTGCCCAAGGCGAGTCGAGTCGCCAATTATTCTCCGCGGAATAGTGGTCGGCACATCAAAGAGAACCTCAACACCACGCGACATGGCTTCGGCCAGTTTGGTGTTGCTAAGGTTGCTCATCACATAGTCTAGATCGAAAGGTGCGTGCTCGACTTCCAATTGCCCCGCCTCGATCTTTGAGAAATCGAGAATGTCATTAATGATCCGCAGGAGAGAGCGCGCTGAGGTGTTGATTTTTGAAATGTAGTTATGCTGTTCGGGCAGCAGCTTTGTTTCCATCACCAGATAGCCCATACCGATGATGGTGTTCATGGGCGTGCGGATTTCATGGCTCATATTGGCGATGAACTCCGACTTATATTGGTTCGCTTGGATAAGCTCCTGGTTGTAGCGCTGAAGCTCTTCTGCCTGATCTTCCAGAGCCTGCTCCTGGCGTAAGTTCTGCTCGCGCAATAGACGTTCCGTGCGTTCCGCACGCATCAAGTTCTCAAGACCGAGGCCAAGCGGCGCTATCTGTTCGTCGACGAAGAATTTTTCAAGTTCTGAAAGCTGACGGAACATACCCAGCTCAACGACCGCAAGTGTTTTGCTTTGATATACCAAGGGGATCGCGACAATGACCTTCGGCGGCGCCATGCCAACTCCGGAAGAAATTTCAACAAAACCGTCGGGGACATCGGTTAGAACACAACGCTCACCCATCATCGCGCATTCGCCGTTTAATCCATCGCCCAACGAGAAAGCTTTCTTCTTCTGGTTTTCTTCTGAAAGCCGGTAAGCACCTGTCAGTTCAAATTGGCTTTTTTCTTCATTCAGCAGGAAAAACGCTCCATATCCGCAATTTAAGGTGCGGCCTAACATTTCAACCAAAAACTGGCCTAAATCAATTGGGCTTGTCGCCTTATGCAAAATCCCGCCAAGCGCGTTTGCATTTGTCTTCAACCAAGACTCCTGCGCCGCATTATGGGCCATTTCGTAGAAAACATTTTTAAGGACGGCAACATCACCAATAGCTTCCTCGTTTTCACGCGCGTCAGCATTGAGCCATTGAGTCAGATCTTCACTGCGCGCCATGAGCGTCATATCATCAGCCAAATAAGACATGGGCTGAGTAATCGAGCGACTAACCAAAACGATTGTAATACCGCCAATAATAAGGGCTAACACGCCGCCCAAAAGAGATGCGGTGAAGGCTTCATCAGCAGATTCTTCTGACGCCTTGATCCGGTCCTTAATCAAAACGAGTTCGACGGCATTGAACTCATCGATAAGCCGGCGCAGTTCATCCATCGTGTTTTTGCCGAGCCGCGACTCAACCATCTTGGTGAGTTTAGACATGCCGACGCCAGTCTTAGTAAATTCCCGGCGCAAATTGAACTCCGGCTCCGCAACGGTCGTTTGCCATTCCCGGGCGAGCTTTTCAATCGCATTCAGTCGCTTCACTTGCGGCAAGTTGTCAGCGACTTGGTCTATCAAAAAACGAATATCAACATAGAAGTGGTCGCTACTAGAATTATAGGGTTCAAGAAATTCTTCCTGCCCCACGATGACAAAGCCACGCACACCGGTTTCCATATCAACCAGTTGCTTGATCAGGCCGCGCGACTTGCCAATCACATCATAAGTATGACTGACCCACTTGGCCGTTTCTTGCTGTTCGCGCATGGAATTGAACGTGATAACGGCATAGACCACTAACGCCATCGCAATGATGGCGTAGCCCGACAAAATCCTGGCTTGAAAGCTTGCCCCACCGAACAGTTTCTTCAGCATGCCATTCCCCCGCCCATTTCATGGGCCAACAAGTTCTATTCGTTGCCCAATCATAGCCACAGGATAACCAAAACGATAGAGCCGAATAGCGACAACATGTGCTTTCACAAATATCTAAACTGGTGGGTCAACTTTCCAGAAGAAATTGATTTCCAAACAAAAAAATAGAGCCCCCAAAATTGGGAGACCTATTTTTTGGCTGGGGTGGCAGGATTTCCTCCGCTTGCGCTACGGGGCGTCTGCGCGGGCGAGGCCCTCTTGCCGTCGAACCTTTTGCTCTCTTGCGTTCACAAGCATCTCGCCTCCTCACCACAAACAAAAAAATAGAGCCCCCAAAATTGGGAGCCCTATTTTTTGGCTGGGGTGGCAGGATTCTCAGGCATCCATCTCACGCTCTTAAAAACTGGCCGAAAACTACCGATTCGCTGAAGTCCATAAGGACCGTATCCCGGGGATGTGACACAGTCAAGGAACACTAAACGGTCCAATGTGCTACCGAATCGAAACGCTAGTTCGTTGCCGCGACGGACGGCTTGGATGGTCGGATGGTGATGCCTGCTCAACGAACGATTCCGACCCCTGTTTGAGATAGAATTTTGTCAGCTTGAAACGCTTTTCCCATTCGTTGCTAATTTCAAATGATACGGTGGTGCGCGCAGCCTCAAACTGCCTGGCTACTTCCCATTGATCTTGATCGTAGAAAACTCGAAGCTTGTTGAGATCGTGATCAAGTCGATGTGGCGTCGGGATACGAAAGATCAGCTCAGCCAGTTCATCCGGTGTCATAGCGCTACCCGCCATACGGAACAAATGATTTTCCCGTTTTCCACATCTCGTGACATCCGAGGACACGCCCCCCGAGCCAGATAAGGATTTTCCTTCATAAATTTCCTCGCATATCGTCCTGTTTCTGATTGCGCCCATTTGACCGCAGCTATCTTTTCAGGATTCATTGACGCGGTTCGCACATAACCATTCGTCTGAGCAAGCTCGAACATCCACATCCCGAAAAGACCACCCGTGATTAAGCAAGCTGTTGCCGTCACGCTCATCCAAGCCACGCTTGGGCGTCTGATTCTTTTCTCAGCTCTGCGGAGGGCTTCTTCGGCTTCTTTGACGTGGCCAGAAATGACTTCCGCCGAAGAGGCACTTTGCTGATTCCCTTGTTTAACTGCCGTGGTGATCTTTCGGCTCATGAGATGAGGCATCCGATTGAGTTGATCTTCGATCTCCTTGACAGCTTCCGTTGTGGCCGCCTTGCACTCAATCTGGCGCATGACGGCGGTGACATCTTCACGCAGTTGCTGGAGGTTGGATTGTATATCTCCCGCCAGTCGTTCGGGATCATTGGGTGAGCTCATCGCGTTGGCCCTTTCTGTTGGTGATTATGGTGGCGGTTGTGATGTGCCTGATCGGCCTCCTTGTCGTTTGGGCTGCTCAGGGCCGTCATGAGGCCTGTGAATGCCTTCATCGACGCCTCGATGGTGCGCTTTGCTTGGTGGGCTGTCTGAATGTTCATCAGGCGAAGGCTGTTCCGACGTTGCCGAAGAGCATTTTCTTTCCCGATGCGGGAAACGGGGCGAT
>Ga0070727_10004789_pt1 | contig 11358 bp, 11 predicted proteins | sample tdAd472_FD_66722 | JGI IMG/M metagenome (GOLD analysis project Ga0070727, IMG submission 66722) | Marine sediment microbial communities from the Atlantic coast under amendment with organic carbon and nitrate - tdAd47.2 | ecosystem: Environmental > Aquatic > Marine > Coastal > Sediment | place... | reverse complement strand
TACTTCCGCTGGTCGGGGACGGACATCTTCAACGTCAGCACCGAGAACGGAGTCCGGCAGAAGCTCGTCGTCGAGACCAACAGCTGCCCCTCCGGGCAAAAGTCGTTCCCCTTGCTCGAGGAGGAGAAGGACGAGGGAGGCTACCGTCGACTGCTGGAGAAGACCTTCGTCCCCTTGATGAGCAAGGCCCTGCGCAAGTCGGGGTCCGAAGGCGGCGTCGTGGTCGTGCTCTACGACAAGAACGCGATGGAGAGCTCGGGCTACGCCCAGGTGCTGGCGACGCTCCTCGACCGCGAAGTGCTCTACGTGCCCTGCCCCGCCAGCGACCCTCACCGGTTCATCGAGGTCCGCGACCGGAAGCTCTACGTGCGCCACAACGGGGAGACGCTGCCCGTGGCCTGCGGCTTCCGCTACGTCACCCAGCGCCCATGGACCCGCCTGCCCTTCGACCTCAAGACCCCGCTGCTGAACCCCATCGTCGCCTGCCTGGCGGGCGGACGGAACAAGGCGCTGGCCGCCAAGGCCTACGAGGCCTTCAACGCGGTCCACCGGGGAAACGGACTGGAGATCCGCACCCCCGCCTCGTTCACCAACGTGCGCAAGGCGGAGGTCCCGCTGCTCGTGACTCAGCTCGGCGGCAAGGCGGTGGTCAAGGTCCCCTACCTCAACGCGGGGCAGGGCATCTACACCATCGTCAACGAAGCCGAGCTGGCCGCGTTCATGGAGCTCGACTTCTCCTACGACGCGTTCATCGTCCAGCAGCTGGTCGGCAACTTCCGCTGGTCCTCGACCACCCCTCAGGGCAAGGTCTTCAACATCGGCACGATCCCCGACAAGAAGACCCGGATCTACGTGTTCGACATGCGGATGATGGTCTCCTGGCAAGGCGAGGACTGCTGGCGACCCGTCGCGATGTACGCCCGCCGCGCTCCGCGACCGATGGCCAGTGACCTGGAGGAGGGGTCCGAGTCCTGGTCGATCCTGGGGACGAACCTCAGCCGGCGCGTCGGCGAGGAGGCGTGGACCACCGAGCCCCAGCGGCTGCTGATGTTCGATCGCCGGGACTTCGCGCGCCTGGGCCTGGGCATGGACGACCTGATCGAGGGCTTCGTGCAGTCGGTGATGGCGACCCTCGCCATCGACGAGATGGCCAAGCGCCTGGTCAAGCGCGGCGGCGGCTTCCGCTCGGAGCTCTTCCGCTCTCTGGCCCAGGACTCCGCGCTCTCCCGTGAGATCGTCACGAGCAACAACGCGACCTCCGGCACGGGCTCGGTGGAGCCGTGAGCGCTCCGGACCCCCTCACTCACAGCGGGTCGGGCAAGCTGGGCAAGGTGCGCAAGCGCAAGGGGAGCAAGGCCGTGGGCGAGGTCGACCCCCGCCCCCTGCGTCCCGAGGAGTATCCCGCCGGCCAGCGAGTCGACGTGATGATCCCGCTCTACCGCACCCCGCTCGGGCAACCGCTGAGCGCCCCCTTCGTCGTCGTGCGCGGCACCCGCCCCGGCCCGGTGGTCGGGGTGTGCGCTGCGATTCACGGCGACGAGCTGAACGGAATCCGCATCATTCACAACGTCCTCGCCCAGCTCGATGCCGAGCAGCTCGGCGGGACGCTGATCTGCGCCCCGGTCGCCAACGTCCCTGCATTCGAGGCGGGTCAGCGCCGGTTCCCCGAGGACGAGATCGACCTGAACCATGTGTTCCCGGGTAGCAAGTCAGGGAAACCATCGCAGCAGTATGCCCGGGCGTTCCTCACGACCTTCCTCACGCCCTGCGACTACTTGATCGACATTCACACCGCCAGCCGGGGGCGAGTCAACTCCTTCTACGTGAGGGCCGACCTGCACCAGCCGGAGGCGCGACGGATGGCGCTGCTGATGCACCCCCAGATCGTGCTCCACGGGCGCAGCGGCGACGGCACCTTGCGCAACGCCGCTCGCCTGCGAGAGATCCCAGCGATCACCGTCGAGGCTGGCAACCCCAGCACCTTTCAGGGGCACATGGTGTTCGACGGCGAGGCGGGGTTGCGCCGGATCCTCGCGGCGCTGGAGGTGATCTCCAGCGCAGACGCGCCCCCACCTACCGAGGGGACGCCCGTGATCTGCAAGACGTCACGCTGGCTGCGCACCCGCGCGGGGGGCCTGCTGAACACCAAGTTCGGGCTCTGCGAGGTCGTCGAGAAGCGCCAGTCGCTGGTTAGCCTCGTCGACCCCTTCGGGCACGAGATCGCGTCCTACCGTGCACCTCAGGAAGGGATCGTGATCGGCATGTCCCGCGACCCGGTCGCGGTCCCTGGCACGCGCTACTGCCACCTGGGCGCGATCGGAGAGCCGCCGTCGCCCAGGGAACGCTCCACCGAGGGACCGCCGCTTACCTGATCCGAGCGCTCCGAGCCCGTTCGTTGACCTCGTCCGCGTGCATGCAGCCTTTGCAGAGGTGGGTCAAGGGCCTCACCCGCAGCCGTTCGATGGCCACCGGTCCGCGGCAGTCGACGCAGGTGCCGTAGATCCCGCGACGCAGCTGGGTCAGCGCGCGACGGACTTCGGCCAGGGGCGTGCGCCGCAGGTCGAGGTCGAGCAACTCGCACTCTGGCGGTTCGTTGGTCTCGCCCGAGAGGTAGCCCTCCACGAGCATCAGGTCCCGCTCGATCACGGCGAACCCCTTGGCTTGGTTGGTCATGAACCCTCCTTCGAGTTGGTCGCAGGGACCCAAGCACGAGGCGCGCCGATTCACAGGACGTTGAACACTAGACTTGCCGCGCCTCGCGGAGGCTGGGCGTTAACCCAGCGTTAGCGCGGGGTCCGCAGCCGCCGCTCGAAGGCGTCGAGGATCGGCTGGCAGAAATCCTTCCCGCTGAACGCGTTCGCGTCGCGCAGTCCGCCCGTGCTGAACACGTTGACCTCGACCGCTCGGGTGCCGATCAGGTCCAACCCCGCCAGCATGATCCCTTCGGCCAGCAGCAGTTGGGCCAGCTCGCGGCCGGCGCTCAGCTGGGACTCCGTCGGCGCGCCGGGCCGGGGGGTGCCCCCGAGGTGGATGTTGCTCCGCCAGTCGGTGGGTGCCGGACGGCGCTGCACGGCGGCGTAGGCGCCCTCCACGCACAGCGGCTCGCCCTCGAGGACCACCAGGCGCATGTCGCCGGCGCTGGCCTCGGGAATGTAGTCCTGGACCATAGCGGGCCCCGACTCGGTGAGGGTGGAGAGGATCGCCTCGAGGTTCGGGTCCTCGGGGGCGAGCTTGAACACGCCCTGGCCCCGGGTGCCCACCAGCGGCTTGGCCACGGTCGGGCCCGACGCCTCGCGCACGAACTCGCGCAGCAACTCCAGATCGCTGCCGATGGCGGTCCGCGGGCGGAGGTGGCCCGGGAGCCCCGCCAAGAACAGCTTGCTGGCCGTGCGCCGCAGTCCGCGCGGGTCGTTGAGCACGGTCACGTTGCGCTCCTGAAGCAGCTCGGCGTAGCCCAGCGCCGCGGCGTGGGATCCCGCCCGTCCGCCCCGGCCGGGGTTCGTGCGGATCGCCACACCGTCCACGGTCAACAGGTCCAGGCGCTCGGCTGTCCCGACCTGCAACAGCTCACCGCCGTCGGCCTCCGCCCCCACCGGCCGCGCATGCGCCACCACCCGCCCGCGGCCGTCCACGCCGAGGTCGTCCACGCCGCACACCCAGACCTCGTGCCCCCGCGCGACGGCGGCCACGATCAACATGGAGGTGGTCTGGGACGTCTTTACCTGCAAGGCGTGGTTCACCCAGAAGGCGATCCGCATCGGGGCTCCTCAATGGACCGGGGTCCGTGACTCACAGGGTAGCAGCCCCTGGCAGGCAGGCAGCTAGCTGGCAGACGCGGTCAGGCTCCAGGGCACCAGGCTCGACCAGGGGCTGTCTTGAGGCCCGGGGAGCTCAGGGTGGGAGAAGACGACGCTCGCCTCGGCGGGGCCAAGGGTTGCGAGGGCCTCGCGCACCCGACGCCAGCGCAGCAGCGGTGGGTCGTGGCGGACGTCCTCCAGACGGAGGGGCAGCCCCAAGCGCCAGCGCGGCCCGACGACGAAGCAGGGCGCCCCAGCGCTGCGAACGGCCTGCCCCGATGCCTCGCTCGCGCCGAGCACGAGCCCCTTGGCACCCAGCTCCCGGGTCGAGGCACCCACGAGCTCGTCCAGGGGACACACCCGCAGAACCCGGGTCCCCGAGACGAGGACTCCCTGGGCGCTGAGCTGGGCTTCGAGCTCGTCCAAAGCCGACTCTGCGGCGTGGGGTCCGCGGGCCGCCTGGGTCGGCGCGATGGCGTAGACCAGCACCACCTCGGCCTGGTCCGTCAGGTCCAACCCGAGGGCGGCTTGCACCAGCGGCTGCACGTCTGCGCAACTGGCGTCGGCGGCGATCAACAGCCTCTGCACGGGGAGCCTCCTCCTGCTCAGGCTTGCATACCCCGTGCCACCAGGTCCATGCGCCCTCGCAAGGGGTTCTGGCGGAGTCCTGCGGGTTTCAGGTAACGCTTGTTTCCTCGAGGCCGCGCGGATAATCCAAGAGCACCGACCTGCGAGCCAAGCCATGCGCCTCGACCTGAAGCCGGACAATCCGGACCTGACGCGACTGCTCGACCAGTTGCACGTGGCGGTGTTTACGGTCGACCCGCAGCTGCGGATCGTGGGGTGGAGCCGGGGCGCCGAGGTGCTCACCGGGCACTCCCCCGCCGACGTCTGCGGACAGCACCTGGGGCAGCTCACTCCCGACGGAGAGCGAGGCCTCGGCCAGCTCTGCGCCCAGCTGTGGGCAAAGGGGGGCGCCGACGTGGTCAACGGTCCGGTGACCGTGCTGCACCCCGACGGGAGCGTCGCCACGCTCCTCGGTGAGCTGCGGGTGGTCGAGGACGGGGGGCAGCGGGCCGGGGTCGCGGGCGTGCTCACGGCCCTCGGGGTGCACGTGCAGGCGAACCAGCGCCTGGCCGAGGTCGTCTCGCCGGAGCGGGCGAGTCGCGCCTTCCACCAGCTGGTCGGCGAGAGCCAGGCCATGGCCGAGGTCTTCGAGCAGCTCGAGCAAGCCGCTGAGGTGGACGTCACCGTGCTGGTCCGTGGCGAGACCGGCACGGGGAAAGAGCTCGCGGCCCGCGCGATCCACGCCGCCAGCAGGCGCAGGACGGCTCCCCTGGTGTGCGTCAACTGCGCAGCGATCCCCGAGCCCCTCCTCGAGAGCGAGCTCTTCGGGCACGTGAAGGGCGCCTTCACCGGTGCCACGCGAGACAAGGTCGGGGTGTTCGAGGCCGCGAGCGGGGGGGTGCTCTTCCTCGACGAGATCGGCGACCTCGGGCCCACGGTCCAGGTCAAGTTGCTGCGGGCCCTCCAGGAGCGAGAGATCCGCCGAATTGGGAGCCTGAAGGCGGTCAAGGTCGACGTGAGGATCGTGAGCGCGACCCACCGGGATCTGGCCGCCCTGGTCGCGGCAGGCCAGTTTCGCGAGGACCTCTACTACCGGATCCGGGTCTTCGAGCTCAACCTGCCGCCCCTTCGCCAACGGCGGGGTGACCTGCGCTTGCTCACCGAACACTTCCTCCGCGAGTTCAACCGCCAGCACGGTCGCGAGGTGCGGCAGCTGAGCCCCGCAGCCTGGGAAGCCATCGAGCGCTACAGCTGGCCTGGGAACGTGCGCGAGCTGCGGAACGCCCTCGAGCACGCCTTCGTCACCGTCCGCGGCGAGACCCTCGAGGAGCGGAACCTCCCGGTCGAGATCCGCGGAGCAACCCCCCAAGTCCCGACCGTCGACACCGCTCAGGGCGAGCGCGAGCAGATCGTCGCCGCGCTCCAGCAGGCGGGGGGGAAGAAGGCGCTGGCGGCGTCGCTGCTCGGGATCAGCCGGGTCACCCTCTGGAAGAAGATCAAGCGCCTGGGGATCAACGCGAGCTACACGGGTTAACTCGCGTTAACCAACGTTAATCGCGGTTAACCCACGCGTAACGCCGGCGACGTGACCTGGAACACCTCCCTCCAGAGCGTATTGGTGCTGAACGAGTTGCAACGCGGCACGAGGAGGCAGGGAACCGGGCCAGCGCTTGCACCGGGGCGCGCCCGAGGAGGAATCCCGTGAAGCCGTCCAACTCTTCGTCAGACCACGACAGCCGCCACCGGCGTTTCGCGCGCCGCAGGGCCCAGGAGCACGACTCGGACGAGGAGTTGCTCGCCTACGACGAGGAGGACGAACTCGACGAGGACGAGGAGGAGGACGACGACGACTTCCATGACGGCTACGACGAGGACGGCTACGAATTCGACGACGACGACTGGGATCCCCCGGAAGACGAAGACGAGGACGAAGCCTGGCAAGACGACGACGAGCTCGAGACCGACGACGACGACGACCTCGACCATCTCAGTTACCGCAGCGAAGACTACGAAGCCGGCCTGGCCTCCTGACCCATCTCCCGCACCCCTACCGCAGCTTGGTCTGCACCAGGAGCGCACCATGTTGACCCCCAACCACCCCCTGACTACGCACGTTGCCATGGTCAAGCAGGACACCGACGAGCAGCTCGCGCTCGCGTTCCACGCGGAGCAAACGACCCGGCTCGCGCGTCGCCTGCTCGGGCTTCTCTACGGGGCCTGCGACGAGGAGTCGACCCCCCCGACTCGCGCCGCCTAGGCCCGGCGAAGGCGGGCCCGCGGAGTCCCACTCCCGCGGGCCCGCCTGGGCAGATTCCCCTGCGAGTCCCGCCCGGCTGGGCAGGCTCCCGCTCGAACGCGGTTTGGGGGTGCCAGGCGGTATCCTCTCGGCATGGCCGCCCAACGCCTCGAGCGCTTCGACCTCAAGCCGGGTACCCGCCTCGGCTCCCGCTACCAGATCCTCGAGCTCCTCGGCCGCGGCTGGGAGGGCGAGGTCTACAAGATCCGCGAGCGGGGCACTGGAGTCGAGCGCGCGGCCAAGCTGTTCTTCCCCCACCGCAACCCCAAGGATCGGGTGGCGCGGATCTACGCCAAGAAGCTGCACAAGCTGCGCTTCTGCCCCCTGGTGATCCAATACGTGTCCCAGGACACGGTCGAGATCCAGGGATTCCAGGTGACGGTGCTCGTCTCCGAGTTCGTCGAGGGCGAGCTCTTGAGCGCCTTCCTCAAGCGGCAACCTGGCAGGCGCCTGGGCCCGTTCCAAGCCATGCACCTGCTCTACACCCTCGCCTGCGGCGTGGCCGACATGCACCACGCCGGGCTCTACCACGGCGACCTCCACACCGACAACGTGATCGTCGAGCGCTGCGGCCTCGAGTTTGACTGCAAGCTGCTCGACTTCTATCACTGGGAAGGCAGCAAGCGCGAGAGCCGGCAGGAGGACATCGTCGATCTCATCAAGCTATTCCACGAGTCCCTCGGGGGACGCAAGCACTACGCCCGCCAGCCCGCCGTGGTCAAGGCGATCTGCCGTGGGCTGAAGCGGTCGCTGATCCTCGGGGACTTCCCGCGGATCGAGGCCCTGATCCACCACCTCGAGACCTTCCAGTGGGACTGAGCGCCCTGGAAGGCCACCGTTTGCTCAGCGAGGCGACCCTCGGGGCGGCGGAGGGCTTCGCGGTCAACGCGGGCACCGCCGCCTGGATCACTCAGCGCTCCCCCGACAAGGAGACCCCCAACGAAGACGCGGCGTTGATCGCGCCCCTCGGGGACGCGGGGGTCCTCCTCGCGGTGGCCGACGGGGCGGGCGGCATGCCGGCGGGTCAGGTCGCCTCCAAGCTCGCCCTCGAGCAGCTGCTGGCCGCCGTGCAGGCAGCGGACCCGCGGGAGGCCCTCCGCGGAGCCGTCCTCGACGGCTTCGAGCAGGCCAACGACGCGATCCTCGCCACCCGCAACGGGAGCGGGACGACCCTCGCGGTGGCCGCGATCTACGACGGCAAGCTGCGCACCTACCACGTGGGCGACTCGCAGATCCTGGTCACCGGCCAGCGGGGATCGCTCAAGCTGCAGACGATCATGCACTCCCCCGTCGGCTATGCGCTGGAGTCGGAGATGCTCGACGAAGAGCAGGCCGCGAGCCACGAGGAGCGGCACGTGGTCAGCAACCTGATGGGCAGCCTCGACATGCGCATCGAGATCGGACCCGAGATCAAGCTCGCGCGCTTCGACACGGTGCTCCTCGCCAGCGACGGCCTCGCCGACAACCTGCTCTCGGACACCATCGTCGAGGCGATCAAGAGCGGTCCGCTCGAGCGCAAGCTGGACGCCCTCGCCCAGCAGTGTCGAGCCGCGATGCTGGGCGCCACGAACCCCCACCCCGACGACCTGACGCTCCTCGCCTGGCGCCGCGGCCGCTGAGGGGTGCCGCAGATCGGCCCCTATCGCGTCACCGGCGAGCTGGCCCGCGGCGGGATGGGGGTGGTCTACAGGGCTCGAGACGCGGCCGGGCATGAGGTCGTGCTCAAGCTGCTGCACGTGGATGACCCTCGCAGCGTGCGTCGAATGCGTCGGGAGGCCCGAGCCATGGCCGCCCTGACCCACCCCCACCTCGTGCCCTTGCTCGACTCAGGCGAACACCGGGGTCGCCCCTACCTCGTGCTGCCGCTGGTCGAGGGCGAGTCGCTCCAGGACCGGCTCGAGGGATCGGGGCCGCTTCCGCCGCAGCGAGCCCTGGAGCTCACGGCGCAGGTGGGTGAAGCCTTGCAGGCCGCTCACGCTGCTGGGCTCGTGCACCGCGATGTCAAGCCGGCGAACGTGCTCCTCGACGCCAAGGGCCAGGCCCGACTCACCGACTTTGGCCTGGTCAAAGACGTCAGCGGTGAGGGCTCGCCGACCTTCAGCCTCACGGTCCGCGGCACGTCCCACGGAACCCCGGGCTACTGGCCCCGCGAGCAAGCGTATGGCCAGCTGGACCGGATCGGCCCCCAGGCCGACGTCTACTCGCTGGCGGCCACCCTCTACGCCCTGCTCTGCGGCGCCCCACCTCGGTCGGTGTCCTCCATCGTCCAGGCCCTCGAAGCCTTCGACGAGCCGATCCCACCGCTCAGCCAGCGGCGGCCCGACCTCCCCCAGGGCCTGGACGAGCTCTTGGCTCGCTGCTTCGCCGACGAGCCTCAGGCGCGTCCCCCGTTGAGCGAGTTGATCCCCGCTCTGCGTGAACTCGCGGGGCGACCCGCAGCTCCTCCGCTCATTCGATTCCCGCGACTCCTCCTGGCCTTGGGGATCGGGCTCTGCCTGCTCCTCGCTTGGCTGGCCCTCCGCGACGCGACCCCACCGCGGCTCGTGGTGCTGGGTCCGGCGCCGCGAGCCGCTGTTCCGTGCGGCGAGCCGCTCAGGGTTCGGGGACGCGTCGACGAGGGCGGGGTGCGCGTGGCGTGCGGTGACGTCTCCACCGCGGTCTCCCCACGCGGGGAGTTTGCCCTCGACCTGCCGCTCGAGGGGGCGGGCCCTCGGCGTCTGACCCTCCTCGCCCAGGACCGCGCGGGGAACGTCGCGCGCGTTACCGTCGAAGTCGAGGCGCTGGAGGTTCCGGAGTGGTATCTGGAGGTCCCCCCGGAGGCGCGGGCGCCGCTGCCCCTCCCTCCTGGCCTGGGCTGGGGCCTGAGCCCGGGTGACTTCGTCAACGAGCAAGACGGGACCCTCCTGCGCTGGATCCGTCCCGGCTCGTTCACGATGGGCAGCGACGACGGCGACCCGACCCAGTCGCCCGCGCACCAGGTCGTGTTCGCTCGCGGGTTCTTCCTCGGCAAGCACGAGGCCACCCAGGCCCAGTACCGCAGGTTCTGCTCGGTCACCGGGCGCCAGCCCCCGCGCGATTGGATCGGTGACCCCGGCCGCGGTCCGGGTCGCCACCTGGCGGGCCCCGAGGAGCCGATCTTCGACGTCAGCTGGCACGACGCCTCGAGCTACTGCAGCTGGGCCGGGCTGCGCCTGCCCAGCGAGGCCGAGTGGGAGTACGCCGCCCGTGGCCCCGAGTCCTTGCCCTGGCCCTGGGGACACGACTTCCCCGACGGCAGCCGACTGAACCTGGCCGACGAGGGCTCCGCGATCGTGACCCCCACCCGAGGGACCTACCTCCCCGCCGACTGGAGCGACGGCTTCGCCTACCTCTCACCCGTGGGCTCGTTCCCGGCCGGCGCCTCGCCCTTCGGCTGCCACGACATGGCCGGCAACGTGTGGGAGTGGACCCGCGACGCCTACCGCCCCGACTACCGCGATGCTCCTGGAGACGGCTCCGCCGTCGAGGGCCTCGGCGAGGACCGCCGGGTCAACCGGGGCGGCGCCTACTACAACCCTCCCGAGCGCTGCTTCCCCACGACCCGCGACCACGACCGCCCCGGCGAGATCGACCGCGGCTTGGGCTTTCGCGCCGCACGAAGCGAGCGCTGAAGCCCGGGCTCCGGACCTCCCGAGGGGCGTCCCTCAGGCCAAACCGCTCAGCGGCCTGGGGACCCCTGCGCCACGGGGTTGTCGAAGTAGGTCAGCTGACTGAGGAGCACGGTCTTGAACTCCGCGCTGCGTCCGCGTCCGCGCTCGGACCAGCGGACCTCGACCTCGACGAACCAGGCCCAGGCCTCGTTCGGGTCGCCGCAGGGCACCGGCGTCAGCGCCACGTCGTAGCGGTAGGCGTCGTAGACCGGGTGCTGGCGGTCCTTGATCACCCACACCGTGTCGCCCTGGGCGCCGCCCCCATCGTCCCCGGCCGCGTCGACCAGGTCCTGGAGGGTGAGGCCCGGGGCGAGGTCGGCCTGGACCTCGGAGAACACGCCGTCGGCGATCAGCGCCGCGTGGATGTGGTTCGCCGCGCGCCGCTCGGCGGAGGCCGCCGCCACGAGTACCGCGAAGGCCGCGGTCGCGCCGACGGCAAAGATCCCCAGCGCGAGCATGACCTCGAGCAACGTGAACCCGCGACGGCTCACTTGGCGCCCCAGTCTTCACGCCCCGCTGGCAAGGCGACCACGGTCACGAACTGGCGCCCGACCTGCACCACGCTGTTCAGCCCGTGCTCGGCGGGCAGGGTTCCCCGGGCGCCGCGCTCGGTGACCACGGCGTTGCTCCCGACGACCTCGGAGTAGCGAATCCACTCGTCGTCCACCAGCATGTAGCCGCCCTTGGGGTTCAGCCGTCCCGGGTCCTGGACTGGGATCGACTCCTCACGAGGCCCGACGGTCGCGGTGACGAAGGTCGTGCTCCCCGCTGCGTCCGCTTCACGGATCACGAGGGTCACCCGCACCTTCTCGGGCATCACGTCGTCCCGTGGATCGTTGAGGCTCCCCCGCCCGACCCAGAAGTCGAACTCCTCGGGGCGCAGACCGTCCGGAGGCTGCAAGATCCCCCGGGTCGAGTCCCAGTAGAGCAGCGGGCCGCTCTCCTGGTTGCGCCCGAGCTCCTTGATGCACGGCTCGGTCGTCGACCAGGTGGTGGTGAACTGGGTCCA
>Ga0070727_10004788_pt1 | contig 11358 bp, 12 predicted proteins | sample tdAd472_FD_66722 | JGI IMG/M metagenome (GOLD analysis project Ga0070727, IMG submission 66722) | Marine sediment microbial communities from the Atlantic coast under amendment with organic carbon and nitrate - tdAd47.2 | ecosystem: Environmental > Aquatic > Marine > Coastal > Sediment | place... | reverse complement strand
TCGATTGCGCCGATGACCGCACTGATGGCTGCCGCGGCCACGGGCCCACCACCGAAGGTCGAGCCGAGATCACCGGGGCCGAAGTGAGCGGCGATGTCCTTCGTGCACAGTACGGCACCGCAGGGGATGCCGCCGCCCAGTGATTTCGCACTCGTCAGGATGTCGGGCGTGATGTCTTGTGCCTGTACAGCAAAGAAGCGGCCGCAACGGCCGATGCCGGTTTGTACTTCATCGGCAATCAGGTGCGCGCCGTGACGAGTCGTTGCACAACGCAAGGTCTCCAGGAAATCCGCCGCCAGGTCGAATGCGCCGGCAACGCCCTGCACAGGTTCGAAGATGACGGCAGCGATGTCCGGGCCGATCATTTTTTCAGCCGCGGCACAGTCGTTGCGAGGAATGAAGTCCGTATCGAATGGCTTTCGCGGGAAGCCATACCACTTGTCCGAGTTCCACGTGACGGCTCCCGCCGCGGCCGTACGGCCGTGAAATCCGTGCGTGATTGCGAGGACCTTGTTCCTGCCTGTTACCGCGCAAGCCATGCGCAGCGCATTCTCGTTCGCCTCGGCTCCGGAGTTGACGAAGAACACGCGCTCGAGTCCGGTGGGCGCGACGCCGACGAGTTTTTCAGCGGCTTCGGCTCGCACGTCCAGGGCGACGGCGTTGCTCTGAAATAGCAAATCCTCGGTTTGGCGCTTGATGGCGTCTACGAGTTGCGGATGGCCGTAGCCGAGTGCGGCAACGGCGTGCCCGCCGTACAAGTCGAGGATCCGGCGGCCGTCTGCGGTAGTGATTTCGCAGCCAGCGCTGCGGACGGGCACGAACGGCAGTTGTCCATAGACAGCAATCGTCGCCGCCGCTTCGCGCAGCCGGGGATCCTGTTTGGTCGTCGCAGCCGTGCTCACCCGTAACCCCTCATATCCATGCCGGGGCAAGCGAAGTCAGTCCCGCCGTTTCGGGCTGGCCGAACAAGCGGTTCATCCACTGCATGGCACCTCCTGCGGCGCCCTTGACGAGATTATCGATCGCACACATGACAACGACCGTGTCACCGGTGACTGAAAAACCGATCTCGACCATGTTGCTTGCGACAACGTTCTTGAGTTTGGGAGAGCCATCGACAACTCGGACGAAAGGTGAGTTGATATAAGCGGCATCATAGGCGGCACCTAACTGGTCGATGAGCACAGCTGTGGCTGCCTTCGCCTGTATGGTCGCGAAAATGCCGCGTGCGTAGGGGCCGGAATGCGGGACGAAATTGACGCGCGCTTCGCGCCCGGCTGCCGCTGCGGCAAGAGCTTCAATCTCGGGCGCGTGACGGTGCGCCAGCGGCTTATAGGCATATAGATTGCTGTGCCGCTCGGGGTGATGTGTCCCTGCTTGCGGGCTGCGGCCGGACCCCGTGCTGCCCGTGATGCCGGTGACGAACAGCTCGGGCGCGGTCAGTCCCGACTGTAGCAGCGGTACTGCCGCCAACAGGATGGCGGTCGCAAAGCAGCCGGGGTGGCCCACGTGCCGGGCTTCGGTCGTGGAGAGATGCTCGGGAACGGCGCAGACGAATTCTGCAAGCAGTTCCGGTGCACCGTGCGGTACGCCATAGACTTCCTGGTACGCCTGCGCATCCGTATAGCGGAAGTCAGCGGAGGCGTCGACGACGTGAACGTCGATGTTTCTGCTCCCCGCCGCGGCGAGGATGCTCGCGATCATAGCTGCCGACGCGCCATGTGGTGCGGCGGAGAAGAGTGCCAGGTCTGAACCTTCGCCAAGCTGTTCCAGCCATGAACCGTGTGCGACGAATGGTGTATCGCCGTAAGCGGGTGCCAGATGCGCGAACACGTCGGCAATCGGATCGCCGGCCCGACTCTCGGAGACGGCAGCCAGCAGACCGAAGTGTGGATGCGCAGCGATCAGACGCAACAACTCGCCGCCGACATAGCCGGTGGCGCCGAGCACGACGGCCGAGGTCATGACTTTGCCTCCTTCAGTGCATCGGCGACATGATCGCCCAGGGCAACACCGCTCGACAGGGCATTGATAGCGGGCAGCCCAAGTCGCGCCGAAATCTGGTTGACGCCGACGGCGTTGTCGGTCGCGGGGCCCGTCACCACAGCGGGCTCGATGCCGTATTGCTCGCGGAGAATCCGGGCACCGCCCCACGCGGCAACCGGGTCGTTGGCGCAAAGTACTACGGCCGTGAATGCATCGCGGATCGACGCATCGGACAAGATCGCTTCGACGCCGTAATCACCGAGTAGACCGTCGCCGAGTTCGAGGACGATGACATCCGGGCGGTGGTTGGCAAGGCCCGTGAGCAATTCACGTGTCAGGGCTGGACCGTTGTTGGCCGTCGTCGTCACAATGCCGAGATCGGAGAAGATCATCGTCGCGCTCGCGCCCGCGTCTTCCATTGCGAGGATGTCGCGCCGCAGCGATACACCGGTAGCCTTGCAGGCTGCGACGTCAAATCCGCGATGCCGCAGGCGACCTACGATCGCGCAGGCGGCAGCCGTTTTTCCGGAGTCCATACAGGTACCGGCCAGAGCGATGACCGGCACGCCGTCGGTCTGCAGCGGTGCATCCATATCGAGTGCCCGCTCCCCGGCCCGCGCGGGGACGCCAATGCGTTCGCCGAGATAGGGGAAGTGCAGCACCGTGCCGAGCACCTCACAGTCGAATGGCGGTCCGACGTCCGGGTTGGCTGAATCGCAAATGCCGAGTACACCACCGATGTTCAGGATTTGAATTGAGTCGCCGACGGCGAGTTCGGCAGGCAGGTGCCCGGAGTAACCACGCAGTGCATTGCGATGTCCGAGTGCACCGACCATGACGTCACCCTGGGTCACTGTCGCCATGCGACCCGACGTCAGTTCGAGTTGGTTGTATCGCGTCTTGTTATTCAGTACGCGCACTGCGACAAGCACACCTTCTTCGCAGGGGATATCCGGCGACAGCCGCAGCTCGTGCCCGAGTTCGCTGTGCTGAGCGACCGAGGCTATTTTGTCAACGACGACGGGCCTCATGATCAGTCTCCGGATGCTCGTGTCTGCAGGGATCCCGGCAATGACAGGATGCGTGCGTAGCCGAGTGCATCCGACGGCGTCCACTCGCCAGCCGACTCGCCGTATATGCCCTTTGTGGCGGCAAGCAGCGAGTGCGGGGAGTCGACTCCGTCGATATAGAGGGATCCGGGCCGCAAGGTGAACGTCACGGTCCCCGAGACACGTTGTTGCGACGACTCGAGCAGCGCCTCGATGTCGGCACACACGAGGTCGAGTTGTTTGCCCTCGTGAACGAGGTCGCCGTAGACCGAAGAAATGCCGTCTTTCACTCGCGACTGCTGTGCGCTGAGCACGAGTTTTTCGAGTTCACGATGTGCACTGATTAACGTGATGGCCGCCGGCGCCTCAAATGCGACGCGGCCTTTCGTACCGAGCACGGTGTCGCCGAGGTGGATGCCACGACCAATGCCATAGCCACCGGCGAGTACCTCGAGCGCTTCGATGAGGGCGACCGGCGACAGGGTCTCGCCATCGAGCGCAACCGGTATGCCATTCGCGAACTCGAGTGTATGGTTGCTTGCCTCGAGCGGTTCGGAAAATGCGTGCGGCGACAATACCCATGCATCCTCGGGGATCGATGCCTGTGAGGTCAGTGTCTCGCGACCGCCGATTGTGATGCCCCAAAGGCCTCGGTTGATCGAGTACGCGGAGCCTTGTGCGGGTAACGGCAGCTCGTGCTTCTCGAGATAAGCGAGCTGCTCATCTCTCACCCAGCTGTTGTCACGGACCGGGGCCAGCACTTCGAGTCCCGGGCTCAGCGTGCGCAGCGCGACCTCGAAGCGCACCTGGTCATTACCGGCCGCTGTGCAACCGTGGGCCACCGTCGTGGCGCCGCGTTCATTGGCAATCCCCGCAAGCCTCTCGGCCTGCAGTCCGCGTTCGGCGCCGACGCACAGCGGGTATGCGTTGCCGCGCAACACATTGCCCGCAATCAGATAACGGATGACGGTATCGAAAAAGTCCTGCGTCGCGTCGATCAGAACGTGTTCGCTCGCACCCAGGGCATACGCGCGCTCTTCGAGTTGCGCCGCGGCGGTAGCGTCGATACCGCCCGTATCTACCGTGGCAGTCACGACGTCGCGGCCATAGGTCTCCTTGAGCCAGGGCACACAGAACGACGTGTCGAGGCCGCCGGAAAACGCGAGGATAATAGGGGTCTGGTCTTTACTCACGAGATTACTCCGGGAAGCGGGATCAACGAGCGACGACGCGCTCGATTCTCGCGCTGAGAATCTTCTGGTGGTTGGCGGAATCGGTTGCGACGAACACCGTGTCATCACCACCAATGTTGCCGACGATCTCGGGCCAGCCGAGGCGATCAAGTGCAAGCGCGACTCGCTGTGCAGCACCGATGGCTGTACGGATAACGAGCAAATGGGCGCCGGCCGGCCGCATAGAGCGAATGAACCCGGCGACCGACTCAAGCTCGCTGTCGTCGCCGGGCACGACCTCGAGCAATTCGTAGCCGCGGGTCGTTTTCACCGCGCCGAGTTCCCGAAGGTCCCGGCTGACACTCGACTGGGTGGCCAGGAAGCCTTGCTGGCCGAGTTCGCCGACAAGCCACTGCTGGGTCGGAGCAGGCCCCTGTCCGAGGAGCTCGCGAATCGCGTCGCGGCGATCCGATTGTTCGTTGCTGGTCATGGGCATCGTACTATCTTCGCATAAATATGCGCATATAAATATCAGAATGCGCATATAGGATCAAGGACTTATTGCGCCGTTCCGGCTAAACTGCGCGAGCTTTGCAGGGAGGCCTTGAATTAAGTGGGGTCGAACCGCACTTTTTTCCGTCGGAAGCAGCCTGTCGTTGCTTCAGGAATAAAGTGCGGTTCGACCCCACTTAATCCGGTGCGCTCCCGCAGCTCATGATCAGGAACCCTCATATGTCACTACCCGAGACCGTCGAAGTCACGACCGGAGCGAAGCCTTCGGGCAGCGTTATCTGGCTGCACGGCCTCGGCGCTGATGGCCACGATTTCGAACCGATTATCCCGGAGCTGCGGTTGCCCGAATCGCTAAGCCTGCGTTTTGTTTTTCCGCACGCGCCCGTGCGACCGGTAACGCTCAATAACGGCATGGCGATGCGCGCCTGGTACGACATCATCTCACTGGATCGTAGCGGTCCGGTCGACGAGACGGGCATTAACGAAAGCAGCACGATCCTCGAATCGTTACTCGAGCGCGAAGTGGAGCGTGGCATCGAATTGGGGCAGATCGTCGTCGCCGGTTTCTCGCAGGGCGGTGCGATCGCGATCAATACGGTACTGCGTTCGACAAAGAAGTTCGCGGGTCTGCTGGCGTTGTCGACGTGGCTACCATTGCCGGCCGCGACCGATAAGCATGGTGCGGATACGTCGTTACCGGTCTTCATGGCGCACGGCCGCTTCGATCCGATGATACCAATGCAATTCGGACGCTTGTCGGCCGACAGACTCGTTGATGCCGGATTCGACGTCGAGTGGCACGACTATCCGATGGCGCATGCAGTGTGTCCTGACGAGATAGTCGACATTCGGCAGTGGTTACTTTCCGTTTACGCCGCCTAGGTCGAAAGCGAAGCTGACCTCGCCAGTCGTGCCGCCACCGGCGTCGAAGCGACGCTCGGCGAAGCGCACGGCGCCCGTCTTACTAACAGTCAGCACGGTCGAACAGCGGGTGCCGTACTCCGGCAGTACGATGAACGGCGCCGTCAGTGCGTGCGCTATCGAGAAGGACAGGCCGTTTGTTTGTACTTCTTCGCTTGACGCCTTGTCTCGATCATCGAGCATACGCAGAAGGCTCGTCTCGTTCACCGTGTCTGCTTCGATCAACGCCTGCAACCTGGCTTTGGACCGCGTGACCTTGGTCCACGGCTCGTCCAGCGTCGCATTGCTGAGCCCGTAAATGCCCGGCGGTAATTCGCGCATCGCCGCACCGCGATTCGATAGATAGGCGGCGGAATCGCGATCGGCGACGAGCAGATTGAAGCCCGCGTAGGCGTCGCCATCGATTGTTCGCAGGTAGTCGATCGGGGTTTCGTCGCCAGTGAGAAATTCGGTTATCAGGTGGCCACGAGACGTCAGTCCGGCGCGCTCTTTCCTGGCGTCACGGTAATTCGTGACCGTTGCAAAGCGGCCGTTACGGTGCATTGCGAGCCAGGTACCCCCGGCCTGCAGGTCACGCCCGCCGAGGACGTCAGTATGGTCCGGCCACCAGTGTGCTCGTTGTGTCGGCCGCGCATGAAATTCGTCACGATTTCCCGCGACGATCAGGGGCAGCTTTTCATGCTGCCGAACGGCAATTACCAGCAAGCACATTTGATTGCCAACGTCATTCCTCAAGTGTGATCCAGTGGTCGACCAGGCGACGCGCGATCGATATCCTGAACGGTAGTTTCGGGAAGCCGGATCGAAGCTCCTTGCGTGTGAACCACTGTGCGTCTTCGAGCTCGCCGTCGTTGAGCCGAATGTCCGTCTTCGAGGCTGTGGCCGTAAACCCCAGCATCAATGACGAAGGAAACGGCCACGGCTGCGAGCTGTGGTATTGAACATCGCCCACGTGGACATTGGTCTCTTCGTACACTTCGCGCCTGACGGCGTCCTCGAGGCTCTCGCCCGGTTCGGCAAACCCGGCGATCGTGGAATAGCGGCCTTCGGGCCAGTGCGCCTGGCGGCCGAGCAGGCACCGGTCGCCGTCGGACACGAGCACAATGATGGCCGGATCGACACGCGGAAACACCTCCCGGGCGCAGTCCGGATTGACGCAGATCCGGGTGTTGCCGCCGGACTCTGGCCGTGCCGAGGAACCGCACAGACCGCAGAACCTCTGCGTCGCGTGCCACAGCACCAGCGCACGCGCATGGGCGACGAGATTTGCTTCGTCGGGCGGTAACACGGTGCCGAGGAATCGCAGGTCCTGAAACTCGCCAAGCTCCCCGAACGGCGCTCGAACCTCGCTGCTGAGCGCGAACGCAAACGCAGGGTGGCCGCGAAAGAGGCCGAGGAAGATCAGGTGATCGTCGTCGATCAGGTCGCCTACCTGGCGTCTCTCGAGCAGCACCGCGTGCAGTGGATCGCCGCCGACCAGGCACTTGTCGCCCCATACCGGCAGAAAGCGGCAATCGCTGCTTTGCACGGCCCGCGCGAGCCAGTCGGGATCCTTGCGGCGCTCGCCGCTGCGATCGACAAAGGCGCCCGCGAAGACATTGTAGTTCTGCACTCGACGATCCCCCCGAAGCCAGGCAACAACGCGCCGCAGTTTACCGGATTGCGTCGTTGCCTGTTCAATCGCCACCAAAGCTCTTGACGCCTGGCCGACGCCGGCGCTGGGCCTCGATCTCGCACGCCGGGCAGATTTTCATGTCCAGCGCGTAGGCGTCCTGCACGTAGCGCCCGCGACAACCGCCGCAGACTGCCAGCAGCAATTCGTCGTTGCAGGAGATGCTGTGCAACAGGTTCCAGGCCCACTCGAAATTCAACAATGGCTGTTCGTGCACCAACAGGTAGGTCTCGAAGGCGCGGCAGACGCGGTGCCCGAATTCGACGTTGGGCCGCGGCCAGCAGGCATGGACGCGATTGCGCTCGTCGATGCGCAGCAACAGACCCGTGCAATACAAGGCGACCAGCGTCGTCGCCTGTAACTGGTGGTCCGCGTTTTTTACGAAGCGAGTGATTTGGCGTGGCGACTTGCCCCGGCGGCGGCGGATATTGTTGAGCCCCGAGTCGCGAAAATAGGTGCTGTATAGCTTGCGAATGCGGTCGTCGGAGAGGCCGGTGCACTCGCGTATCGTGCGGGTCCTGGCTTCGTGCCGAATCATGCGAAGGGCGAGTTCGAACTGGCTCCTTTCGCTCGCGTAGCGGTCGTCTGTAAGTCGCATATTATTCTCTTTGTGATAGAAATAGACCATATAATGTGTCTTGTGGCAATATATAATCCACAATTGGTCGAAAATTAGAATATATCGTAAGTCGCGAATCCATCGAAATTCGCCCGCCAGGAGAGCAATGATGGAGTACCAGGGTCCGGAGCCCGCCGATCTCGCCAATGTCAGTGCTTTGAACAGCGCATTTCTGGACTGGCTGCGCGCTCGTGGCAACAGCGAGGTTGCGGCGCATTCAGTAACGCCGGAAATCGGCGCAGCCCTCACCGGCATGAGTCGCCTGCAACTCGAACGTCTCGCACGCACGCCCTTTCTATTGATGTCGTTTCGCGAACATGACGAAGATCAGTGGCGGTCCCTGTTCGCGGAGCGGCGCAGCGCTGACCTGTTCCACGCCCTCCAGGCACCGGACGAGGACGCAAACAGGCTGATTACCGCCGGGCTCGGCTTTCTCTGGCAACTGGCGATACGTAATCCATATGCTGCACGACTGGTGAGCGGGGCCGGTATCAACTGGTGTGAACAACTTGCTGCGTCCACGCTCGTAGACCTGTTTTCGCGGGCACTGGCCGAGTACCCGTTACTCGAACCGAGAATGATCGATAACCGCGAGCTCTGGCAGAAGCTGCTCAACGCGGGAGTCAGCGCGAAAAAAGACGTTCGCATGGCGGCGCGTGTGTCTGCGTTGCAGACGGTCCTGACACGAAGCTCCAACAGCGCCTACCGGCAGCTTGCAGCGGCGGCTTGCAGCATGCCCGCGGTGGCGGTGCGCGTGGCAGAGCGAGATTCGCGCTGACCCAGAGCTGCGGTGCTATGTCGATGCGACGGCCGCGTGGTTACAATACGCCGCCTGATGCAAGCACTATCGATCAAGAACCTGCGCAAGACCTACGCCAACGGCAATCAGGCGCTCAAGGGGATTGATTTTTCGGTCTCCGTCGGGGACTTCTATGCGCTGCTCGGACCTAACGGCGCCGGCAAGACTACGGCGATCGGAATCATCACCTCACTCGTCAACAAGACGGCAGGCGACGTCGAGATTTTCGGTCACAACATCGACCGCGATCTCGAGGCGGCCAAAGAGTGCATCGGACTCGTACCGCAGGAGATCAACCTCAACCAGTGGGAGAAGGTTGGCAACATCGTCTGGACGCAGGCGGGCTACTACGGACTTAATAGCAAGCTCGCGCGGCAACGTACCGAAACATACTTGCGCAAGTTGCGCCTGTGGGACAGACGTAACGATATTGCGCGCAGCCTGTCAGGCGGCATGAAGCGGCGGCTGATGATCGCACGGGCACTCGTCCATGAGCCGAAGCTCCTGATCCTCGACGAGCCTACCGCCGGCGTTGACATAGAGATTCGTCGTTCGATGTGGGACTTCCTGCGCGAGATTAATGATGCGGGAACGACGATCATCCTCACGACGCATTACCTCGAAGAGGCAGAGTCGCTGTGCCGGCATGTCGCGATCATCGACGAGGGAGAGATCATCGAGGACGCGCGCATGAGCACGGTGCTGCGCAAGCTGCAGCACGAAGTCTTTCTGCTAAATATCGCCGATGTACTCGCACAGGCGCCAGAACTCGACGGCTTCACCACGAAGCTTCGCGATGACCGCGAGCTCGAGGTCGAGATGGGGCCATCGAGAAACCTCAATGATCTCTTCCGGGAACTCGACGCCCGCGGAATCAAGGTCGTCAGTCTGCGTAACAAGGCAAACCGCCTCGAGGAGTTGTTCATGCGGCTCGTGGAGAACAAGCAGAACGGCTCGCAGGAGGTCACGCAGATATGAACGTCGGCCTGAACCTGATCGCCGTCAGGACATTGATTCGCAAAGAAGTAGTTCGTGTTCTGCGGATCTGGGTGCAGACTATCGTGCCGCCGGCGATCACGATGACGCTGTACTTCATCATCTTCGGCAACCTGATTGGCAGGCGCATCGGCAGCATGGACGGATTCGACTACATGCAATACATCGCGCCCGGCCTGATCATGATGTCGGTCATCACCAATTCCTACGGCAACGTCGTCTCGTCGTTTTTCGGTGCGAAGTTCGGTCGCCATCTCGAGGAAATGCTGGTCGCGCCGATGTCGAACGCGGCTATCATTATTGGTCACGTCGCGGGCGGCATCCTGCGCGGTCTCGCGGTCGGTTTGTTGGTAACGGTGATTGCATTGTTCTTTACGAAGCTCGAAGTACAGCATCCGCTGATCACGATTTCGATCGTATTGTTGTCGTCAACCGTATTTGCACTGGCCGGTTTCATCAACGCGGTGTATGCAAGGAAGTTCGACGACATTGCGATCGTTCCGACTTTCGTGCTGACGCCGCTGATCTATCTGGGCGGTGTGTTCTATTCGATTTCGCTGCTGCCTGAATTCTGGCAGACAGTCTCCAAGGCAAACCCGATTCTGTACATGGTGAACGCGTTTCGCTACGGCATCCTGGGCACTTCCGATATCAGCATCGGACACGCATACGCGATCCTGGTGCTGTTCGTCACGTTGCTGTTCTCAGCCTGCCTCTACCTGCTGAATCGCGGTATCGGGATTCGCGAATAATCATGTGCGGCCGCTTCGCCTTCTACTCACCGGCCGAAGCAACCGCGGCGCTGTTCGGAGTATCGGGATCGCTCGACGTCGAGCCGCGTTACAACATCGCACCGACGCAGTACGTCGCCGCAGTCCGCAATCGGGACGACGCTGCCGAGCAGCATCAGTCACGGGAGCTTGTCAGGTTGCGGTGGGGCCTCGTGCCGTTCTGGGCCAAAGATCCCGCGATCGGCAACCGCATGATCAATGCGCGCGCGGAGACCGTCGCCGAGAAACCGTCATTCCGTGCTGCTTACCGCCGCCGCCGATGCATCGTGCTGGCCGACGGTTTCTACGAGTGGCACCGTGACGGGTCGGTCAAAACTCCGTATTACATCTCCCTCGCCAGCAAGGAACCGTTCGCGTTCGCGGGACTCTGGGAGCACTGGCAGGACAAGGAAAGTGATGAGTCGCTGCAGACAGCCACGCTTATCACAACCGCGGCTAACGATTTCCTGAGCGCTCTGCATCACCGCATGCCCGTTATTCTCGAGCCGGCGCGTGCGGAACGCTGGCTGGCCGGCGACGAGCAGTTGCTCGATACGGCCGTAAGCGACTGCCCGCCACTCAAGGCATGGCCCGTTGACCGGCGCGTCAACAACGCGCGTAATGAGGACGATGACCTTATCGTGCCGAGCGGCGAAGTACTCGAAGGCTAGTCAGGTCGAATGTGCGGCTGGGTCGCGACGACCAAAGAGCGTGGGCCGCAGTGCACGCCGAGCGCGGCGCCAACATCCGTGACCGTCGTGCGGTGGATGTTGTCGAGCTGCTGGCGCAACTCGCGCTCGAGTTCAACGGCGTCGTCAGGACACAACGCATGGCCGACCGCGACATCCAGCGATTCGGCTG
>Ga0070727_10004786_pt1 | contig 11360 bp, 8 predicted proteins | sample tdAd472_FD_66722 | JGI IMG/M metagenome (GOLD analysis project Ga0070727, IMG submission 66722) | Marine sediment microbial communities from the Atlantic coast under amendment with organic carbon and nitrate - tdAd47.2 | ecosystem: Environmental > Aquatic > Marine > Coastal > Sediment | place... | reverse complement strand
ATGCGGAATTGTCGGAAATCGTCACGGCAGAAGTTCCGTCTGGCAGGCGGTTTTTGAGGTCAGAATTCGCGGACTCTAGCCTCACCGACCGGCGAGTAGAACGGACCCGATCTCTGAAGCGGTCTCTCGATGTGGACAATTCTCGGGTCGGCACCCCGCAATCTGCCCATGTTTGAATCTGCAGGGGGCCAGCGTTAGCATCCGCCGCTTCTCTCCGCCCGCAGTGGGTGGAAACTGTCGTCACCGTGTGATTTTCTCAACGCTTCTGCTCGCTGCTTCGCTCTGTCGGGACAGTTGGAGTGGGAGGGCCGGTCGCCGGTCTCCCGGACGAAGTGTGCACACGCGACTCAATTCTGTCGTGGCCGGACAACGGCTTGATGAAGGAGGCCTCTGTGGCTCAGATCAATGTGAAAGACATGCTCGAAGCTGGTGTGCATTTCGGGCATCGGACCAGTCGCTGGAATCCGAAGATGCGTCCGTACATTTACGGTCGCCGAAACCTGATCCACATCATCGATATCAAAGAGACCGTTCGCGGTCTGATGCGGGCTCAGCAGTATCTGAAGAAGGTTTCGTCACAGGGCAGCCTGATCGTTTTCGTGGGCACGAAGCGGCAGGCGGCTGAACCGATTATTGAAGCCGCTCAGGCCTGCGGAATGCCGTGGGTTTCTGAACGCTGGCTCGGCGGCACGCTGACCAACTTCCGCACAGTCCGCAGCCGTCTGAAACGCTACGACGAACTGGAACAGCTCGAAGAAAGCGGCGAACTGGCGCAGTACTCGAAGAAGCGTCAGTCAACGCTGCGACGGGAATTCAAGAAGATCAAACGGAACCTTGAAGGCATCCGGAATATGAACCGTATTCCGGAAGCGGTTGTCGTTGTCGATCCGAAGGCCGAGAAGAACGCGATTCACGAATGCCGTCTGATGGGCGTCAAGATTGTCTCGCTGATCGACACGGACTCGAATCCTGACGACGTCGATCTGCCGATTCCGGGCAACGATGACAGCATCCGCTCGATTCGCCTGATCCTCAGCCACATTGCCGATTCGATTAACGAAGGCAAGGCGGCCGTTCCGCAGAAAGAAGCGGCGCCCGTGGAAGAGGAACCGAAGGCCGTTCCGAGCATCTGATCGGCACGCTCTGACTCGCTTCGCCCGGCCTCGTTTTCTGGTCGGGCTTCTGAAATTTCTCTGCCGCGACCGGACACGGACGTTCGGCGTGCTGGTTGAAACTGCGGTCCCGCCCCGTGCGAGTTCGACTGCCGTTTCACCTCCCATTCACTCAGTCACTAAAGAAGTAAGGACAGGCCCATGTCAGTCAGTGCCGCAGCCGTGAAGGCACTCCGTGAAAAGACCAATCTGCCGATGATGGACTGCAAGAAAGCCCTCGTCGAAGCAGACGGCAACGAAGAAAAAGCCATTGAAATCCTGCGTGAACAGTTCAAGAAGATTCAGCTCAAGCGTGCCGACAATGCCACGACGGAAGGCACGATCGCCATCCTGATCAACGACGACGCGTCGCAGGCGGCGATGGTTGAAGTTCAGTGTGAATCGGCTCCGGTCGCGACCGGCGAGGATCTGCAGAAGTTCGCAAAGCAGTGCGTTGAGCAGCTGCTGAACGGACCGGGCGCCGCAACGGCGGAAGAACTGCTCAGCCAGCCTGCTCCGGGAGCGGACGGCAAGACGCTGCAGGGCTGCTGGGAAGACATGACGAATCAGATCCGCGAGAAGATCGTCGTCGCTCGCGTTGCTCGTGTTGACGGTCCGGTTCAGGGCTACGTGCATCACGATGGCAAGAAGGGCGTGCTGTTTCAGGCGGAAGGCGATTCCGGCAAGCTCGACGTCCTGCGTGACGTCGCCATGCACATCGCCGCTCTGTCGCCAGCCTGCTGCCATCCCGAGCAGCTGGACCAGGGGGCGGTGGATGCTCAGCGTGCGAGCCTGACGGAATCCGCCAAGGCATCCGGCAAGCCTGACAACATCGTTGAGAAGATCGTCGACGGCCAGATGAAGAAGTTCTACGACGAGCAGGGTGTTCTGACGTTCCAGGCCTTCGCAAAGGACGATTCGAAAACGGTCAGCCAGGCACTCGCCGAAGCCGGCTACACGGCCAAAGGCTTCACCCGCTGGGTGCTCGGTAACTGAACTGCAACCCGGAAACTCACCACACATCCGGGATGAACAGCTGAGAGAACACCGCGAGGGACAGGAGCAACCGCTCCTGTCCCTCGTTTCGTTGAGTCGCTACTCTTCCGCGCGTCGCTGGCCCGATCTCGTCGGTTGTCCGAGAGTTTGATCACGAAGTGATCACAGAGAGTCGCCGGGGGTTGAAGCGCAGCGGAAACCCCCGGTCAGAGAAGAGCTGGCTCTTGCATCCCTTCAGGATGCAATTTTGATCTCAATTCAATCCGGGGGTCTTCGACCCCCGGCTACTTTCTTTGATCTCTTCGGGATCGATTACTCCGATGCGGAACGTCGGAACGGAAATCGTCTTGCAGGAAGGAAGTCGCGATGTCTGAGGCGTCCGTCACCCCCGTTTACAGACGTGTGCTGCTCAAGCTGAGCGGGAACAGTTTCTGCCGAGCTGGCGAGTCCGGCATCACGATGGCCGAAGTGTCGAACGTTTCGGAGCAGATCAAGCGGATTCATGATTCCGGCGTGCAGCTGGCGATCGTCTGTGGCGGCGGCAACATTCTTCGCGGGCGAGACTTTGCGGCCGTCAGCGCGGCAATCAAGGCTCCGACCGCTCACTACATGGGCATGCTGGCGACGGTCGTCAATGGCCTCGCTCTGCAGGACGCTCTGGAAAACGCTGGCGTCCCGACACGTCTGCAGACGGCCATCCGGATGGAAGGCGTCGCCGAACCGTTCATCCGCCGCCGCTGCGTACGGCATCTCGAAAAGGGACGCGTCGTCATTCTCGCCGCTGGAACCGGGGGCCCGTTTGTGACGACCGACACGGCTGCAGCTCTGCGGGCACGCGAGATTGAAGCCGATGTCGTCCTCAAGGCCACGCGTGTCGACGGCGTCTACTCGGACGATCCCGAAAAGAATCCGCACGCCGAACGGTACGCCACGATCTCGTTCCAGGATGTTCTGCGGCACGACCTGAAAGTCATGGACGCTCAGGCGATCCATCACTGCATGGAGCAGAACATTCCGATTGTTGTCTTCAACTATCAGAAGCCGGGCAATCTGGAACGCGTCATCGCGGGGGAAACGATCGGAACCCGCGTCGGCGGCGCTTCGTAAACCGGCAGCGCTCCGATTGAGCCGCGCGGCGTTGTCAGCCAGAATCTGCAAGTCGCGAGTTGTTTGACCCGAAGCCGCAGGCGATGGCGTTTTCCGTGCTTCACCAGAACGCCATCGCCTGCGGCTTCGGGTCAAACGATTGGCCAATATCCAAATCAATGTCCCACAGACTTTGAGGACTCCCAAATGGATCAGGACGAAATTCTTCTCGACGCCGAAGAACGCATGGAAAAGGCGGTCGAGGTCTTTACGAATGACCTTTCCGGGCTGCGTACCGGACGCGCGACGCCGGGGCTCGTCGATTCGATCCGTGTGGACTATTACGGCTCGCAGACGCCGCTGAAGCAGATCGCGAATATCTCCGTGCCCGAACCACAGCAGGTTGTCATCCGCCCGTTCGATAACGGAACGATGAACGACATCATCAAGGCGATTCAGGCCAGCGATGTCGGCCTCGCACCGATGTCCGACGGCCGACTGATCCGCCTGAACGTGCCCGCCCTGTCGACCGAACGTCGTCGCCAGCTCGTTGGACGCATCAAAGAGTTCGCCGAGAAAGCTCGCGTTGCGATCCGCAACATTCGCCGCGACGCGAACAAGCACGCGGACCAGTCGCAGAAGGACAAGATTCTGTCCGAAGACGAACGCGACACCGTCAAGGATGAGGTGCAGAACCTGACCAAGACCTACGAAGGCAAGGTCAACGACGGAGCTGTGGAGAAAGAAAAGCAGATCATGGACGAGTAGCAGCTCGGCTCCGCATCCGGCGTCGTGAAACTTGCGCAGAGTTTCTGTTGTGGGGCACTCGAAGCGGTTGCCGAAAGTCTGCGCGACTTTCGCTACCTGGCACTCGTCGCTTTTCCGCTCTGACTTGACCGATCAGGTAATTCCGTCGTGGAATTTCGGCTGCGGGTTTCGGGCAAGCTGGAGTGGATCGCGGGCCGTCGTTCGGCGTGTTTTGAGTGAACGTTTCGCGGGTTCTGCTGACGATCCGGCCTGTCTCGCGCATACTGCCGCCGGAAGAATCACTCAGGCTCGGATGACCTGACCGCCTCGATCGAATGCGCTCCGCAACCGCCGACCGAAGCCGCAGGGGTCACGAGCCGCCGGGCTTTCGGACGCAGCCGCTGACGGACCGAAGGCCAAACGTCAGAGAGGACGTGTCCGTGTCTCAGCTTCGACTTGCTCTGGTCATTCACAATCATCAGCCCATCGGCAACTTCGACGGCGTGTTCGAGCAGGCCTGGAACGACAGTTACCGGCCCTTCCTCGATCTGCTTGCCGAGTTCCCCGGCCTCGCCCTGACGCTGCACAACTCGGGCAGCCTGCTGGAGTGGCTGGTTGCGCACAAACCGGAGTACCTCGACCAGGTCCGCTCGCTGATCGAACGCGGCCAGATCGAAATCATCGGCGGGCCGTTTTACGAACCGATTCTTGCCAGCATTCCGCGGCGCGACCGCATCGGCCAGATCCAGCAGTACTCGAAGTACCTGGAGCAGCACTTCGGTCAGACGGTCCGCGGCATGTGGGTGCCCGAGCGCGTCTGGGAGCAGTCCTTCGCCAGCGACATCGTCGACGCCGGCATCGAGTACACGGTGCTCGACGATTCCCACTTCCGCAGCGCCGGCCACGCTCCCGAGGAACTGACGTCGTATTTCCTCACCGAGGACGAAGGCCGCGTGCTGAAGCTCTTCCCGGTCTCCGAACCGCTGCGCTACGCGATCCCGTTTCAGGACGTCCATCAGTCGATCGAGATCCTGCGCGGCCTTTACGAAGCGAATCCAAACTCGGTCGCGGTCTTCGGCGACGATGGCGAGAAGTTCGGAACCTGGCCGGAGACCTACAAAACGTGTTACGAAGAAGGCTGGCTGCGGCGGTTCTTCGAGCTGCTGCAGGAGAACGCTGAGTGGCTGAAGGTGTCGACACTGGGCGAGTGCGTCGACAATACGCTGCCCGCCGGTCGGACCTACTTGTCGGATTCCAGCTATCGCGAGATGACCGAATGGGTGTTGCCGGCTGAGCGGCAGAAGATTCTGCTCGGCACGCGGAAGAAGAAAGAGCAGGAAGACCCCGACTGGCCGCAGCTCGCGCCGTTCGTTCGCGGCGGTTTCTGGCGGAACTTCCGCAACAAGTATCCCGAAACGAACGAGATGTATTCGCGGATGCTCGGCATCAGTAACCGGCTGGCTGACCTTGAGCAGCGCGATGCTGATCGCGAATTTGCCGACCAGCTCAGCGAAGCCCGCACCGAACTGTATCGCGGCCAGTGCAACTGCTCGTACTGGCACGGAGCCTTCGGCGGCCTCTACCTGCCGCATCTGCGGCACGCCGTTTATCACCACCTGATCGCGGCGGATTCGATTCTCGAACGCGTCGACCGGCGGCTCTCCGGCGTCGTGCCCGAGTCGGCTCGCGACGACCGCTGGGTCAGTGCCGCCTCCGACGATTTCAATTTCGACGCCCGCAAGGAGCTGCGGCTCGCTGGTGACCGGCTGGTTGCCTATCTCTCACCGGCAAAGGGCGGGCATCTGTACGAACTCGATGTTCGCAGCATTCGCCACAACCTGCTGGCAACACTGAACCGCCGGCCTGAGATTTATCACGAAGCGATCATTCAGGCCGCGAATCCGGACGGCGAACAGAGCGGTCTGAACGCGGCGAGCATTCAGGGCGAAATCAAGTGCAAGCAGGAGGGGCTTGATCAGAAAATCGCTTACGACAACTGGCCGCGCAAGGCACTGGTCGACCACTTCATTCACCCCGGCCTGTCGCTCGAAGACTTCCGGGCCGGCAAGGGACACGTCAGCGATTTTCAGTCCGGCGTTTATCAGACGCGGCTGACGACGTCGCGCGAACGCGTCGAAGCCTGCATGGCTCGCCGGGGGCATCTGGCGGACTACACGATTCAGGTCAGCAAAACGGTCTCGCTGGACGTGGCGAGCAGCGGCACACTGGAAGTTCGGTACGAACTCTCCGAGATGCCCGCCGGCCTGCCGGTGCATTTTGCCATCGAGATCAACCTCGCCGGCCTGCCCGCCGGAGCCGACGACCGCTACTACTACGGCGGCGATGGCCAGCGTCTCGGTCGCCTGGAAACCGAGCAGAGTCTCGACCACGTCGAACGCATCGGCCTTGTCGACGAGTGGCTCGGCATCGACGTCGGCCTCGACCTCTCAAAGCCCGGCGGCATCTGGACGTTCCCGATCGAAACCGTCAGCCAGTCCGAAGGCGGTTTCGAGATGGTCCACCAGTCCTGCTGCGTCGTCCCGCACTGGGAGTTTGAAGTTCCCGAAGACGGTAAGTGGTCCGTCGAGCTGAAACTCGCCGTCGACACCTCAGCTGCCCAGGCCCGGCAGCTCGCCGAAGCCGCCGGTGTTTCGCATTGAGCCATCGCGATGCCGGATTGTCTGTAGCCACGTTCGCCAGAACGTGGAGTGCGATTCCTGGAACGACTTCGATCCACGCTCTGGCGAGCGTAGCTACGAGACGCTTTCGCGAGGCGTCTCATCCGGAATGATCGCGATCGCTCGGCACCAGCCGGCGCTGGCGGACTTGATCTTCACCGGCAGGCACGAGACCCAGAAGCCGTGTGAAACCGGGATCTCGTCGAGGTTGGCGAGCTTCTCGATCTGGCAGTATTCGCTGGTGATGCCTGCGAAGTGGGCCGGCCAGATGTGGCGACCGTCGCCGGTACGCTGGAAGTCGGCGACCATGTTCGCGAAGGGGCGGTCGATCGTGTACGCGTCGATGCCGATCACCTTGACGCCCTGTTCGACCAGCCACAGCGTGCCGTCGCGACCGAGCCCCGGCTGCTGGAAGTACTCTTTCGAGTCGATCCGCTGGTCGGCTCCCGTCTGCAGCAGCACGATGTCGCGCGGCTTGAGTTCGTAGTCGATCTTTGCGAGTGCCTGCTGCAGTTCGTCGATCGTGATCTCGTCGCCTGCTGCCAGATGCCGCATGTCGAGCCGCACACCGGGCGCGAAGCACCAGTCGAGTGGTACTTCGTCGATCTTCTTTGCCGGCTCGCCGCCGGACGTCGGGCCGTAGTGGTACGGCGCGTCGACGTGAGTCCCCGTGTGCGTGATCATGTGCACGTCCTCGATCGCCCAGCCTTTTCCGTCCGACCAGAGCAGGTCATCCGGAGTCACGCCGAAGAACTGCTGCATCTGCGCGAGCCCCTCGCCGGAGTGCTCGACATAATGAATCGTGCCCGGAAATGGTTCGCTGACGGCGTTGTTTTCAAGCGGCACACTGAGGTCGATCAGCCGACAACCCTGAAACATCGAATGCCTTTCCATGAGGTTTCCGCGTGACGAATCGCGACGCAAATAACTGCCCCGTTGAAGGCGACGGCGCGACAGCGACACTGGAATGGAGCCGCTGGCCGGAAGTCTGGCTGTTCGGTGTCTTCAGTGCAGCCGACATCGCGCTGACGTATGTCCTGATCGGTTACCACGGTCACGTTGAGGGCAACCCGATCGCCGCTTGGTTCGTCGAGGGTTGGGGCCTGAAGGGAATGATCTGGTTTAAGGCTGGGATGATTGCCGTCGTGCTGACAGCCTGTCATTTCGTGCTGCCGCATCGCCCGGTTGCCGCGCGGTCAATCATGCGTCTTGGAGTTCTGGCCGCCTTTGCCGTCGTCGCCTACAGCGTCGGCCTGCTGCTGAAGTCTGCCTGAATCCGTCGGCGAGTTTCTCCGAAACTCGCAGCGAAACAGAGGCGACGACTTTCGTCCGTGGCAACCCGGAAAGCAGCTGGCAGTTTACGCTGCGTTGTTTCAGGTTTCAGAGAAACCTGACGACAGCTCACGCAGAGTCACCGCCTGAACCGCCGGGCGATCGATCTCGCCGCTTCGCGAATCGCAGCCGGCCTTCGTTGACTCGCTTGAGAACGAAGTACCACATCGAACCGACGACGAGGCCGCAGACTCCGAACGCCAGCCAGGCATAGCGAACCAGCCGCGCCTGCAGCTGGTTGACCGGCCGCAGGACTGACGCCACGCGTTCCTGAACCACTGCCGTCCAGCCGGTTTCACCGATCGGAGTAAACGCGGCCAGCCACTCGCCACCAGAAGCGTCCGGGTCGATCACGCTCAGCGGATCGCGATAAGCATCCAGCCGGATGCTGCCGGTGGGGGACTCAGCAAGCAACGTTGCCGTCTGGTCGTCAACTTTCAGCTGTGCTGACGAGTGATCCGCGACAGCCCGCTCCAGCACTTCATCGCTGGCAAAGCGGGAATGGTCGAGCACGCGGCCGTTCCGACTGTCGACGAGCGCGATCGTTCGCGCGACGCTTTCCGGCCCCGCAATGCTGAACTCGTACTGTGAGAGCAGCTGCCCGAGGTGTGTCGTCCTCGCCAGCACGCCAATGACTTCAGTCTGCTCGACATTCCAGACCGGCACGGACAACGCGACCATCGTGCGGTGCGTTGCCTCACTGACGAACGCAATCGAAATGTGCGGCTCGCGAAGCGGTGAAACCGTCTCGGGTGTCTCACCTTTTCTGAACTGCTGATTCAGGCCGTGAAAGTAGTCGCGCCACGAGTAGTCTTCGTCGAACGTGACGGGATCGTGCGGGCTGCGCCAGCGTTGCCGGCCTCCGGCGTCGGTGAAAAACCAGCTGACGTCGAGTTCCCGCAGGCGTTCCCTTCGCCGGTCATCAACTTTGCCGCGGGTTTCGTCGAGAAGCTGCAGCAGCTGCGAGCGATCCGACCAGTCCGACTGCTCTGCCGATTCAATCGCCTGTCGCAGGCGGTCCGAGTCCGCGACGTCAACGAGTTCATCGAGCCGGTCCTGCAGTTCGCGGTCGATGCTCCGCGCGAGAATCCCAACTGACAGAACGTCGCTCTCGAGCGCCCGCGATGTCAGATTTTCTTCGGCAGTCCGCACCGCACTGTTCATCGCGTTCGTCGCGAAGAAAAACATGGCCAGCAGAATCACGCCCGGCCCGATGCCGCCCAGCGCGACGAGCGGGCGATTGCGCCGCCGCCGCTCATGCAGTTTCAACGCGTCGAGAACCTGCTGCGCATTCGAATAACGATGCTCGGCATTGACCCGCAGGCAGCGATCAACAATGTCGGCCAGTCCGCGACGGTCGACACCCTGCACGCGATGGTGCTCCCTGGGAGCCGGCCCGCTGGCCACGATCTCGCGGTACGTTTCCAGCCGCTGTTCGAGCGACTCGGTTTTTCCGAGCCGGTCAATCACCTCGTTCGACCGGAACGGCGGTTTGCCGACGAGCATGAAATACAGCAGCGCGCCCAGCGAGTAGACATCCCATCGCGCGTCCGGAACCGCCTTCAGATCCGCCTGCTCGGGCGGCATGTAAAACATCGTGCCCAGCGACGAACTGGCCTCGTCCAGCAGCCGCGACTGTCCGAAGTCACACAGCTTGGGTTCGAGCGTCGAATCCAGCAGAACGTTGGCCGGCTTGAGATCGCAGTGCAGGATTCCCCGACCGTGCGCATAGACCAGTGCCTGACAGACGGCACGCACCGTGCGGACCGCGTCGTCCGCAGACAGCGGCCCGTTCTGCCGGATGTACTCTTCGAGCGATCCGCCAGCCAGATATTCCATCACGAAGTACGGAGGGTCGTGCTGCCAGCCGACATCCAGCAGATGCACGATGTTTCGTGACGCGTCCAGCAGCGCGAGCTTTTCGACTTCGCGATTGAGCTGCGTCCAGTCGAGACCGCGCCGGTTCGCGTACAGCTTGACGGCAACCCGCTTGCTGGTCCGCTCATCGCGAGCCAGCCAGACCTCGCCGTAAGCCCCTTCACCAAGCAGCTCGAACAGTTCGTATCCCGGCACGCGCGGCAGCCGGCCCGCCGGACGCTCGCTCAATCGCCGAGTTGCTTCAAGCTGCTCGGGCGTCTGAACCGGCGTTCGGTCGAGATTGCTGTTCGGCGTCCTGGTCACATCGTTCATCAGCTTGCTGGCTCAGCAGTTCGCGGCAGGGTTACGCCTGCGGCTCCGTCATGCGGTAGGGATCGAGCGCTTCGTTCAGCGTGTCTTCCGGCAGGATCTCCTGCTCGATGCACAACTCACGAATAGTCCTGCCGCTCTGGAAGGCTTCCTTCGCGAGCGCCGCGGCCTTCATGTAACCAATCAGCGGGTTGAGACTGGTGCACATTGACAGGCTCTTTTCGACAGCGGTTTCACAGGCATCTTCGTTCGCTTCGAGATCGTCGATGCACAGATCGGCGAAGGCGTTCGCCGAATTTGTGAGCAGCAGGATGCTCTCCAGCGTCGTCTGTCCCATGAGCGGCATCATGATGTTGAGCTGAAACTGCCCACCGGTCGCGCCACACATCGTGATGGTCTGGTCGTTGCCGATCACGCGAGTCATCGCCTGCATCATGCTTTCGCACATGACCGGGTTGACCTTGCCAGGCATGATCGAACTGCCGGGCTGCAGATCAGGGACCTTCACTTCGTAGAAACCGCAACGCGGTCCGGACCCCAGCCAGCGGATATTGTTCGAGACATTGAACAGCGACGTCGCGATCGCCTTCAGCTCACCGTGCGCTTCCACGAGGCCGTCGCGCTGGGCATTGGCCTCAAAATGATTGACCGCCTCGACAAACGGGATGTCGAGTTCCGCTGCGAGGACCGCCGCGACGCGGCCTCCGAATTCGGGGTGCGTATTCAGGCCCGATCCAACCGCCGTGCCTCCGACCGGCAGCTCCAGCACAGCTTCAAGTGCTCGCTGAGCGCGACCGACTGACAGTTCAAGCTGCCTGGCAAATCCGCCGAACTCCTGGCCCAGCCGCAGTGGCGTGGCATCGGCCAGGTGCGTCCGCCCGATCTTGATCACCTGATCCCACGCCTGTGCTTTGTCCGCCAGCGACGCCTGCAGCCTGCTCAGCGCTGGAATCAGCTCCTGTTTGATCGTCGTCGCCACAGCGACATGAATCGCCGTTGGAAACGTGTCGTTGGTGCTCTGCCCCATGTTGACATGATCGTTCGGATGAATCGGCTTCTCTTCCTCGAAGCGGTCCCCGCCGAAGATCTCGATCGCGCGGTTCGAGATAACCTCGTTCGCATTCATGTTGCTCGACGTGCCCGAGCCGGTCTGAAAGACGTCGATCGGAAACTGGTCGTCGAG
>Ga0070727_10004785_pt1 | contig 11361 bp, 11 predicted proteins | sample tdAd472_FD_66722 | JGI IMG/M metagenome (GOLD analysis project Ga0070727, IMG submission 66722) | Marine sediment microbial communities from the Atlantic coast under amendment with organic carbon and nitrate - tdAd47.2 | ecosystem: Environmental > Aquatic > Marine > Coastal > Sediment | place... | reverse complement strand
CGTGGCAAAAAAGCCGCCATCAAAAATTTGCTCGGTGAGCCGGGCGTTAGGGCTCAGAGATATGAATCGAGCATTTGGTAAAGTATTCAAAAGCGAAACTGGCGTTGAGTACGGCGTAATCCGAAAAGCCAAGGAGCCATTTCCTGAAGTCTTATCCACTTTAAATGTCCTTGCCGAAGACGATTGCGGTAACTATTTCGTACTGCTTAACGGGTGTGTGTTCTTTTGGGACCACGAAACAGAAGAAAGCGAGGTTCTTTCTGATTCAATAAGTGATTTTGTTTCTAGGTGTTCTGCCGCAGAAGAAGTTGAACTAGAGCCTGGTCAGATAGAGTCGGTTTGGATAGATCCCGAGTTTGCGAAGCAGTTCGGCATCAAGAGCAAGCCCTAACAAGCGCATGTTTCGGACAAATTTCCGCTGCGCTCCAATTTTCCGCAAATGCGGGCGTTAGCGGTACAAAAACATGAAAACCTGTGCCATCTGCAATACTCCGATCGGTGAATTACCAATGTGCCTTGGAAGTGCGTCACCCGCGTTGCGCATGGTGCCAGAAGCCGATTACGCACAACGCGTCATTGAAAACGAAGATCAATGTATCGTCGATGACGAACACTATTTTGTACGAGGGCATATCGAGATCCCAATCCAACATTCAAATGAAGTGTTCGTTTGGTCTGTATGGGTGTCACTAAGTGAGCCCAGTTTCGAGAAAATGAGCAAATCGTGGGAGAGGCCTGGGCGCGAAAATAACGAGCCATATTTCGGTTGGCTCATGTCTTCTCTTCCTGGTTATCCAGAAACGCTGCACCTTAAAACAAGTGTTCAAGAACAGCCGGTAGGTGAAGTTCCAAGAATCACGCTGGAGCCAACAGAACATCTCTTATCAGTCGAGCAACACCAAGGCATTACCATGCGCAGGGTCGAAGAAATCGTTCACGAGGCTTTAGGTCACTAATGCCGCTAACAAGTAGGTCAACTCGTTCGCCTTCGGCTCACTGGGACGTTCAACACTCCGCGTCAGCTCGCGCATGCCTTCGGCATTATTGCGCGAGCAGTCGCTCCATGTTGAACGCCCGTTACCAAGGGCGTTATGGCCTTATCGAGATATGAGCGAAATATCGAAGAAAATAGACGAAATAGTTAAAGTGGGGCTTGCGCCACTTTTGAAATCTCATGGCTTTAAGAAGAAGGCTAGGAACTTCTATCGTGAATGTGAAGACCGAATAGAATTAATAAATGTTCAAGCAAGTCAATTCAATGCAGGCACAGAGGGACAATTCACGGTAAATGTTGGTGTGTACATTACTGCTATTTCAGAGATAACGGATGCGCCTCCTGTGAAGGGCATGCCTAAAGAATATGATTGTACAGTCAGGGAAAGAATTGGTCTGCTTTCGAGCGAAAATAAGGACACGTGGTGGTCGGTTGATAGCAACGTTGATATTAAAAATATTGGCACTGACTTGGCGTCAAGCGTTGAAGCACTATGCTTGCCTTGGCTGGCGAGAATGGAGAATCTCGAAAACTTAAAAGTTGAGGCTGCAAAAAGGGTTCCGTTAATAGCCGCAGGTGTAGCTTTGTACCAAGGTAATAAGCAGGAAGCCAAAGCTTACTTAGAGCAATGTATAAAGCAAAAGCCTCTAGCAAAGTCACGAACCGTGGCCTGGGGTAAAAAACATGGCCTTATATAGCCATAACAAGCGCATATTGACGGACTGGTTTTCCGCTGCACTCCAAACCAGCCGCAAATACGGGCGTTAGGTGGCCAAATGCCGAACTATGACTGGACTTGTAATGTTTGTAGCTCACCGAATCAGGCGGGTAGTCACATCTGTACGGCGTGTAACTCGCCCGCAGAAATATCTGGTCTGGAAGTAGAGTCTCTTCAGTCTGGTTTGTCACGTGTAGGCGAGTATCTCTGCGCCAGTTTCAAGACTTATATAAAGAATCCCTATGCCAAGGATATGTTCAAAATGACTATCCTGTTTGGCCTTATGTTTGGGCTGGCTGGTTTGAGCATATGGCTAGAAATTACAGTACTAGTTTGGGTAACAGCGGTGTTTTCAGTTTACGTAATGGTATTTTTTGTACGGGTGTGGTGGCGAGTGATTAAACACGTATTGTTCGGCAAGCCCTACGAGCGTGTCTAGCCACACCTAACAAGTCAAGGCAGCAGGGACGTCGCAACCGCTACGCGGCTGCATCGCCCCTGCTTGAAGCGTTATCTGTAATCTAAACCGGAGAGATTGTGCAGGAAAAAAGTTGGCAACTGGAAAATGCCCAAAAGATCGCAGATGAATTTCCATACACATTCTATAAGCCTTCACCCCAAGTGATCGCTCAACTAGAACCTGGAAATCAAGTAAAACTAATATTCAGCTTCGACTCTGATGATCCCGACGCGCCACAAGCCGAACGGATGTGGGTTGAAATCACGGGGAAATCTGAAAATGGGTTTTCCGGATACCTAGATAATGATCCGGCCTATATTAAGGATCTTAAGCATCGTGACCCGCTTAAATTTGAAGAATGCCACATTATCGATACAGATCTCGATGACCCTGTACCCTCCATCACAGAGAAATACATCAAAAGGTGTTTTGTTACGAACAACATCCTTTATGAAGGAGAATCTGTTGGCTATCTGTATAGAGAGTCCCCAGATGACGAAAGTGATAGTGGGTGGCGTTTGTCTACTGGCTTAGAATCCGAGGAATATATGGATAATGCCGATAATATTTCATATGTTTCCCTAGGGGCCGTACTCCGAGAAGATGATAGCTTTGTAGATCTTCTTGATAACGATATCGGTGTGGAGTTTGGCCGTGATGAATCAGGGTTATTAGTTGAAATTAAGTAAAACAGATAACAAGGCCAGCCAGAGGGACCAAAAAACCGCCGCTTCGCTCTGGTTTTTCGGCCCCTGCTGGCGGCGTTAGGTATCAGGAGATATAGTTGATCCGAAAATTCTGGGAAGACCCTGTCCGGAGCATTGTGATTGCAACTGGAATATTGGCTGCTAATCGGTGCTGTCATAACATACTTCCTTAATGGATGGCCTTCCATTACTCATGGCTTATCTAGTGCCCACTCTTCTGTTGGCAACACTTCAAAAGTTTATAACTGGCTATTAGGGCTCATGGCCCTTTGCTCCCTATTGGTGTTATTTGTCGCAGCGGCAATCGAATGGAATATAATATTTCCCCGCGGGTTGGAAAAACTACCGTTCAGAGCGATCTGATTGTAGCTTTCGATTATCATTCAACCAGAACAATATCCTTTTCTAGATTGCGACATCCACAAATTCAAATTTCGTGTACAGCGTATCAAGGTGCTTGTGTTTCATCCTGAACTGGCTTCGTCGTTTTATTTCCGGTTTTTGTGTCGAAGCCTTTTCCATTTTGATGCCTGGGTCATAATAGACTGTTCCCGAATGCATGGCGGCAAGCATCATTTCAAAATAGGTCCCTGTTCCGAGTTCAACATCTTTGCCATAGTGATATTCATAACCCTTCCCTGATGTACTCGCCTGTCGCATACAGGGAATATAAACGGCCTGTGCATGTTTACGCTTCCAGTGATCCATCATTTTCGCAAAGCTCCAGCTCGCCGTTTCATTATCATTTTTATCGAGAAGAACAATTGCGCCCGACGCATTGGTGATCTGTCCGTTTTCAGCATCAAATCCCGAAAGCTCCATGGTTAGCTCTGTGCTCTCGTGGCGCGTTCCGACAAGATGCACTCCACCGAAGTTCATTCGGTCGGCCTTGCCGTTTCTATCGTTGTAACCGTATTTCCTGATAAAGACTTCTACGCCCTGATCCTTGTAGAGGCCACCATTTGGCTCGGGGGTCATCAATGTTGTTGGACTTGCGCTTTTAATCGGAAAGCCTTTAACGCCAAACTGTTTCACTTCCCAGCCAAGATAGTCCGGTTCTGCTATCCCATTGGGAGAAATGCCCAGAAGTGCCTCAAGCGTATAACCGCCCCCATTTCCGGCCTTGTAAGGAATAGAGGTCATATCGGATTTCAGGCGCTGGCCAGGAACCCATCCCATCTGGTGAATTTCCAGAAGCATCTGAATAAGTGCATCACGTGTGGATAGCCTGGGTGCCTTATGCTCGACATCCAGTTCCTGAAAGATATTGCTGACAGGGATATAGTCTGTATCTTCGAGCTCTTTCGAGAGACTGCTTTCAGGTGTTGCAAGATAACCAAACACCTGACCGCTTTGATTGCTCACACCGAGAATAAGCCATCGGCCTTCTGCCCGCCCCTCTTTTTGGGGAGACATCCATCGACTGAGCTCGACTTTTGATCCTTGGAGAAAGCCTGAAAAACGGACCTCGGGATACTGCGGATAATAAATGAGCTTTGAATTCTGTGCAGGATAAACCGAACCTTCTGCATCAACCCATGAAAGCCTGATTGCGGTCTGGTATTTGACCTTCCGTTTTGAATCGGATGTTTTCTTCGACGAAGATTCAGACGGAACAAGTTTTTCAGTAGGAATGAACGGAAGATCTGTCAGGTGCGCGCCAAAATAAGGCTGGTTCTTGCTGTTGTCATTTGGTGCGAGTTTTTTCACATAGATTTTATTCGCACCCAGGTCACGCATAATAGCGGTAACCCTGTCCAGACTGATTTCCCTTGCTGCCTGCGTATCATATGTTCCAGCCTGATCTGTCATTCAACCGCCTTATTGTATTTCGCCATTCCTGTTATTACTCAACAGCCAGTCGACGAGATTATCGAGAACTTTCTGGAGGTTTTCTTTTTCCTTACCCCTAAGGGCGCACTCCCAGACCGTCATGATCCGCCATCCTTCATCCAGAAGGGACTGACGTTTCATGGCATCTCTCTGGATATTGCCTGTTATTTTTTCCCTCCAGAATTCGATATTGCTTTTTGGCCACCTGAATAGATGGCAGCCATGGCCGTGCCAGAAACAGCCATTGATGAAAATGACGGCTCTGTATTTAGGCAAGACAATATCGGGCTTTCCCGGAAGCTTTCCGGAGTGTAGGCGATAACGAAATCCCCTGCGAAAAAGCTCTTTTCTGATAATCAGCTCGGGCTTTGTATTCTTCCCCTTGATACCGGACATCATCCGGCTACGTTTCCCGGGAGAAACGATATCGATCATCAGGCCGCTTTTTTCTGTTTCTGTGATTTCAGAATTTTCTTCGCGGATTTTTCAGCGACGACCTTCTTCGCTTCAAGAATATAAGGTTTCATCAGTTTGGCTACTGATTCAAACACCGGGACAACGACACTATTCCCGAACTGTTTATAGGCCTGTGTATCCGATACGGGAATAACGAATTCACTTTCACCGGGCCTATCAAACCCCATGAGTCTTGCGCACTCACGCGGTGTCAATCGGCGTGGCCTGCGTCTTGGGCCCCGATCAACAAGAATTTCCGACCCATCCTTGTAATAACGGGCAGACAATGTACGGGTTGATCTGTCCCCGGCAGTCACTTTACCAAAACCAAAACCGTTTCCAGCTGCCTTGTGCTTGCTGGCATAGTCTTTCAGGTACTTCCACAGCTTTGGCGTCAGTATGTATTTGCTGTCAACCATATCAGCAGGTTCAAGAATATCCCCGACCTTTGGCTCCTGTTTCGGATAGAAATTTTTAATATCTTTCAACGTAAGCCTTTCCGTCGCACCAAGATCTCTGCGGAACGCAACAATGACAATCCTCTCCCTGTTCTGGGGGATAAAGTTTTTGCCATTGATGATCTTCGGATCAGAGGCCGCGTTATCGTATTCACGATCCACGACCTCATATCCCAACTCGTCCAGTGCATTCATAATGACTTTGAAGGTTTTTCCACGGTCATGACTTTTGAGATTCTTGACGTTCTCAAGCATGACAGCCAGTGGGCGCTTGGCTTCGATAATACGTGCCACATCAAAGAACAGGGTGCCCTGGGTGTCGCATTCGAAACCGTGTGCTCTTCCCAGCGAGTTTTTCTTGGACACACCGGCAATGGAAAAAGGCTGGCACGGAAACCCTGCCAGAAGCACATCATGGTCGGGAATGGAGTCCTGGATATGCTTGCGCGCTTCGTCTTTAAGCATGCCCTCCGGTTGGGTGATCTCCCTTATATCACCCTGAACATCATGGTCACAGTGATAGTTGGCCAGATAGGTCTTCACTGCGTATTTATCATACTCACTGGTAAAGACGCATTTGCCTCCTGCCAGCTCGAACCCACGGCGAATTCCGCCAATTCCTGCAAAGAGGTCAATAAACGTAAAGCACTGTTCATTTATACAGGCATGGGGTAGCATCTCTTCGAGCCTGACCCGCTCACGGAATGTAAGCCATTCCTGGTCGGGGTGACGGGAACGCTCTTTTAGCCATCTGTTAATAACTTCACGGGGATGTTCGATAGTGTCGGCAATCGCCTGCTGGGAAAAAATGGATGCAACTCTGGTCAGAAGCTCAAAGTCGGTCATGGATGTCATTGGGAATCCCCACTATGGTGTTTTCTTAAAGGGAATACATTGTGACTTATAGTCACAATGTATTCCCTTTTTGTCAATGCTCAATACCGGATAAGATGCATTTTTATAACCGCCAGAGTGAATAACGATGACGCCTATCGGGATTAAAGTGTGATTAAACGGGTCGTAACGATTTGTTTAACCAGCTTCCCCGTGCCTAAACCCGGAAACGGGGTAGAACCCCTGGTGACAAACATCGATCCAGGCGAGAAGATGGCAAGTGCCCAATACCAGATAAATTCTGTAATTTTTATCGGCTGAACCCTTATGAACAACAGATACACCAAGGATGAGGTGGTCCAATTCTGCCACAATTTACTGAAAACGGCTGAGGAATTTGACGCCCAGGCCCAACACTTCGATTCTGTTAAATCTGGACTATTACCCTGGATCCAACAGACAGGGAGCTGGGGCTGGTTATATAACAAACCGGCTAATCAGCTTTTGAGCGAGATGGTTGCTTTGAGTGGTAAGCAATTGGACAGCCTCCTGCCTTCACCAGAAGTTATGAGCCAGGAACCCCTGCACGACCAGACTTTGGCTTCAATGTATGAAGGCGTTGAAGTGGCGGAGGATAACGAAGCGCTGTTCATGCTTATGATAATTGCCTGGCAAGGGCATAGCCGGGCTATGGAGATGTTTAACCAGAGTATGGATGAGTTGTTGAGCCAGGTCGCGGCTGGAAGTGATGAGGCTTTGTTCAAAGCCGTGTTGGTTGACCCGGCGGTTATGGCTTCACCAGTGGTTCAGGGAAGGATCGCGACAGGTGCGCTAATGGATGACAAAGGCTTCTTTATGGCGCTTTCCAAGGCTTTAACAAAGGCCAAACCCAGGCGGCCCGCAGAAAAGTATGACCCCATTCGTTATCTGGTGGGTGTGTTGGACGAAACAGGTGTATTGGATAATTTTGCCTGGGATGACATTTGCGAGATATTCGTTGAACACTTGGGCCTCTATCCCCATGACAGTGAAGACCCGTATTCAGGACTCAAAAAATTGATAAAGGGCATTCGTGCCCAAAGCGGGAAGGGATAAAGGGGGCGGTGACAACTGAGAATTATTCTTGTTAGCTGTCCCGCTTAATTGGATGAGGAAGCTCACTGCTACAAGCTATCCAAAAAGCTTCCATGTTTTCAACGCCCCTGATTTCTAAGCGAATTGGAAAGGTACGAGGAAAGAAGGCCTGGCCATGTAAAAGCCGGGAAATCAGTGAAAATTAAATAGGAATGGTTCTTGGTTGTCACTGACCCCTTTTCCGGACCCCTTTCCCGTGGGAAAGAATAATAGCGCTAGAAAAAAGCAGGAAGACGCATGAATAAAGAAATTTCTAACAAGGCGCTGCTGTCGGACGAATTTTCCGCTACGCTACAAATTCGCCATAGAGCGCGGCGTTAAAAATCAGGGAGGAATGGGCAGTGAAGGACTGGTTCGCTGAATTTCTGGTGGTGTTTTCTCATTCAAAACGAACCCAGTGGGCTATCTTCCTGGGAGTCTTCGGCTTCGTTGCTATTAGTCTTTGGGGCGATTATCAGCTATCGAACTTTGAGCTTTCTGGCCATATGGATTCAATAGGTGCGGTGATTAAAGAGAAGTTTCTGAGGCGCTACGATAAAGTCGCTCTGGGATGTCTGATCTCTTTCTTGCTGTTAGCAATTAAGCTCTATCGCAAAGACAAGAAGCGACTTTATGGCATGTACTGAATTTTTAACAAGGTGAATCAGTACGCGGCCTGCGGCCGCCGGACGCCACTGTGCTTGGGCGTTAAAGCCACCTACAAAATAATGGAGACACATGGAAGTTCGTAAAAAGCTTGCCGTCCTGATCGATGCGGACAATATCAGTCCTACATTATGTGAAGCCCTGGTTCAGGAAGTTGCAAAGTATGGGGCTGCAAGCGTCAAGCGTGCTTACGGCGACTGGACAACGCCACAGCTTTCGTCGTGGAAGGCCATGCTTCACGAATACGCGATTAGTCCGATGCAGCAGTTCAGCTATACGACGGGAAAGAACTCAACTGATTCGTCAATGATCATTGACGCAATGGATCTACTGTACACGGAAAAATTTGATGGTTTTTGTTTGGTTACGAGTGATTCGGATTTCACTAAACTCGCGACCCGCATCCGTGAGTCTGGTCTTGTCGTCTATGGGTTTGGAGAAAAGAAAACGCCAGGTTCTCTGCAAGCAGCATGTGACAAATTTGTATTCCTAGAAGCGCTTGCAGTCCCCTCAGCTGAGGGGGAGTCAATGGAAAGTGGCAAGCCCGCTGCTAAGGAAAAGAAATCCAGGAAACAGCTGAATCAAGACACGAAACTTATAAATCTCCTTCGAGGTGCTGTCGAATCAGTTTCTGATGATGACGGGTGGGCGAATATTGCAGCAGTAGGTGCGCATATCGCTAATCAGAGCTCATTCGACTCGCGAAACTATGGCTATAGAAAGCTGAGTACGTTAGTCGAGACCACGGGATTGTTCGAGATTGAGAAGCGAAATCCTAGAGGTAATAACATCTATGATTTGTATCTTAGGGATAAGCGTTTTGCCGGGTAGCTCTAACAAATCGTTGCAGCGGACGTTATGGGCTTTAATCTAGGTGATGGCATAAATAAGATCATTTTCCTCTCTTTGCTTTTAGCAGCCCAGAGGCCTTTGAAAAGGCCTCCGTTTGAGGCTGGGGTGTGTCATGCGTATCGGGGTAAGTCCACTTTTCATATACTTCGGGGGCTTGGTAGCCTAGCGATGAGTGCAAACGCTCCCGATTATAGAACTCTATATGCTCAATAATATGTGATACGGGTCCATACAATTTTCAAATTGTCGGTGGCCACTATTGGATCTAAGGTCCGCTCCTGGTAAAAAGCGGATAGTTCGGTTTACGTGTATAAGGACGAGCAGAAGGTATTCAAAACGTCCGCATAAGGCACTTATAACTCAGTCACAAGGATTCCTAAACACTCCCTTACTCTATGCCGTCAATCCAGTAACATCCTATTTGTTCGGAGATCGCGTTATGAGCGGACGCTACACTAAGGAGCAGGTCATTCAACTTTGCCGAAACCTTCTGTCGGCTTCTGACGAATAACAGTCCAAAGTTGACCAATTCGATAGTGTCAAAGGGGGCGTTCTTCCCCGGATTCAACAGGCCGGTACCTGGGGCTGTACCCCTACGACAGCGACGACCCTTACGCTGGCCTTAAAAAGCTTTTTCGTCAGATTCGAAGTCCTTAAAGGAAGTGAAGTCGCTGTTTCGGGTTCTCAAGGATTTTAGGCCTTGCCGGTAATCTGGTCGTGTCTTTTGGCGAACGGTCAGAAAATCCATGGCAAATCAGCGAGATAAGCTACCATCCTTTCCGCCTCGCCTGATCCGGCTGCGAGATGCCCCCTATTACCTCGGCATGGACCGGAATCGGTTTAACCGGGAAGTCCGGCCCCAGTTGACGGTGATCCCCATCGGTACGCAGGGCAAGGCAGTGGACCGACTTGAATTGGACGGCTGGGTGGAGGATTATAAGTCCCGCTGTGGGCGTTCGCAGAAGCATAGAGGAGATCTACTATGTCAAAGCGAATCCCGGGCCTCTATAAACGAGGCAAACAGGGCATCTGGCACATTGATAAATGCGTCAAAGGATACGGCCGATTTCATGAGAGCACTGGAACAAGCAACCTCAAGGAAGCGGAGCAGTACCTGATTCGACGATTGGAAGAGATGCGTAAAGCGAGTGTCTATGGCATTCGGCCTGAGCGCACTTTTCGGCAGGCGGCGACAAAAATTCTGCTGGATTATCAGCATAAACGCAGTGTTGGCCGCTACGCACAATCCCTGAAGGCTCTGGATCCAGTAATCGGTGACTTGCCGTTACGCCAGGTTCATCAGGGAACGCTGGATGAGTTTATCCAGTCCCGTCGAAAACAGGGTATAAAAGCCAATACCATCAACCGTGATTTGGCGGTGGTCAGGCGCATTTTGAACCTGGCCGCGCGATTATGGCGGGATGAATACGGGTTAACCTGGCTGGAAACCGCACCTTTGTTGCAAATGTTGGATTGTGATGATGCCCGAAAACCCTACCCCTTATCGTGGGAGGAGCAGGCGAGGTTGTTTGAGCGCCTGCCAGACCATTTGAGGGAGATGGTTTTATTTAAGGTCAACACGGGTTTACGGGAACAGGAAGTCACTTGTTTGCGATGGGATTGGGAGGTGTCGATTCCAGAACTCAAAACCAGTGTCTTTGTGATTCCAGGTAATGGTGTTAAAAATGGTGAAGATCGATTGGTGGTGATGAATACAGAAGCACGTGCTGTCATCAATCGCCAGCGAGGTAAGCACCCGGAGTTTGTGTTTACCTATACTAATGGCAAACCCACTGACCGGATCAATACCAAGGCCTGGCGAAGAGCACGAGAGGAAGCAGGATTACCTCAAGTGCGGGTGCATGACCTGAAACACACGTTTGGACGGCGGTTACGATCCAGAGGTGTGAGTCATGAGACGCGGCAGGTTTTGCTGGGTCATAAAAACGGTCAGATCACGACTTACTATTCATCGCCGGAAATCGGCGAATTGATTGAAGCAGTAGAGAAAGTGAGCTGGTCAGACCGGTCAACACCGACCTTGACCTTGATACGAAGTGAAAACTCCCGCAAATTCCCCGCAATCGGGCGAAGGGAGAGTAGAGGGGCGGTTTGAGAGGTCCGTAGTGCTCTGATTTTAAAGGAGAAATTGGTAGCTACGGGTGGACTTGAACCACCGACCCCAGCATTATGAATGCTGTGCTCTAACCAGCTGAGCTACGTAGCCATTGCCTGAATAACGGGCGCGAATTTTCTCGATTTTGCCGGAT
>Ga0070727_10004783_pt1 | contig 11362 bp, 10 predicted proteins | sample tdAd472_FD_66722 | JGI IMG/M metagenome (GOLD analysis project Ga0070727, IMG submission 66722) | Marine sediment microbial communities from the Atlantic coast under amendment with organic carbon and nitrate - tdAd47.2 | ecosystem: Environmental > Aquatic > Marine > Coastal > Sediment | place... | reverse complement strand
CTTGCCGCAAGCCCGCGCGCGTATCATCCTTTGAGGACAGCCTTCAGGGAAGAAGAGCGCCATGCTTCGCAACATCGCCGCAACCTTGCGCAACCGTAACCGGTCATCCTCGGTCAAGGGGGGCGGCTTGGGGCCTGCCTATGCCTTGAGTCAGGTGGCGCGCACGGCGTGGTTCGCCGGCCAATACGTGCTTGCCGCGCGGATCAGCCCGCCGCCGAGCGGTCCGCCGCCGACGCAGCGCATTCCCGGCTGGGGTTATATCCTGAAAGATCTCGCGGCGCTCTACCGCCGGGACTGGCAGAACATCCGCGCCGGTCTGTACCGCCCGCCCGCCGATCTCGCCCCGCACCCGTCGGCGATCCTGCGCAATTCGCGGGCCTTCCTGGCGGATTTGCCGAAGGTCGCCCAGCGGCGGCGGCGCGACGCCAACAGCGAAGTACTGACGCCCGATCGCAAAGGCAGCTATCCGCGCTACTACCTGCAGAATTTCCACTATCAGACGGACGGCTGGTTCTCCGAGGAATCGGCGGAAACCTATGACCATCAGGTCGAGGTTCTGTTCACCGGCGGCGCCGACGCCATGCGCCGCCAGGCCTTGCCGGCGATCGGCGCGGCGCTTGAAGCCCATACCGGCGACCGGCCGGCCGAGATGATCGATATCGCCTGCGGAACCGGACGCTTCCTGAAAGAGGTGCTGCGGAACCATCCGAAGATTTCCGCAACCGGGCTGGATCTGAGCCGCCCGTATCTGATGAAGGCGCAACAGTCGCTGGCGCAGTTTCCGAACGCCCCTTTCCTGGAAGCCAATGCGGAAGACATCCCGGCCGAGGACGGCAGTTACGACATCGCGACCTGTATCTATCTGTTCCACGAATTGCCGAAGAAAGTGCGCCGGACCGTCGCCGCCGAAATCGCGCGCGTGCTGAAACCGGGCGGCGTGCTCGTCTTCGTCGACTCGGTCCAGACCGGCGATCATCCGCCCTATGACGCGCTGCTTCAGCGCTTCCCGATGGCTTTTCACGAGCCCTACTACACCAACTATCTGGGGGACGATCTGGAAACCCTGTTCGACGAAGCCGGCTTCACGATCGAGGCGGTGGACCGCGCCTTCTTCAGCCGCGTGATGGTGTTGAGGCGCGGCGCATGAAAATCGTCGTCCGCGAGGCGCGGCCGGACGACCGGGATTTCCTGGTCGAATTCAACCTTGCCCTCAATATCCACGAATACGAAATGCGCAAGGACCGCGACACGTCGCTGGAAGGGGCCGACGCGCATCTGAAATCGCTTGAGGAGGAGATCCGCCATCACGGCGGCTTCATCCTGATTGCGGAAATCGACCGGCGCCCCGTCGGCTTCCTGATCGGCATCCGCGAGATCGAGCCCGGCCATTTCGTCGTCGAGGAGGAAAGGTCCTACGGCTGCATCACCGACCTTTACGTGACGGAAGAAGCGCGTGGGAAAGGCGTCTCCCGCGCGCTGACGGAGAAAGCGTTCCGGCTGTTCCGCGCGATGGGGTTGAACCGGGCCCTGGTGACCGGCCTGGCCAGCAACCCGCTGGCCGAGGCGACCTATCCCGCCCTCGGATTCAAGCTGCTCTACAACACATACGAAATGCGGCTCGACGACTGAGCCGCATTTCGCCCGGTCAGCCGCGGCAGCGTTCGACCACCTTGCGCAGGAATGTCTCGCACTGGCGCACCTGGTCGATTTCGATGAATTCGTTGGGCTGGTGCGCCTGGTCGATCGATCCCGGCCCGCAGACGACGACGGACATGCCCGCTTCCTGGAACTGGCCCGCTTCCGTACCATACGGAACATAGGTCGTGTCATTGTCGCCGGTGATCGCGCGGACGAAGGCCTCGGCCTCCGAATCCAACTCCTCGCGCAGGCCGACGACCGCATTCTCCGTCACCGTCTCAATGCCGGTATTGGGGTCGACGGCATGCATTTCCGGCAGGATTTCGGCCGTGTACCAGTCCTCGAACTCGCGCTGCAGCGCGGCCGGGTCGTCGGTCGGCAGGTTCCGGATGTCGCAGACGAATTCGAATTTCCGCGAAATGATGTTCGGCGCCGTCCCCCCATTGGCCACGCCGACATGAATTGTCGTGTAGGGCGGCGGGAAGCGGCTGGACGTATCGGCGTTGTCGCGCAGGCGTTTCGCCATTTCATCCAGCTTCGCGATCAACCGGGCGCCGTTCATCACCGCGCTGACGCCGCGATGAGTCTGGCTTGAATGCGCCTCCTTGCCGGTGACCGTGACACGGAAGAACCACATGCCCTTATGGGCGGAAACGACGCGCATGTCGGTCGGCTCGCCGACGATGACCAGCGCCGGCTTGGGCAGCGCCGCTCCCAGTTCGGCGATCATGCCGGGCGCGCCCAGACAGCCGACCTCTTCGTCGTAGGACAGGCAGAAATGCAGCGGACGCTGCAGCGGCTTGGCCACCATTTCCGGCACAAGGGCGAGCGCGGTGGCGGAGAACGCCTTCATATCGCAGGTGCCGCGGCCGTAGAGGCGGCTGCCCTTCTCCACCAGTTCGAAAGGATTGGTATCCCAGGGCTGCCCCACGACGGGCACCACATCGGTATGGCCGGAAAGCGCGACGCCGCCCGGCTGGGACGGGCCGACCGTCGCAAACAGGTTCGCTTTCATGCCGTCCTCATTCGGCAGCACCTGCGCCTCGACACCGTATCCGGCGAGATAGTCCTTAACGAATTCGATGAGTTCGAGATTCGAATAGGCCGAGGTCGTGTCGAAGGACACCAGCTTGCTCAGCATTTCGATCGGCGTATAGGTTTCGGCCATGGTCGGATCTACCCCTGAATGTATTGGTCAAACTTTCCAGAAACGCGGTGACAGCAGGATCAGCACCGTGAAGATTTCAAGCCGCCCGATCAACATGCCGAGCGACAGCACCCATTTCGCGGAGTCCGGCAATGTCGAGAAATTGCCGACCGGCCCGATAATCGGTCCCAGCCCCGGGCCGACATTGGCGATCGCCGTCGCCGCGCCGCTCGTCGCGGTGATGAAATCCAGCCCGATCAGGCCCAAGGTCAAGGCCAGAAGCACGAAAAGCGTCATGAACAGGAAGAAGAAGCTCATGACGGATTCGGCCACCGTTTCCGGTATCGGCTTGCCGTTGTAGTAGGCGATGAAGACGCCATGCGGCTGCAGCAGGCGGCGGAACTGCATCCTGGCCGTCTGTATCAGAACCTGGAAGCGGAAGACCTTGATGCCGCAGGTCGTCGATCCGGCGCATCCGCCGACGAACATCAGCATGAAGAACAACGGCATGGCCAGGGCGCCCCAGAGCGCGAAATCGTCGGTCGCATAACCCGTGCCGGTCATGACGGAGGTGATGTTGAACATCGACAATCGTATGGCGCGGCCAAGCTCCCATTCCTCGACCCGCCACAGGTAAAGGATCATCACCAGGATGCTGAAGCCCAGGATCGACAGGAACCACCGGACCTGGGAATCCCGGAACAGATCCGTTATCTGGCCGCGGATAGCTTGGAAATACAGCAAAAAGGGAAGAGACCCGGCGATCATGAAGACCGTCGCGATTATGTCGATCCAGGGACTTTGATAGAAGCCGATCGATGAATCGCGCGTCGAATATCCGCCCGTCGCCACTGTCGTCATCGCGTGGTTGATGGCCTCGAATCCCGCCATGCCGGCAACGAAGTACAGCACGCCGCACATGGCGGTCATGAACAGATAGATGCCGCCGATCCAGGCGGCGATCTGGGCCGCGCGCGGCAGCGCCTTTTCCATCCGCTCGGCGAATTCCATCCGGAACAGCTGCATGCCACCGACCTGCAGCATCGGCAGGACGGAAACGGCCATCATGACGATCCCGACCCCGCCCAGCCATTGCAGCAGCGACCGCCAGAGCAGAATGCCCGGCGGCGCGTGGTCGAGGCCCAGGATCACCGTCGACCCCGTCGTGGTCAGCCCGGACATGGATTCGAAGAAAGCGTCCGTATAGGTCAGGTCCAGATTGGCGAAGGCGAAGGGAATGGCCGCAAAGGCCGGCAAGGCGACCCAAACCAGCGTCGTCAGGACGAAGGCCTGCCGGACCGACAGCGTCCGCGACCTCGCCCTGCAGGTCAGCACCAGCATGATCCCGACGAAGAAGGTCAGGGCGCTGGCGACGGCGAAAACCTGCCAATCGTCGTTCTTCACCGCCAAATCTACGAAGGCGGGCACCAGCATCGCCACCGCCACGGTCGACAGCAGCACGCCGAGAACGAAGAAGATGGGTCGGAAATCAATCAACGGCCGATTCCAATCGGTTAGCGGCCGTTGGCCGGGACAGGCACGCTCATCATTCACTCCCCTGCGCGGCGGCGATGCGTCTTGCCCTTGCGCCGTCTTGTCCCGTTTTACCCCTGCCCGAAGCCGGGCCTGCCGTCGCTAGTGCAGCTGGATAGGTTGATGCGGACTATCAAGGGAAAATGCCGGAATGGCCACGTCGAACGCGCTGCCGTCCTCCGCCTCCATCTCGTAGCTGCCGAGCATGATGCCTGACGGGGTCGATAGCGGCGTTCCGCTTGTATATTCGAACGATTCCCCGGGACGCAGCACCGGCTGCTCGCCGACCACGCCCGGCCCGCGCACTTCTTCCGTACGGCCCTGCGCGTCGGTGATCCGCCAATGGCGGTTCAGCAATTGGACGGTCTGCGGGCTGCGGTTTTCGATCGTCACCTGATAGGCCCAGACATAATGATCTTCGCTGGGCTGCGACTGATCCTCCAGATAGATCGGCTCGACCGATACCTTGATCCCAGCGGTTTCTTTTTCGTACATCAGATGCTCCATGCGCGTTCGCAACAAAAGCGGCGCATCCTCCTTGTCATTATTCGGGGATATTATGATTGCTGGCTGGCTTGTCCAGCATCTTCCATATCGACGACCGGTCCGCCGGCGGCCTTCGCATCCGCAAAATCATGCGTCACGAGCAGGGTCGGCAGCCCGGCCTTTCGGGCATGATCGAAAACGAAGAGCCGTATTTTGTCCCGCAATGCAGCATCCAGTCGGGAAAAAGGCTCATCCAGCAGCAAGGCATGCGGCTCGGCCAGCAAGGTCCTCATCAAGGCCGCGCGGGCCTTTTGGCCGCCAGACAGGGTCGCGGGATCCCTGTTCTCCAACCCATCCAGCTCGGCATCGGCGAGCGCCGCTTCGACACGCCGGCGGCGCTCCGCCCCGGCGATCGCCGGCGGCAAACCGAAGGCTAGGTTTTCGCCGACGGTGAGATGCGGAAACAACAGGGCTTCCTGGAAGAGTATGCCGACCTTCCGCTGTTCCGGGCGCAACCCGGCAAGGTCCCTTCCCGCCAGCCGGACCGTGCCGGATACGCTGAACTGACGGTCCAATGTTCCGCAGATATGGGCGAGGATCGTCGATTTTCCCGATCCGCTCGGCCCCATCAGCGTCACGATTCCCCCCGCCGGAACCGTAACCGACAGGTCGTGAACGAGGATACGGCCGCCGATCCCTATCGTCAGGCCGGCGATCTCCAGCGCCCCGATCCGGCCGGTTTCCGTCATCAGGAAATCCCCCGCATGCCTTGCCGGTTCCGGAACAGCCAGGCCGGCAGGGCGGCCGCCAAAAGAAACGCCAGGAAGGGCAGCACCGATTGCGCGAAGACGAGCATGCCGATCAGGCGCCTGTCCCCTCCGCCCGCGAGCGAGACCGCTTCGGTGGTAAGCGTTTCCAGACGGCCGCCGCCCGCGAAAACCGTCGGCAGATATTGGCTGACGCTGACCGCGAAACCGACCGCGAAGGCGACCAGGAGCGGCTTCAGCAGCATCGGCACCGTCACCCGCCAAAACACCGCGGATGGGCGCAGGCCGAGGCACAGCGCCGTCGTCCGATATCGTTCATCCATCGCGCGGAACGGGTCGGACAGCGACAGGAACACATAGGGCAGGACGAAAAGCAGATGCGCCCAGATCAGCGCGAGCCAGCCGCCGTCGATCCCCGCCGCCACCAACAGGACCTGCGCGCCGAAAAGAAAGGCGACCTGCGGCACCAGCAGGGGGATATACAGCAACCAAAGCGCCCGCGCCGTCGGCTTGAACCCGTCGCGCTTCTCATGCTCGAGGCAGGCGACGGCCAGAACGAGGGCGATCCCGGCGCTCACCAAGGCGACCGTCACGGTCACGCCGCCCAGATCGGTCAGGGCCTCGGACCGCCGCATCCAATTCATCAGGGACCAGTCGCTGGGAAGAGCATCGGGAAACCGCCATTGCCGGGCGACGGACCAAAGCGCCATGCCCAGAAGACCTGCCGCGCCGAGAATCCACAGCAATCCGACACCGGCGAGCGAAATGGCGGCCACCGGCCCGTCGACCGCCCCCCTGTCCCCGGCGGCACTCCAGCGCCGCCCGAACCCCGCGACGGCGATTTCGAGACCGCGCCAGACCGCGATCCCGGCCACCACGACGGCCAGTTGCGCCATGGCCCCGGCGGCGGCCACGAACTGATAGGCCAGGTCCGGATCGTTGAACCAGCGCAGGATCAGCACGCCGAGCGGCGGATTCGTCGCTGGCGCCAGAACCAGGGCGACGTCGATGACCGACAGGGAATAGGCCAGAACCGCGAAGACCGGCAGGCGCAACTGCGGATAGACCAGCGGCAGCACGCATTTCAGCCAGGCCGTCGCCGGTCCGTAGCCCAGCGTCCGCGCGGTGGTCACGATCTCCCTCTCCCGCACCTGGTTGAGGGCGGCGATCGTCATCAGGAAGAGAAACGGCGTTTCCTTCACCACGAGTGCCAGGACGAAGACGAGGCCCAGCGGATCCGGCGCCGTCGCCCAGTCGGGGGGCCGCGTGACTCCCGTGGCCCAGGGCGAGGCGAGGCGCACCGCCCAGCCGCTCGGCGCCAGCAGGAACAGCATGCCCAATGCGACCGCCGCATGCGGAACGGACAAGAGCGGGGATACAAGGCGCTGCAAAGCCGTGAACACCCGGCTGCCGCGCCAAGCCGCCGCGAATCCGATGGCAAGCGCAAAGGATAGCAGCGTGGCCGTCACGCCGGTCCAAAGGCTGACCCAGACGGATTTCGCGAAACCGGGATAGTCGAGCAGATGCCGCCACGGATCGAGCGAGGCTTCCATGCCGCCGAGCGCCGGCAAATACCCGAAGGCCGGCAACAAGGCCCCCGCCAGCCCGGCCAGCACGGGCACGAGGAAGACGGCCAATGTCAGCCAGGGCGCAGCAGGCAGCAGTTTCACCCAGTCGCTCCTTCACGGGCTGGCGAAACGGGGAATGGCGCCGCGGTGACCGCAATTCTCCGGCAGGGGGACGTCAACTGCCGTACCGCTTCAGCCAGGCCTCTTCGATCATCACCATCCAGCTCGGATGCGGTTCCGGCAAGGTCTTGCCCAGTTCCGCGTCGCTCAAGGTGGCCACGCCGCGGGGCAATGCCTCGAACAGCGCTCGCTCGGCATCGGACAGGCGGTTCATCGACAGCACGGTCTGCTCGCCCCAGATTTCCGGATGCGCCTTCCGGGCCTGGGCTTCCGGCGACAGCAGGAAATTCGCCACCGCCATGGCCCCTTCCTTGTGGGCCGCGTTGAACGGGATCGCGACGAAATGCGTGTTCCCGATGGTGCCCTGGTCAAGCACATAGGTGCGCGCCGTATCGGGCAGCAGACCTTCGGCGATCGCGGACGACGCCTCGCCGATATTGAAGGAATAGGTCAGGTCGACCGCCCCGTCGTTCAGCAATTGGCGCTGCGCCGTTCCGGTCTTGGGAAAATCCTGTCCCTCGCGCCACAGATGCGGCGTCAATTCATCCAGATAGGCCCATAGCGGGGCCGTGACCGCGTCGAAATTCTCGCCGGCGGGGCTCAACAGATCGACCGGATTTTCGACCAGTTCGTACAAAGCCTGTTTCAGGAAGGTCGTTCCCGTGAAGTCCGGCGGCGCGGGATAGGTGACGCGGCCCGGATTCGCCTTGGCGTGCTCCAGGATCGCGGCGATCGATTTCGGCGGCTCGGGCACCACGGCGGTATCGTGCACGAAAACCAGCTTGGCCATGCCCCAGGGGGATTCCAGCCCGTCGGTGGGAACGGTGAAGTCCAGCACGGTCGTCGGCTTTTCATCCGTGTCCACGAGCTTGAAGTTGGGCAGCCTGTCCGTGAACGGGCCGTAGAGCAGGGCGTTGTCCTTCATGGTCTTGAAGTTTTCGCCGTTTACCCAGATCAGGTCCACCGACCCGCCGGTGGACCGTCCCGCCGACCGTTCGGCCAGGACCTTCCGCACGGCCTCCGCGGTATCGCCCAGTTTTACGTGGCGCAATGTGATGCCGTATTCCTCGGCGACGCGGTCGCCGACCCAGGCGATGTAGTTGTTGTAGACATCGCCGCCGCCCCAGGCGTTCCAGAAGACTTCCTGGCCCCGCGCCTTTTCCAATACCGCCTGCCATTGCGGGTCGGCATCCTGGGCGGCGGCCGGCGTGCCGACGAGCGCGAATACGGTTCCTAAGACGGCAAGCAGGCGTCGCATGGTCTTTCACCTCGGGTCAGAGTCAAATCGGCTTCCGCAGCTCCGGATGCTTGGAAATCCGCCGCGACGATACCGGCTAGGCCCCCGCCTGTCAGCCCGACGCGAGGGGCAAAGCCCCTTGAATCGGGACACATTTTTTTTACATCAAGTTTTGACCTCGTGATCGTTTTGCCTTAATGGCAACCGGTGCCCCGCAAAAACTGCCCAGAATCACGGGCGGGGAAACGCGGGCGGGGAAACAACGGGAGAAACGCGCATGCAGGTGTGCCTGCGACGACGACGATAGGCCGAACCCGGTTCGATGGAGCCGGTTGCGAAGCCTTGCGTCGATGCGGTGCCCACCCATGGGACTGAACGACATTTCGATCCCACAGCGTTTCAAATCGCGGCCGCATTGCCGCACCCGGAGTTCCAGACATGAATTTCACCCTTTGTGACGAAGCCGCATCGCATGCGGCTGAAATCGAAGCCCTGGTCGATACGGCTTTCGGGCCGGCGCGGAAGACCCGGACCGTCTATCAGTTCCGGGACGGCATAGCGCCCGTCCTCAATCTGTGCTTCGTCGCGCTTTCAAACGACGGCGAGATGCTGGGATCGATCCGGTTCTGGCCCGTCCGGATGCCCGACGGCAGCCGCGAGGTCATGCTCGGCCCCCTGGCCGTAATGCCGCATTTGCGCGGCCAGGGCATCGGCAAGGCGCTGATCGCGCATGGCATAGCCGGAACCCGCGCCGCCGGGTTCGGGGGAGTACTCATCGTCGGGGATCCCGGGTATTATGCGCCATTCGGTTTCCGGGAGGAGAAGGTATCCCATCTCGAACTCCCCGGGCCGGTCGCCCCGCTCACCTTCATGGGGTTGGAATTCGAAGAAGGCAGCCTGTCCCGCGTGCAGGGAATGGTGACGCCTTTCCGTGAAGAGGCCTAACAGGCGGTTTAGGAGGGTTCGTGACCCCTACTGGTTCAACAGATCCCCATTCATCCGGCAGCCGGGCGGCGGATGCCCCGTCATCCGGTCCGGCGGCTCCGACAGGGTCCACCGGGCAAGTCCTGAAGCGGCTTGTCCTGTGGCTTGTGCTGTTGGGCGGTTTCATCGCGCTGATCACCGCCGTTATCCTGCCCTTGGCGGCAGAAGCGACCGTTCGCTGGCTTCCCCGGTCGGCGGAAATACCGCTCGGTCGCAAGGTGGAAGGCGATACCGTCAAGCGGCTGTTGGATACGGGGAAGATGCCGAACGGGATCCGCATCTGCAATTACCCGCCCGGACTCGCCGCTCTCGGCAAGCTGTTCGCGGGGTTGAACCAGGGCCTGCCGGACGACATCAACCTGCGCGTCACGGTCATGGAGGCCGACTTCGCGAACGCCATGGCGATGCCGGGCGACCGTATTCTGATTTTTTCCAAACTGTTCGACCTGACCGACCACCCGAACGCCTTTGCCGGCGTCATCGCCCATGAGTTGGGCCATGTGATCGCGCGCGATCCCATCCGCGCCCTCGTCGAACGCGGCAGCGGCACCGTTCTTCTGCGCCTGCTGGTGGGGGAAAAGATCGGCGGGCGGATGGACGAACTGGTCAGTCAGAAACTTCTGATCGCCGCCAATACGCGGGACATGGAGCACCGCGCCGACGTGATCGCGCTCGACCTGATGGAGCGGGCGGGCTGGGACAGCACGGCATTTGCCGGGTTCTTCGCGACGCTTCTCCAGAAAAACGGCAACGACGCCGACCGGCCGGCCCTGTTCGCGACCCACCCCGCCACGAAGGACCGGATGGATTATGTCCTGAACGCCCGCAAGACCGGCGAGAACCTGGCCCTGACCGATCAGGAATGGGCGGACCTCAAATCCATCTGCGACCAGTCCGTCGCGCCCAAGATCGTCGCGCCGGACTCTTGAGGCATTACCACCGGGTGGACGCTGAACCCGTTTGATCAGCGGAAGACATTTCTGTATAGAGCGGGTGTCGACGCAACACCGCCGTCCACGGCGCGGGTGTAGTTCAATGGTAGAACGGCAGCTTCCCAAGCTGCATACGAGGGTTCGATTCCCTTCACCCGCTCCAAACTCTCTCCATGAACAATCCAAAAAGTGCTGGCGCTTCGAACCGCCCGGCCAATACTATAACCCTGAGTTGCTTTTCTTCGGGATGTGAGGAGCGGGGGAACACGCATGGCATCTAACGATCACGGCGGGGTTCGGGGAACCAGCTTCATCCCGCAGGCCGGCAGCGCCGCGGCGGCGGGGCACGAAACACCGGAATGTTCCGCGGAAGGCGGCACCGTCTTCGGCATGCTGGTCAAATACGGCGTCCTGACGATCCTGACCCTGGGCATCTATCGGTTCTGGGCGAAAACCCATATCCGCCGGTACTTCTGGAACTCGATACGGTTCTGCGGCGACCGGTTCGAATATCACGGCACGCCGAAGGAACTGTTCATCGGATTCGTTCTGGTGGTGCTGATCCTGTCCCCCCTCTTCGTCCTGATCAGCCTGTCGGAGACGCTGCTGTCGGCCTATGGCGCGCCGGCCCTGTTCGGCATCCAGGTATTCTATTTCGCCGCCATTATCGTCCTCACCCATGTCGCGGTCTATCGGATGCAGCGCTACCGGCTGAGCCGGACATCCTGGCGCGGCGTGCGGTTCGGCCTGGACGGCAGCACCTGGGCCTATCTCGGCAAGGCGTTGATGTGGATGCTCGCAACGGTCCTGACAATCGGCCTGGCCTATCCCTGGATGCGCAACGCGCTGCTTGAATACCGCGTCGAAAACAGCCGCTTCGGCGACGCCAGGTTCCGATACACGGGAACGGGGGCGGGACTGTTCCGGCAGGCCTGGGCGCCTGCGCTGCT
>Ga0070727_10004782_pt1 | contig 11363 bp, 11 predicted proteins | sample tdAd472_FD_66722 | JGI IMG/M metagenome (GOLD analysis project Ga0070727, IMG submission 66722) | Marine sediment microbial communities from the Atlantic coast under amendment with organic carbon and nitrate - tdAd47.2 | ecosystem: Environmental > Aquatic > Marine > Coastal > Sediment | place... | reverse complement strand
GCCGAGAATGACCCGTGGGTCAAGGGTGGGGTGCAGTAATGGCTGAGATCATGTACTGGGAGGCGATCAGACGCGCCCATGATGAAGAGATGGCCAATGACCCGCTGGTGATTGCCATGGGTGAGGACATCGGTGTTGTCGGTGGTACCTACAAGGCGACCACGGGCCTGTACGACAAGTACGGTGAAGAGCGGGTCATCGATACACCGATCTCGGAGAATGGTTATACCGGCCTGGGTATCGGTGCCTCCTTTCTCGGTGTGCGCCCGATTATAGAAATCATGTCGGTCAACTTCGCCTGGCTGGCAATGGACCAGATGTTTAATACCGCCGCCAAGGTGCGTTACATGTCCGGTGGTCAGCTGGAAGCGCCGATCGTGGTCCGTTCACCGGGCGGTACCGCTCACCAGCTGGGTGCGCAACACTCGGCGCGCATGGAAAAGGTATTCATGGGCATTGCCGGTCTGCGCGTGGTGACACCATCCAATCCACGCCAGGCCTATGGCCTGTTGAAATCCGCGGTGCGTTGTAACGACCCGGTGTTTATCAATGAACACGAGCTCATGTACAACATGAGGGGCGAGGTTCCCGAGGAGGAGTATTTCCACCCGCTCGAGGGATCCGAGGTCGCCCGTGAGGGACGTGATGTCACGCTGTTTGGTTACAACATATCGGTACACTGGTGTCTTAAGGCTGCCGAACTGCTCTCAAAGCATCATGGTATTGAAGCAGAGGTGATCGATCTTTTTGCATTGAGTCCGCTTGACCGGGAAGGTATTCGCAGTTCTGTGACCAAAACCCATCGTGCCGTGGTTGCAGAAGAGGCAGAACCGGCGGTTGGTGTCGGCGCCGAGGTCATGGCCATTATCAACGAAGAATGTTTCTTTGAACTGGATGCCGCGCCGGTCCGTGTATCGGCCATGAATGTTCCGGTTCCCTATAATCACGCGCTGGAGAAGCACGCCTTGCCGGATGAAAATGATGTTGTAGAGGCTGTGCGGAAGATGTTTGGTGTTTAACAATATTGAGTGTTGTAGCCTGGATGAAGCGTAGCGGAATCCGGGATGATCAGCGGTAAAGTTTCCCCGGATTTCGCTACGCTTCATCCGGGCTACACGGCTGGAATGTACAAGGAAAATCATGGCTGAACCCTACATTATTAAAATGCCCCAGTTGTCCGACACCATGACGGAAGGTGTCATCGTCAGCTGGGAAAAGAATATCGGTGATGAAGTTGCCCGTGGCGATATTGTTGCAACGGTGGAAACCGACAAGGCTGTCATGGATGTCGAGGTATTCCGTGACGGTTTTCTTTCCGGTCCGATTGCGCCGATTGACAGTACCGTGGCGGTCACCGGGGCGATCGGTTATATCGTTGAATCAAAAGATGAGGTTGTTGCAGGTGAGGCTGAAGCCGTTGCCGCGGCGGCACCAGAAGCCCCTGCTGCACCGGCAGCATCTGCAACACCGGCCCCTGCAGCGGCAACAGGTGCTGCACGGTCTGCAGGTCCGGCAGTAGATCCCACACTGCGCCCGCAGGGCCGCAAGGCCTCCCCGCTGGCGCGCAAGCTTGCTGCACAGGCGGGTGCCGAGATCGAACGCCTGACCGGCTCCGGTCCCGGCGGGGTAATTACCGCGGCGGATGTGCATACTGCAGGGGCACCTTTTGAAGTGGCGGTACCCGGTAACGGCCGTCCCATGAAGTCGATGGAGAAGGCTATTTCACGTGCCATGGCCTCATCCATTTCCATGCCAACGTTCCGGGTGTCTTCGCATATCCGTCTCGAGATCCTGATGCGTGCAGCCAAGTCGGCCGGTGTGTCGGTCACGGTTGCAATCGCCAAGGCCTGCGGTCTGGCAATGAAACAGCATCCGAAGATGAACTGGTGTTATCAGCCGGAAGACAAGCTGATTGAACGTGACAACGCTGATATCGGTATGGCCGTTGCCGCTGATGATGGCGGACTGGTGGTGCCGATTCTGCGTAATTGCGAGTCACGCGAGCTTGCCGAATTAAACACGAACTGGAAGGACCTGGTTTCACGGGCACGTACCCGGCATCTGAAACCCGAGGAATTTACCGGCGCCAGTTTCCAGATTTCGAATATGGGCATGTTCGGCGTCAGCTACTTTGATGCCATCGCCACACCGGGCCTGTCGGCCATCCTCGCGATTTCCTCCAACACCGAAAAGGGCAGTGCCTTTACCATCACCGCCGATCACAGGGTTATCAACGGCGCGGATGTCGCAACCTTCCTGCAGACTTTGAAAGGACTGATCGAGGACCCGGCTGACTGGATGGGACCCGGTGGTTCGGCCATACCGGAGGGTGACTGGGATTACGACGTGGTCGTGATTGGTGGTGGTCCGGGCGGTGAAGACTGTGCGCGTGACCTGGTGGGACACAAGCTGAAAGTGGCCGTGATTAATGATGCGCCGTTCCCGGGCGGTGAATGCCTGTGGCGTGGTTGTATACCCTCGAAGGCATGGCGTGCCGCGGCGGACCGCATGCGTGACCGTGCCGAGGATGTCCACCTGGGTGTGACCGGAACCAACAAGGCGAAGCTGGTCTGGAAAGACCTGGAAGCACACCGCCGCACTGTACTGGAAACCCGCGGTGAGATGGCGCTGAAGACCGACAAGGGTGTGCGCATCGATTATCTGCACGGCTTTGGCCAGTTTATCGATGACCATACGATTGCCGTGCATACCTCTACCAACCAGGATGATCCGCATACCCGCGCAGCGTTGCCGTCGGGCAAAGCGGGCAAGACCGTGACCTTTGGTTGTGCGGTGATAGCCACAGGTGCGCCGCCGTTTATACCGCCGATTCCCGGTGCCATGGACGGTGTGGAGAATGGCGGGGTGTTGACCTCGGATACCGTGTGGGGACTGCAGGCACCACCGAAAAAGCTCGCCGTTGTCGGTGCGGGCGCTATCGGCGTCGAGATGGCGCAGATATTCCAGGATTTTGGAACGCGGGTTACCCTGCTGGAAGGGCAGGAGCGTATTCTTGCCGAGGTCGAACCGGAGATTGCTAAATCACTGGCGGGCATACTCGATGACGAGCCACGCCTCGAGGTGCATACCGGGGCTGCCGTGAGCAAGATCAGTGGTGAACCGGGCAAGATGAAGGTTGCCTACGCGGACAGCGAGGGCAAGAAGCACAGCCTGACGGTGGATTACGTCATTATGGCGACGGGCAAGCGCCCGGAGCTGGACGGCCTCGGCCTGGACAAGGCCGGTGTGGCCAATGAGCGCAGTATTGTGACGGCAGACAGCCGCTGTCGTACCAGCGTGCCGCACATCTTTGCCGTCGGTGATGTTATCGGTGGACTGATGCTGGCGCATACCGCGGCACAGCAGGGCAGGGTGACGGCCGCGACCATCCTTGGCGAGAATATGAAGTACGACCAGGACAAGGATTGCGGGGTAATCTTCTCGCGTCCGCAGGCGGCATTTGCCGGTCTGTCTGTTGCGCAGGCAAAGGAAAGAAATATCGATGCCGCGGAGGTCAAGGTGCCCATGAGTATCGATGCGAAGGCCATGATCAATCATGAGACCCATGGCATGATCAAGATCGTCGCGGACAAGGCCAGCCGGCGTATCATAGGTGTGCATCTGCTGGCGGACCACGCGGACCTGCTGATCGGTGAAGCCACCCTGATGGTGTCAGCCGGCCTCACGCTGGAACAGGTGGGCGAGGCCATTCATGCGCATCCTACCCAGACAGAGCTGTTTGGTGACCTGGCCCGGCGCTTGCTGTCACGCCTGAATCGCAGCAGGAAGAAATCAAAAGCCTAGCCCGTAGCCCGGATGAAGCAAAGCGTAATCCGGGGATACAAACAACGCAGCCCCGGATTACGTTGCACTTCATCCGGGCTACAACGCTCCTCCGGGAGTTAACGAGAAAGCAATAATGTCAGACATAAAAAAAGTTGTACTTGCCTACTCCGGTGGCCTCGATACCTCCGTTATCCTCAAGTGGCTGGAGGAGGTGTATGAGTGCGAGATTGTCACGTTCACCGCCGACATCGGCCAGGGTGAGGAAATCGAGCCGGCGCGGGCCAAGGCCAAGGCCATGGGTATCAAGGAAATCTATATTGAAACCCTGAAGGAAGAATTTGCGCGCGACTACGTGTTTCCCATGTTCCGCGCCAATACCATTTACGAGGGTGAGTATTTACTCGGCACCTCGATCGCCCGCCCCCTGATTGCCAAGCGCCTGGTTGAAATCGCGCATGAAACCGGTGCCGATGCCGTTGCGCACGGTGCAACCGGCAAGGGCAATGACCAGGTGCGCTTTGAGCTCGGGGCCTATGCACTGAACCCGGATATCAAGATTATTGCACCGTGGCGGGAATGGGACCTGACTTCGCGGCAGAAGCTGCTGGACTACGCAAAGAAGCACGATATAGCGGTCGAGCAAAAAAGGGGCAAAAAATCGCCGTATTCCATGGATGCCAATTCCCTGCATATTTCCTATGAAGGCGATGTGCTGGAAGACCCGTGGGCCGAGCCGGAAGAAAGCATGTGGTTGTGGACCGTATCCCCGGAGAAGGCGCCTGCCAAACCGACCTATGTTGAAATAAGCTTTGAGAACGGTGACCCGGTTGCCATCGACGGCAAGTCAACCAGTCCGGGGCTGATCATGGAAGTGCTGAACAAGCTTGGCGGGGCCAATGGCATCGGGCGTTCCGATATTGTCGAGAACCGTTATGTCGGTATGAAGTCACGCGGTTGTTACGAGACACCGGCCGGTACCATTCTGTTAAAGGCGCATCGTGCGATGGAATCGCTGACACTGGACCGTGAAGTGGCGCACCTGAAGGACGAACTCATGCCGCGCTATGCAAACCTGGTTTACAACGGCTACTGGTGGAGCCCCGAACGGAAGATGCTGCAGCAGATGATCGATGCCTCGCAGGCGACCGTCAACGGCAGCGTACGTCTGAAGCTCTACAAGGGTAATGTCATCGTGGTTGGCAGGATGTCTGACAGCGACAGCCTGTTCGATGAGCGCATCGCAACCTTTGAAGATGACGAGGGTGCCTACAATCAGAAAGATGCCGAGGGTTTTATCAAGCTCAATGCCTTGCGCATGCGCATCCTGGCCAGCCAGAAGAAAGCCGGAAAACGCAAGTAACGCGCGTGATCAATTGCTACGTCATTCCGGAAAGCGCGTAGCGCTTATCCGGAATCCAGGAACCGGATAACAGGGTAACTATTCATCATGCGTCTGCTGCATACCATGCTCCGTGTCGGCAACCTGGAGCAATCGATTGAATTCTATACCCGTGTGCTGGGCATGAAACTGTTGCGCCAGAAGGACTACCCGGACGGGAAATTTACCCTGGCCTTCGTTGGTTACGGAGACGAGTCCGATCACACCGTGATCGAGTTGACGCATAACTGGGACACGCAGAATTATGATCTCGGTGCCGGTTACGGCCATATCGCCATCGAGGTAGATGATGTCTATGCCGCTGTCGAGGAGCTGCAAAATCGGGGTGGCAAGGTCATTCGGCCTGCCGGGCCAATGAATGCGGGTACTACGATTATTGCCTTTGTTGAAGACCCGGACGGCTACCAGGTAGAACTGATCGGGAAGAAGGGCTAGTTCACATATTACAGACACAAAAAACCCCGCGCATGGCGGGGTTCCCTGTTCAAGCTTGTACGGTTATCCGTTAGCCAGCCGTAACGTTGGTTGCCTGCAGGCCTTTCGGACCCTGCTCAACATCAAAGTTTACTGTCTGACCTTCAACAAGTGTCTTGAAGCCGTCGCCGGAAATTGCGGAGAAATGTACGAATACATCCTCACCGCCATCAGCAGGCGCGATAAAACCAAAACCCTTGGAATCGTTAAACCACTTAACTGTACCTGTAGCCATGTAACATACCTCTAGTAAAAAAAATTAATTCAATCGCAGTCCAAAAGTAAGTACAGGAGATACAGCAAAGAGCTTTTGATATGACCTGTTTAATATACAACTGTGATCGTTCATAACAGGCGCTGCGCGTAGCATATGTACAGCCCGTTGCCTGTTTCCAGCGTGATATTACACCATGCCGGAGAAAAATGCCTTATTTTTCATGGGGGGAGCCGATTAATAGGCCTGCTGTGGATCGTACGGGCATTAGCGGGGTTGGTGCTAAAAACATATAATAAACAGACTGTTATGTCTGTCGCGTGGCGGGCCTCAATCGGGCTGGTAGGTTTCGTTAACCAGTACCCGGATATTATCGATATCGCTGTTTTTGATGCGAAATGAAAATTGCCCGCCCTTGCTGCGCTGGGCAAGTTCGATATGGCGGGGTGTTACGCCAATGATGCGGTACTCTTTTTCCCGCACATTCTTGCGCTTTATTTTCGCGGTTACACCGACGTAATTTTTGGCCTCGCTAACCTTGATGGGTACGTAGGTGAGCCGGTAGCGGACCGGTTCCTGTTTTTTCGCATCAGCCTCGTCTTCAGAAACTGCTGTTTCTCCCGTCTCCGCATCCAGGGCGTTTGAAATTTCATCGGTCAAAGGCTTGTCGGTAAACGCCGGTGTTCCCTCGACAGCATAACCGGTGTGCATGGTATTACCGCGACCGGTTCCGGACTGCAATCCCTGTTGGGAGCTGGTGGACATGCCAAGCAACTCGAGGCCGCCTGATACGGTAAACAGGTAAACACATAAAGCAAAGGTTGCGGTAAATGTTGTTATATAGAGGAGGAAGGGTTCTTTCTGGTCCTCCCAGTATCTGACTCCGAACACAGCGGCACTGAAAGGTGCTAACAGTAAAACCGCAAATCCCCAACCAGGGTTTATTTTGAAGGCACGGATTGTCAGCCAGATCAGCGCGCCAAGCGCTATTAGCCCGAATATCTGGGTGATCAATGGCAGTGTATCCATAACCGTTTTCCGTTTCCGCTCGTCTTTACCCTGCAAAACAGGGTCTTATAAATAAGCTTAGCGGCGCAGCCAGCGGGATTCTTTAATTCCGGTGCCTCGGGGTGCTGTGTGTGTATCGTCAATAATGAGGCGGTGGGGGTTCATCCTTGATCGTGCCCGGGTTTGAAGTGCCAAGGGCCTGTATTTGTTTTTCAAGATATTTGATGGTTTCGACCTGCTTGTTCATCAGCTGTTCCTGGCTCAGCATGGTACGGGTCAGTTCATCGAGTGCAGCATCCTGGTGCATGATGCGTGTTTCCAGGGACTCCAGGCGTCTCTTTATATCATCGTCTGTCATGTCGGTACGGATTCTCCAGGCGTTCCAGGGTCAAATCGTTATTTGTACTGCTTCCGAGCCGTGCCTGGCTTTCTGCAGGGCATCATCAACTGAATCGCCGCGTGCCAGTACCACACCCATGCGACGCTGACCGTTGACTTCGGGTTTTCCGAACAGGCGCAGTTGCGTGTCGGGTTTGCTGAGTACATCGTCAAGCCTTCCGAAGCTTACCTGTCTCGATGTACCTTCGGCCAGTATAACGCTGGAAGCGGCTGGCCCGTGCTGGTGAATATTCGGGATGGGCAGCCCGAGAATGGCGCGTGCATGCAGGGCAAACTGCGACAGGTCCTGTGAGATCATGGTAACCATGCCGGTATCATGCGGGCGCGGCGAGACTTCACTGAAGATGACCTCGTCACCCTTGATAAACAACTCCACTCCGAAAATACCCCGGCCGCCGAGTGCGGCGGTTACTTTTGCAGCAATGTCGCGGGCGCTGCTTAATGCCTGTTCGCTCATTGCCTGTGGCTGCCAGGACTGGCGGTAGTCACCGTCTACCTGTACGTGCCCGATGGGTTCGCAAAAACTTGTACCACCGGCATGACGGACGGTCAGCTGGGTGATTTCATAATCAAAATCCACGAAGCCCTCGACAATCAGCGTGCCGGCCCCGCTACGTCCGCCTTCCTGTGCATAGTCCCATGCAGTGTCGATGTCAGCGGCTGTTTTTATCGTGCTCTGTCCTTTCCCGGATGAACTCATAATGGGTTTGACGACACAGGGCAGGCCGATCTCCCGGATGGCCTGGTCAAATTCATCGCGATCGGCAGCAAAATGATACGGCGATGTCCTGATGCCCAGCTCTTCTGCGGCAAGCCGGCGTATGCCTTCGCGGTTCATGGTTAAACGTGCCGCACGCGCAGTCGGGATGACGTTATAGCCTTCGGACTCCAACTCCACCAGTGTGTCGGTCGCAATGGCCTCGATCTCCGGAACAATAAAGTCCGGTTTCTCCAGCTCAATAACAGCCCTCAGTGCGGCCCCGTCCAGCATGGATACAACATGACTGCGGTGTGCCACCTGCATGGCAGGGGCATCCCGATAGCGGTCAACGACGATGACCTCGACACCGAGCCGTTGCAGCTCTATCACAACTTCCTTGCCGAGTTCGCCGCCACCACAGAATAGAACACGGGTAGCAGTTGTTGATAACGGGGTTCCGATACGGGTCATGTACAGTGCCTGCGAGTTAGGGTGAAAATAAATCAATTACTGTATTTTCCCCCGCTCTCTCCGGGAGAGGGTTGGGGAGCGGGGTAAAATTACATCATTCCCGCAGAAGCGGGAATTCATGTTTCGTGGGAATGATGGAAATCCCGGGTTTTCGGGATTAATCAAGTCCCATTCATGTCCTGTGCAGCTGATGTCTTTCTGTCAGGGCGTAACGTAGAGTATATTCGAGTTTCATATTTATGCCGTACCCTGGAATACAAATATAAAGGACAATCCTGATGCGCTGGAGAAAGGGACGTAGAAGTTCACACATTGAAGACCGTCGTGGTGTGCGGGTAGGGCACAGGGCGTTCAAGGGCGGCATCGGCACCATTGTTATTGTACTGGCCGTGAGTTATTTCCTCGAAATTGATCCCTCGGTTATTTTTCAGATGCAGCAGGGGGCAGTAACGTCTACAACTGCCAGTAGCAGGCAGCCAACAGCGGCAGAGGAAGAGATGGTCGACTTTGTTTCTGTCGTGCTGGCGGATACGGAAGATACCTGGAAAACCCTTTTCAGGGATGCCGGCCTGTACTACCAGAAACCCACACTTGTCCTTTTCATCGGCCAGGTAAGCTCTGCCTGTGGTCAAGCGAGTGCTGCCATGGGCCCGTTCTATTGTCTGGCCGACGAAAAAGTCTACATCGACCTGTCTTTCTTTGATGATCTGAAACGCCGTCATGGTGCACCGGGTGACTTTGCGCAGGCCTATGTGATCGCCCATGAAGTGGGTCACCATGTACAGAGCCTGCTGGGCACCAGCAAACGTGTACGCGCGGAGCAGCACGGGCTTGGCAAGGAAGATGCAAATATTTTGTCCGTGCGCCAGGAATTACAGGCAGACTGCTTTGCCGGTATATGGGCCTATCATGCAGACGAGAGCCGGCGGGTACTGGAGCAGGGCGATCTTGAAGAGGCGCTGGCCGCGGCCAGTGCGATTGGTGATGATCGCTTGCAGCAGGAGGCAAACGGCAGGGTAGTGCCGGAGACATTTACGCATGGTACCTCCAGTCAACGGGTGAAATGGTTCAGGCGCGGCTTCGAGAGCGGTGATTTTGCGGTATGCGATACCTTTGACTCTTAACGGAATTTTACACAAGGGATAAATGACATGAATCAGATGACAACAGATGCGGCTGACACAAATCGCGGCAGCAGCGGCATGAAAATATTTCTTATCGTGCTCGTCACCATGCTGGTTACGGTTGGCGTGACATTAATGATCGTCAAATACTATTTCTTCCCGTCAGAGTTTAAACCGGTCCAGCTGAGCGTTAAGGAAGAACAAGTGCTGAATGCAAAGCTCGACAGGCTGGAGTCGATAGACGCGGCCTATCAGCCGCACCGCGGTGCTGTCGAGTCCGGCGCGCTTGAACCGGAGGCCTACAGTGAAGAAGGCGCAGATCGTTCAATCAGGTTCAGTGAGCGGGAGTTGAACTCAATGTTGGCAAAGAACACCGACCTTGCCAGGAAGTTTGCGATTGATTTATCCGACAACCTGATGAGCGCCAAGCTGCTGGTACCTGTGGATGAGGATTTCCCGGTAATGGGCGGCAAGATACTCAAGGTTCGGGCCGGTGTTGAACTGGCCTACAGAAACGAAAAGCCGATCGTTATCCTGAAAGGCGTCAGCATCATGGGTGTACCTATACCCAACGCCTGGCTAGGCGGGCTTAAAAATATCGATCTTGTCGAGGAGTTCGGCTCCGGTGACGGCTTCTGGAAAGCCTTCTCGGACGGTGTGCAGGACATCCGTATCGTGGAGGGTGACCTGCAGATTGAGCTGAAAGAATAAAAAGGGGACGGAGGGATTAATTGATGATCAAGTCTGAAAAGTGGTTATTAAATAATCACTTCTCCCCCTTTATGTATTCCGGAATTTCGAGGTTTCATGCATGAAACAGTTGACATCATTTATCAGAATCATCCCCCTGTGCCTCCTGCTTTGCAGCCAATTGGCCGTGGCCGACTATCCAATTGAGATAATCGAGTTGAATGCACGTCCGCTGGAAGAAGTCCTGCCGGTTGTCAGGACATTGATCGGCGCAGGTGAATCGGCGACCGGCATGGGCAGCAGTCTTGTACTCAAGGCATCACCCGAACATGTAAGGGAAATCAGGAAACTGCTGACTGAGATAGATCGCCCTCCGAAACGATTGCTGATAACAGTCAACAAGCAGGGTGACATGGCACGTAGTTCATCCGGCTATACGGCGAGTGCCGACATCAAGGCCGGTGACGGGCAGATCAGTATTAATTCACCGGGACGTCCTGTTGATGAGACACGTACCCGTGTGCATATCCACGGCACAAATGATCAGCGCAGGCGTACGGGCGGGCACAAGGTGCAGGGGCTGGAGGGGCGGCCGGCTTTTATCGCCAGTGGTTCGCGTATCCCGGTTCCGGGTGTCGAACGTTATTACCAGAACGGCTACCTGCATGAGCGGCGTGTGACGCAGCTGCATGATGTGACCGGCGGGTTTTACGTGGTGCCGCGATTGAGTGGTGAGTATGTAACCCTGGAAATCCAGCAGCGTGATGACAGGCCGGGCAGGCGCCGGGGTTTTATCAACACGCAAAGTACCAGCACGTTTGTGCGCGGCAGGCTCGGTGATTGGATCAGCCTTGGCGGTATCGATACCTCCGGCAACAGTAACCAGGGTGGCCTGGGCCGTTCAATTACATCCCGGAGTTCAGGCATGCAACAGATCGAGGTAATGGTGGAGTGCCTGGATTGTGATGGCAACATGGAGCGCTATCGCGAGTTCTTTCCCGAGTTGCGCGGATTTGAGTAGGCTCATATCCTGCGGATAACAAACGAGGTGTGTATTGAAGAAACGACAGGCCTGTATGATGGCTGCAATATTGATGA
>Ga0070727_10004779_pt1 | contig 11371 bp, 7 predicted proteins | sample tdAd472_FD_66722 | JGI IMG/M metagenome (GOLD analysis project Ga0070727, IMG submission 66722) | Marine sediment microbial communities from the Atlantic coast under amendment with organic carbon and nitrate - tdAd47.2 | ecosystem: Environmental > Aquatic > Marine > Coastal > Sediment | place... | reverse complement strand
TCAGTTGGGTTGCGCACGACGACGACGTGCCCATCCTCGAGTTCCACGACAGTGTGCGCCAGGTCGACAACCCGATCATCGTGGCTTACGAGAAGCACGGCTGGCGCGCCTTCCATCCCAACGATGTTGCGCAGCACGATGTCGAGGCTTGCACGGTCAAGGTGGTTCGTCGGCTCGTCGAGGAGGAGCACCGTTGGCTGACCGACAAGCGCTCTTGCGATCGCGATCCGTTGGCGTTGACCCCCCGAGATCGTCGTGCCAGCACCGCCAACCTTCGTGTCCATCCCGGCTGGCAATGCGTCGATGACGCTCCGGGCACTGGCGATGTGAGCAGCGCGATCGAGATCTGCATCCGTTGCGGTTGGTCGGCCGTATCGCAGGTTCTCGCCGATTGTTCCTTCGATCATGTACGGCGTCTGAAAGACCGCACCGATCTGGTTGCGGATGTCGACGAGATCCAGTTCGTCGTAGGGGGTGCCGTCCGCGGTGACGGTGCCGGCGTCAGGTCGGTAGAGCCCGAGAAGGAGATTGAACAACGTGCTCTTGCCAGAACCGTTCGGACCCACGAGCAGCGTCACGGTGCCTCGTTTAAGCGTCAGCGAGACGCCGGCGACGACGGGCTCCTCTGCGTATGCAAACGTGACGTTGTCCAATGCAATCGTGTGCTGAATCGTGTGTGGTTTGGATCCTTCGTACGGAGGCTCAGCGACATCCGACAAGTAGTCCGTGACCCGGTTGAACGAACTCACTCCGGCGGCGACACTTGGGAGACCGGTCGAGAGCCTTGCGAGCGGTTGACGGAGGAGGGCAAGCCCCGCGTAAAAGGCGAAGAGGTCGCCGATTGTGATCGTTTCGTTGATGACAGCGACGCCGCCGATCACCAATGTGACCGCGACCGTCACGGCCAGGATTGCCTGGAGTGAGTCCGAGTGCATTTGCTGTGCGAACTGCATTCTGGCGCCCGCAGCGGCAAGCAGAGCATGGCGTTCAGCAGCTTCGCCGACCTCGAATCCTTCGGCACTCCTCGTGTGGGTCAGCTCGACACTGTCTGCCGCCCGCATTGTCTGAACGCTGACGGTTCGGTGGATTTCGTTGCGGGTAATCGTGCGCTCGCGAACTCGTTTCGAGATTGCACGCCCAATCGAGTAGAAGATCGGGGCGAATACTGCGAGGGCGAGACACATCCACCAGTTGATGACAAGCAGAAGGATGATCAACCCGGCAGCGAAGAACAAGGGAGGGATGATCAGGCTGTTGATAGCGACACCGAAGCTGTCGATCCGCTCAACCTCGTGCACAATCAAGTCGTGGAGATCTGCCGACGGTCGTGACCTCACCGAGGCGAGAGAGCGACGGTAGAGGTCGGTGAGCATACGATCTCTCAGGCGTGCACCTGTCTCCCACGCTTTTCGGATCGCTACCGGCCGGGCGAGGAGCAGCCCCGTGTAGCTGACACCCTGCAACAAGACCATGCCAGCACCCACCCACATGAGCAGCTCTGAGTCCCCATTGGGAATGGCATCGTCGAACACCACCTTGACGAGCACGGGAATCGGCAGGAGCGCAAGAAGCCTGAGCATCCAACCGCTTGCTGCCCGAATCGATTCAGGCGCCGTCCACTCTTGGAGTTTCAGATAGGCCATGATCGTATGCATCAGGCCGCGCCCGTTCTCCGTGCTGTGATTCGGGGGAGGAGAGGTCATGGGGCGAAGATAGTCAGCCAGCGACGTAGGCAGTGGTCCGGGCTCTCTCTAGGCCCAGGCTGCTCCATGACCACTGGATGTGATCGATCTGCTCGATTCGCGGCTTGAGAGAACAAGATCGTTGAGTTGGTCCGTATCGATGAGGAATCCGTCGTGACCGTGCATTGAGTCGAGCACCGCAAATCGGCACCTTGGGAGGGCGGCGGCCAGCGCTCTTGTTTCCGCAACTGGATAGAGCATGTCAGTGCTGATCCCGACGATGACCCCGGGAACGTCGATCCGTTTGAGGATCGCTTCAGTCGGGCCTCGCCCGCGCCCAAGGTCGTGGCTATCCATCGCGGCCAGCAGGGTCAAATAGGTGTTCGCGTCGAACCGATCGACAAACTTCGTGCCTTGGTAGCGGAGGTACGACTGCACGGCGAACCCGCTTGCGTCAGCGCTCCGCCCGAAGCGACGGGAGAACTCTGCAGGGCTGCGATAACTTGTCATCGCAATCATGCGTGCGGTGGACAGACCGCTCCTGGGGCCGTCACCGTCGAGGCCGTACCAGCCATCCTGGAACTGTGGATCGGTTGTGATCGCACTCCGCTGGGTCTCAGAAAGAGCAACAGCCCATGGCGACTGCTCTGATCCGACCCCGATCGGGACCATCGACTCGACAACCTCGGGGTACATCGCCGCCCACTCGAGAACCTGCATGCCGCCCATCGACCCGCCAATCACCAAAGCGAGCCTTTGCACCCCGAGCTGGTCGAGAACCTGGCGCTGGACCCGAACCATGTCTCTGATGGTGATCGTTGGGAAGGCAGGTCCGTATGCCTTCGAGCCGTCGGGGGCCGGAGACGTGGGACCCGTTGTCCCAGAGAGACCACCGAGCACATTCATGGAAACGATGAACGAGCGGGTTGGATCGAAGGCCTTGCCCTTTCCGAACAGCCCGTTCCACCAGTCATCGGCGTTTGCATCGCCAGTGAGTGCGTGACAAATCAATGTCGCGACCGGAGCATGGCGCCCCCAGGTCCTGACTTCAACTTCCACGTCGGTGAGTGTTCCCCCTCTTTCGAGAGGGAACACACCACCGATGGTGACTCGGTGTTTCACGAGGCGACTGCTGCTGGTGCCAAAACAGCGAGCGCCTGCGCGAAGTCCGACTTGATGTCCTCGATGTGCTCGATGCCCACAGAGACACGGATCAAGTCATCGCTCACCCCAGCAGCGAGCTGCTCTTCGGCGTCGAGCTGTTGGTGCGTCGTAGATGCCGGATGGATGACCAGGGTCTTTGCGTCCCCGACATTGGCGAGGTGCGACGCAAGCTCGACCCCTTCGATGAACCGCTTGCCGGCTTCGACGCCTCCTTCGACCCCGAACGACAGCACGCCTCCGAATCCATTGACGAGAACCCTCTTTGCCACCTCGTGGTACGGATGACTCTCCAGCCCTGGGTAGTTGACCCATGTCACGCCATTCTGTTGCTCAAGCCACCTCGCGAGTTCAAGCGCGTTGTCCACATGGCGTTGGACCCTCAGTGACAAGGTCTCGACGCCCTGCAGAAGCAGGAAGGCGTTGAATGGGGATAGCGCTGCACCGAGGTCCCGCAGCCCTTCCACTCGGGCTCTGATTGCAAAGGCGATGTTCCCAAACGGTCCGTCTGGTCCGAAGGTGTCAGCGAAGACGAGTCCGTGATAGCCGGGAGCTGGATCGGTGAACTCCGGGAATCGACCGTTTCGCCAATCGAAGTTGCCTGAGTCGACGATCACGCCACCGATCGAGGTCCCATGCCCTCCGATCCACTTCGTGGCGGATGCAACCACGATGTCTGCGCCCTGGTCGATTGGCCTTGCAATGTATCCCGCAGCGCCGAATGTGTTGTCCACGATCAGCGGAACACCGGCAGCGTGAGCCGCGTCAGCGAACGATGTGATATCCGGAACATTGAAACGCGGGTTCCCAATGGTTTCGAGATAGACGGCCTTGGTGCGGTCGTCGATCCTCGCTGCGAATTCCTCGGGGTCGTCGCCAGAAACGAACCGCACTTCGATGCCGAGTCTCTCGAGGGCGACCTTGAATTGGTTGTACGTGCCTCCGTACAGGTACGACGTCGAAACGATGTTGTCGCCGGCACTTGCAAGTGTCGTAATCGTCGTCAGTTGGGCTGCCTGACCGCTCGCTGTGGCGACGGCTGCGACGCCTCCCTCGAGGGCTGCAATGCGCTTCTCGAACACGTCGGTCGTCGGGTTCATGATCCTGGTGTAGATGTTGCCGAATTCTTCGAGGGCGAACAGCCGTGCGCCGTGGGCTGTGTCGTCGAAGGTGTAGGACGTTGTCTGGTAGATCGGTACCGCTCTGGCGTTGGTGCCTGGGGCTGGTTCTTGCCCTGCATGTACCTGCAGCGTTTCGAATCGGTGTGTGTCTGTCATGGGTCCCTCCGTGGGATTGGTCAGAAGCTGTCGACCGGGGAGGAACGCTCAAACGAAGAAAGGACCCACCCGTTGCCGGTGCAGGTCCTCTGATATGTCTGGTTCGTGTTGCTTACGCGAGGAGTCTGCACGGCTGTGTCATAGCCATGCACATCATCTCGGTGGTGAATGCAACGTTCATGTGGCGTGGGAAGGTAGTGCGTTTGCAGCGAATGTCAAATCGACTATCAGCAAGAGTGCCTAGAGGGCTTCTTGCCCCGTGAGGTTCTCGAATCCCCAGTTGTCGCGGCTCGCTCTCGCCTCAGCGACGTTCACTCGTGCCAACAGGATGAGACCGATAACGAAGAACGCTCCAACGGACAAGATCGCAGCTCGACCAGATCCGGTCGCAGCAGAGACAATCCCGAAGACAAGCGGTCCGATTCCGGACAATTTGGAGAACACGGAGAAGAACCCAAAGAACTCGGCTGACGCCTCTTCAGGGACCATCGACCCGTACAGCGACCGGCTCAGCGCCTGCGTTCCGCCAAGGACGAATCCGACAACCGAAGCCAAAGCGAGGAAACCAGTGGAGGAACCAGTCGGAATGAAGAAGGCTGCACCAGCGATCATCGTCCACACCACAAGTGAAATCATGATGGCCTTCTTGGGTCCCGTGCGTTGTGAAATGCGCCCGAACATCAATGCACCGACGAATGCGATGAGCTGGACGAGGAGGAACGCGAGACCAATCGTCGTGATCTTGAGCTCAAGGGTGTCCTCGGCGTAGGGTCCGGATACGGCGATGACGGTGCCGACACCGCTGTTGTAGATGACAAACGCAATGACGAAGAGCAGCAGTTGGGGGAACTGTCGCAGCTTCTTGGTCGTCGCCATCGTGCGGTCGAATCCGATGCGAGAGAACTCTCTCAGTGACCGCTTTGCGGCAGCTGGTCCGTCCTTGGGTAGCCGTGCGATCGAGAAGAGTGAGAAGCCGAACCACCAAAGACCAGATCCGAAGATCGCGATCCTCGCGGCGAGCGCCTCGGTGAGGAAGGCATCGGTGGGTTCCTCGCTGCTGAACATGATCAACACGAGAGCGATGGCGAGGTAGAGACCTCCACCGAGGTAGCCGAGCGCGAATCCCTTCGAGGAGACCTTGTCGATGGTGTCATCCGTCGTGATATCGGGCAGGAACCCGTCATAGAAGACGTTGGCCGCAACAAACCCGAATTGGCTTATGACCACGATGATTAGGAAGACGGGAATCTGTCCATTTGGGACGAACGGAATCACCAAGGCGAAGAACGCTCCAACGAATGCGAAGTTTCGGAGCATCCTGCGCTTCGAGTCGGCATAGTCGGCGATGGCGCCCAGAATCGGCATCGCGATGAGCAGCAGGATGGAACCCAACCCGATCAGGATGCTGAAGAGCGCCTCGCCTGATAGCCCCAGATAGGTGTCGCTTGTCATGATCGTCCCGGTGAAGAACGCCCCGACGACTGCGCCAAAGATCGTTATGTAGGCCGAGTTCGCCCAGTCGTACATCGCCCATCCGAAGATGGTTCTTTTGTCATTCTTGACGGTCAACAGCGCTCCATTCACACGATGGTGACGACCCTACTGCGATGGCCATTGGTGCGCGGCTGAAGGTGCGTCCGTGACCTATTCTGACTGGCAGACATAGAGGAGGTTGTGTGGCCGAGGTGCTGTTGTTCCACCATGTTCAAGGTCGGACCGATGGCGTGTTGGCGTTTGCGGACGACCTGCGGGCGTCGGGCCACATCGTGCATTGTCCTGACCTCTTTGGTGGGAATGTCTTCGCCACCGTTGACGACGGCATTTCTTGGGCTGTCGAGACTGGCTTTGGCGTACTCATCGAGCGGGGTCTCGATCACGCTGCGGCTTTCCCGGCGTCTTTGGTCTATGCGGGGTTCTCCTTCGGGGTCCTTCCTGCACAGCGGCTCGCTCAGACGCGGGCGGGGGCACGGGGTGCGCTGTTCTTCGAGTCCTGCTCCCCGGTGGATGAGTTTGGTGATGGGTGGCCAGAAGGGCTTGCGGTGCAGGTGCACGGGATGGATGCAGATCCGTTCTTCGCCGCTGAGGGCGATATCGATGCTGCGCGAGCCCTCGTTGAGGAGGCGGGCGCCACTGCGAGAGCGGAGTTGTTCGTGTATCCAGGGGATCAGCACCTCTTTGCCGATCGATCGCTTCCTTCCTACGACAGCGAAGCGGCTCAACTTCTTATGTCGCGGGTGCTCGACTTCCTTGAGGCGCTCGACGAAGTCTGATGCCGCCTGTCCGTAGATGCCGGTGGCTCCGGTTTGGCGGTTTCGCATGTAGCCTCCGCGCCTCATGACTCACCGCACACGCCTCATGATCGCCCTCGCCCTTGCCGTCGCCCTCATCGGTGCAGCATGTGACAACTCTGGGACAACGGACACGACGACTGGTGCACCGTCGACCACCGCAGGCAGCGGACTTCCAGGGGACACCACCACGTCGACGATTCCTCCGCTCGATGCGATACCACCAGACCAGATCCCCGGTGACCACTCGGCCTCGATCTCAGACGCCCTCGATATGGCGATGCGTACAGAGATCGGTGAGCTCATGATCGTCGTCGAGCAAGATCGTGCCCTTCCATTCCTTGAGATCCCGACCGTGACCATCCTCGATGTCAACGAGTTCACGGCCAGAGTCACCGAGGTGGTTGAGGACGATCTCGATCCGGCCGAGGTCGCCAACGATCAAGCCTTCTTCGAACTCATGGGCATGCTCGACGGCACGGTGAATCTTGGTGAACTCCTTGTCAGCCTGTATGCCGAACAGGTGGCTGCGTTCTATGACGGTGACACCGGCGAAATTGTCGTGCCGGCAGCAGCAGACGGTTTCTCGGCACTCCAGAAGGTCTCCCTTGCCCACGAACTCGTACATGCGCTGACCGACCAGCACTTCGACTTCAACGACGAGTTCGAGGTCCGAAGCGACATTGGAAATATCGATGATGTTTCGGCACTCCTCGCCGTTGTCGAGGGTGACGCCACCTACCAGCAGTTCGTCTATCTCGAGGGGTTAGACCCGATCGAGGCAGCAGCCGCAGCGCTTGAGGCCTTGACGTTTGATTCCACAACACTCGACTCAGCCCCGACGTGGATCGGGATGGATCTGGCGTTCCCCTATGAACAGGGACTTGTGTTTGTCGGTGTGGTTGTCGCCGACAGCGGTCTGAAGGGCGTCGACGAGGCATATCAGGACTTACCGACGACGACCGAGCAGATCCTTGAGCCGCGGAAGTACATCCGCCGCGAGGTACCGACACCAATCGATCCCGTCGCCGTGACGCTGCCGGGTTGGGAGGTCTATGAGGATGCCTCCTTTGGCGAGTGGGGTGTTCGTCTCCTGCTTGTTGACACGGTCTCGCCCGGTGTCATGACACAAGCTGCCGCCGGATGGGACAACGATGCCTATCGGGTGCTGGTGAATGGTGATGAGGTCGCGATGGCGTGGAGCTACCTCGCCGAAAGCGAGCAGGACGCCGAGGACCTTGTCAACGCCCTGATTCTGCACGCACGCGGTCCGATGGGTGCGACATCGTCGCGCGAATCCGGAGGGGGACTTCTTCTTGAGGGTGCCGGCGTCTACGTCTTCATCGATCGGATCGACGACCGGTTCGTGTTCGTTGCCTCAACCGACACCGCAGCAGGGCAATCGCTTCGCACCCAAATGGGTGTCTGACCATTCTGTGGGCTGTCAGTCTTATCAGGCCCGCTACAGAACCCTGGGTACGAGGCGGGTAGGGCGCGTCAAACGAGGGGCTGGACGGGGGGATTGCGACGTCGTATATCTGTCAGGAGACGGAGTGGCGACGGCGAAGGGTGCAGCTGTCTAGCCGCGACCAGCGTTTGGCTTGCGACCGTGGTTCGCCTTCGAGCGACGGGCGCGGAGTTTGCGTCGTTTTGCCTTTGCCATAGTGCGAGGAGCGTACCAGTGAAGGTGCGATACCGACGGTTGAATTTGGTGTGGTCGTCTGGATCAGTTGACGATGTCATCGTCGCCACGACCTTCATCGCACGCCTGTTCGGGCTACGGCGAAAGGGGGTGGAGGCGCTCGCCATCAGGGCTTCATGGGTCCATACGCTCGGGTTTCGGCATCCGATCACCGTAATCGAGACCACTATGGGGGGCGTTGTGAGTTCGGCTTCCCGAGTTGTGCCAAACCGTGTCTATCGCCGCAGAACCGGCCTCCTGCTCGTCGAACTCGTTGATGGAATCGACCCGCCAGCCGTTGGCGAACCGATCAAGGTCCTAGCATGCGGCGTCCATGGCAGGCACCCTCATTCTTTGCGCGACACCCATCGGAAACCTCGGCGACGTCAGTACACGCCTAACCGAGACCCTTGAACGCGCCGACGTGGTGTTTGCCGAGGACACCCGCCGCACAGGACATCTTCTTGCCCACCTTGGTGTGTCCAAGCCGATGCGAAGCTACTTCGCAGGCAACGAGCGGTCCCGCAACGATGAACTGGCGACATTGCTCTCCGAGGGCAACACGGTCGCCCTCGTTTCGGATGCAGGGATGCCGGTGGTTTCGGATCCTGGCATGTCAGCCGTTGCGGTGGCGGTAGCGGTTGGTGCCGCAGTCAGTGCCATCCCTGGGCCCAGTGCTCCGGTGATGGCTGTTGCGGTGTCGGGCTTCTCAGGTGATCGTTTCGTGTTTGAAGGGTTCCTCCCACGCAAGGGAGCGGACCGAGCGCAACGGCTGGCCGCCATCGCCTCCGAAACCCGAACGGTTGTGTTCTTTGCGGCGACAAGACGCGTCGGGGCAGATCTCACTGATCTCGCCGCTGTCGCTGAGGCCAATAGGCGGATCGTCGTCACGAGGGAGCTCACCAAACTCCATGAGGAGGTGTGGCGGGGAACCGTTGCCGAGGCAGCAGACCACTGGTCAGTGCAGGCGTTGAAGGGGGAGTTCACGGTTGTGGTTGAAGGAGCGTCCATCGCTCCAGGCGACATAGGAGAAGCGCTCCGTTATGCCAGGGAGCTCATCGCCGAAGGAACGTCGCCGTCTCGAGCAGTGAAGGCCGCCGCGTCAGCGAACGGAATCAGCAAGAGCGAGCTTTATGACCTCGTCGTGAGGGATGTCGACGAGGAAACCCGCTGAGCCGCTAGGCGTCGCTGAGATTCGACCGACAGTCGACGCACACGCCTCGACCGTGGTAGTTGCGCAGGTCTTCTGTGCCTTCACAGAAAATGCATGTCGCTTCCAGCTTTCGGAGAACGATGCCACCGTTCTCGACGGTGATTGCGAGTTCGTCGCCTTCGTGGATGTTAAAGAGGCGTCGAGTCTCGGCAGGGACAACGATACGACCGAGGTCATCGATCTTTCTGACGATGAGGGTGTCCAAGGAAATCCTCCGTTTGCCATCGGTCGGGGGGTTCCGACATCGACATGCTACCGACCTCATCATGGGTCCCGTGACGACAGACAGGTGCCAACGAAATGCGGCGTCTGGGCAGGTCGCCGGTACTATCGGCACATGACCGCAGAATCTCCTACCAAGGTGCTCGTCGCCGTCGCGTGGCCTTATGCCCAGGGTCCGCTTCATCTCGGACACATCGCTGGCGCGTACCTCCCGCCTGATATTTTTGCTCGGTACCGCCGATCCATCGGCGACGATGTTCTGATGGTGTCAGGGTCCGATGTTCACGGCACCCCAATCACCGTCAAGGCCGACGAGCTTGGGTTGTCACCGCAGGACATCGTCGGGAAATACCACCCTGAGTTCCTGACGTACTGGGAAGACCTTGCGATTGAGTTCGACCTTTTCACAACGACCGGCACAGACACCCACCGCCGCGTCGTTCAGGCATTCTTCATGAAGCTGCTTGAGAACGGATACCTCTACACAGACACCGATGAGCAGTACTTCGATGAGCAAGAGGGCAGGTTCTTGCCTGACAGATATGTCGAGGGGACGTGTCCCAATTGTGGCTACGGCGATGCGCGTGGCGACCAATGTGACAACTGCGGCAAGACGCTCGACCCTGTCGATCTGATTGATCCCCGTTCAAAGTTCTCCGGCACGACGCCGGTCCTTCGCAGCACAGAGCATTACTACTGGAAGCTCAGCGCGTTCAACGATCAGATGCTTGCGTGGCTCGAGTCGCGAGAGGGATGGCGTCCGCATGTCTTGAACTTCGCAGTCGGCATGGTGACCGAGGGGCTTCACGATCGAGCGTTCACGCGGGATTTGGAGTGGGGAGTCCCACTCCCTGTCGATGACCTTGGTCCGGGCAAATCGATCTATGTGTGGTGGGAGGCCGTCATGGGCTACCTGTCAGCGCCCCAGGAATGGGCCGAGAAACAGGGGAAGCCAGACGCGTGGCGCGATTGGTGGGAGAACCCCGATGCGGAGTCGTATTACTTCGTCGGCAAGGACAACATCCCGTTCCATGCGATCTATTGGCCAGCGTTGATCATGGGGCACGGCGGGCTGAATCTTCCGACTGACGTGCCGGCGAACCAGTATGTGACGTTTGGCGGCCGCAAGGCATCCAAGTCGATGGGCGTCGGGCGACCGCTGTCGTGGTATCTCGACCGGTTCGAGCCTGATGCGCTGCGGTATGCCATTGCACAAAGCCTCCCAGAAACGAACGATACGGATCTCGACGATGACGAGATCGCGCGACGGGTGAATGAAGAACTCGTCGCAACGTGGGGCAACCTCGTGAATCGTGTCGTCTCGATGACAGGCAGATACTTCGACGGTGTCGTTCCCACGCCACACGATCTTTCCGCCGAAGACGACGCGGCCCTTGCGTCGCGGCTCCGCTCGCTCGCCGACGTCGGTTCCTTGATCAATGACGTCAAACTTCGCGCCGGCATTGCTCGAGCGATGCAATCGGCACAGGACGCAAACATCTATCTGAACGACACAGCCCCGTGGAAGACAGCAAAGACGGACATGGCCCGCACGGGGACGACACTCTGGGTTGCGCTCCAGTTGATCGCCAGCACAGCGGTGGCCCTCTCGCCGTATCTCCCCATCACGTCTCGTGCTGTATTGGAAGCCCTCGGTGCCGTCGGCGATGAACCGATTATTCCGTGGGAGGCACCAACCGTCGCGGCTGACACAACGCTGTCTTCGCTGCCACCACTGTTTGCAAAGGTCGAACTCGACCCGGAGGAGTAGCCGTTGCTGGATGCCGTCACGAGTACTTCAAGACCTTCTGACGTGTCGTGGGTCGACGCGCACGGACACCTCTTTC
>Ga0070727_10004778_pt1 | contig 11374 bp, 9 predicted proteins | sample tdAd472_FD_66722 | JGI IMG/M metagenome (GOLD analysis project Ga0070727, IMG submission 66722) | Marine sediment microbial communities from the Atlantic coast under amendment with organic carbon and nitrate - tdAd47.2 | ecosystem: Environmental > Aquatic > Marine > Coastal > Sediment | place... | reverse complement strand
TAGAATCAGTGAGACCAAAGATCTCGCCTGGGAGATTGGTTTTCGACTCGGCCAAAACAGCGAGTTTTCGTTACTAATTGCCTATATCGCTACCGGCATTCATATGATCGGCGAAGAGGCTTCGCATTTAATTCAGGCAACCGCGATTCTTTCTTTCTTATTCTCGTCGTACCTTGTCGTACTGAGGTATCCTACGCCTATTGCCGTTACTGACAAATTAAGAAAAGATTAAGAACAAGCCAAGAAAAAACCAATCTTAATAGCTTTTTAATCAGACTGTTAGGAGTAAAACTTAAAGTTAGCCAACCTTTCCCACCAAGTTAAAATCAGCCGATCACAGGCTGAATGTGCCGCCATGGAAAGGCGATCCTGCAAGGTTTTCTTGTGCACATAAGTCACCTTATAAACCTCTGCTTGTGCACAGGCCGACATTAAATAATCATCGCTCGTACCGAGCTTATCGATCAATTTTTTAGCCAATGCGCGTTGACCAAACCAAACCTCTCCGGTCGCCACTTCATCAATATTGAGTTGGGGGCGATTCTCAGCGACAAACGCTTTGAACAGACTGTGAGTATCTTCCAACTCCTCCATGAATTTCTCGCGTCCTTTATCGGTGTTTTCACCAAAGAGAGTTAAGGTGCGTTTATATTCACCCGCCGTCATTAGCTCGAAATCAACATCGTGCTTTTTGAGTAAACGATTAAAATTGGGTAATTGCGCAACCACACCAATCGACCCAAGAATAGCAAAAGGCGCGGCGATTATCTTATCCGCAATGCAAGCCATCATATAACCACCACTGGCCGCGACTTTATCCACACATATTGTTAAAGGTATTTCCCGATCACAAATGCGCTGAACCTGCGAGGATGCAAGTCCGTATGTGTGTACCATGCCACCACTACTACTCAGCTTTAACACCACTTCATCCTCTTTTTTTGCTATGGATAATATACTGGTGATTTCTTCACGTAATGACTCCACCGCAGACGCCTTGATATCTCCTTCAAAATCCAGCACATATACGCGTTTCTTGTGACCGCCTTCTTTCTCTACCTTGACCCGGTCTTTCTTTTCCTGCTTTGCCTGTTTTTTCTCATTCTTCAGTTCTTGTTTAAGTACATCCTTATCCAAGGCGATGCTTCGAATTGCATCCGTCATCTCCTCAAGCTCTTGGTTCAAATGGGCTACTTCAATATGGCCCGCAGCCCCCTTTTTGGTGCGCATTCCAGCGGACACGATAGTACCAATAATTATCATCGCAGCGACGACGATAGTGATTGCTTTGGCCAAAAATACGCCATATTCAGCTAAAAATTCCAACGTCCTATGCTCCCTTGAGGTAATAAGTGGCCGCTATGATAATTCACTTGACCAAAGAGGGGTAATTTTTGTTTGATCAAGCAAAGCAAAATGGGCGATCATGCACTAATATAAGTAATCTTGTTTTTACTCGTTTTAACGAACGTCAGGGAGATAATCAATGCGGATTGGGGCCAGTTTATTCGGAATATTCCTGCTATCTATAAACCTTGCTGCGTCTGCGGCTGAATCCTATCAACGTAAGTGCGAAGTAGTTGATGGTGTCGTTATTTGTAAATCTCTCGCCGACGAATTGGCCAACTTACCCGCAGAGGAAAAAGGCACCCGTCTTTACCAAGAGGCAGATAAACGCCACGGCCCTCTCATGGGATATGGTAGCCCTGGCTATGGCGATAGCCAGTCGAAATTTATTGCGGTAATTAAAGAGGCTGATGGCACTCAGAATACACGAGAAATCCGCCTCAAGTACCTGGAGAACGCTCCCGACGGCAATAAACGGCTGATGATTTTTGACAAACCGAAAGACCTAAAACGCCATGCTATGCTAACGGTTTCGCACAAAGATGGCGCAGATGAACAATGGGTGTATGACCCGGAAAACAACCAGGTCAAGCGTATTCTTTCCAATAACGCATTCACACCTTTCTCCGGTACTGAAATCACTTTTGAGGATATCAGCTCTCAGGATATCACTAAATATGACTATCAATATGAGCGTGATGCACAACTGGATGGCACACCTTGTTACGTCATTAACCGTTTTCCCAAAGGCAAATATTCAGGCTATATGCGCTTAGAGACCTGGATTGATAAAGCGACCTATCTAGTGAAAAAAATTGATTACTATGACCGCAGAGGCAAACTATTAAAAACCTTGGTCATGGGTAATTACCAACTATTTAACGATAAATACTGGCGTGCGGGTGATATGCTCATGGAGAACCACCAGAGTGGCAGGAGTACCCAGTTGGTCTGGTCTGAGTACCGTTTTAATACCGGCTTAACTGAGGCGGACTTTAGTTTGAGTCGTTTAAAGAATGTGAATTGAGCATATTGTGTCTATTAATAGGCACAATTGCTGTTTTGGTGAAAAGCTCTAAACCAGCTTCCAGAAGAATGCGTATTACGAAATGGCCAAGGCCACCATGGTACATTAGCGTAATTGGAATTAATGAAGCCGTAACCGGCTAATTTTTCCGTATCACTTTGTCGTGGTTTTCGAGCGACAAGTCTTATCTAACGGGTATCATCGATGATTTTTTTGGGCTGTTCTGTTTCAGACAGAGTTTCCGAATTGCCCAAAACATAATTTTCGGGAATATCGGATAGGCGCACAATGCGACCTCCATACATTTCAACAAACTGGCTTGCCTGTGCACCTTCTCTGAATGGGAAAGCTTCCATCGCACCCATGCCACCACGCAGGTTACTGTCAATAACATAGAGCGCCCAGTCAGCCTGAACCCAGGCATCAGCGGACATTTCCGGGTGAGCTAAATTAAACTCTGTCATGGTGTCAATCGCGGTGACATACAGCATCGCAACGCCTTGGGATTCTTCTGGAAGTTTGGTGTAGGCGATGCCATCTCGCACCGTGGTAAACCATAGAGGCTCGGATTTTCCGGTAAGATGGATTTGGCTTTTTGGTCCCTTATGTTCATTAACCAGCATATTACAGAAATAGCCGACCGCTTCTGCTGTTGGTAACTGTGGTTTTGGTGGTGCCGTCTTTTTGTCGGCTTGGCATGCCATCAGGAGCATGATAACTCCCAATAAAAGAATACCTTGCAGGTTATTTTTCACGTCACAGCTCCTTACGGCTAAACAGGTATATGGCGGTTGATAGCAGCAGCGCTATCCATGCGCACATCAAACCGAGCAGTCCGTTGGGATCAAAAGAGTTAGCCATAGTGGTGACACCAGACACCATGCTAGCGGCTTCAGACCCGGCTAAATTATAGAGTCGATAAGCATCCGCAGGATTAAGTAATACCAGCACATCAAAAATCGCTGGTAATAACTGTTGCTCATTATCCGCCATTATTAGTCCTAACAGAATTAGATCATAAAGCACTAGCAAAAACAGCCAAACCCCGACCGCCGCCCCTATGGCACTCGCACGTACTTTGCTGAGTAAACTAATCAGACACCCGATGCTAATGAATACTGCTCCTAGCAAGAGCGAACTGCCCATCATTTGGCCGTAGCTGACCCAGTCATTTAATGCTGAACTTTCTAAGCTTGCTAGGTATATTCCTGCGCTCCCATAACCCAGCACGATAGCCAGCATGAGAACGACTAGGTGGCCCAGAAACTTACCCAATATAATTTGCCAACGCGATATCGGGTAAGTCAATAATAGCAATAAAGTGCCCTGCTCCTGCTCGCCGACAATGGCGTCAAAGGAAATAGTCAGCGCCACCAGTGGAATAAGATACAGGCTCAAACTGGAAAGACTAACAGTGGTAATACTCATTAGGCTGGCGCGAGAATCACCGATTGGGGCAGAGCCCAGCGCCACCAAAGAAAAGGCTAGACTGGCGAGCAATATCACTGATGCCGAGGCCCAGCGGTTACGTATAGAACGCTGAAATTCAGCGAGAACGATCGTGATAATTGCGTTCATCCGCGACTGCCTTTACCTACAAAATGGGAATACAAGTCATCCAGTCGTGGAGGAATAATTTGTACGTCCTTGATGCTGGCTTGTTGATCCATAATCTGCTGCATTAATTCAACTTTTTTATCTTGCTGGCACTGAAAGGAAAAGGAATCAACGCAATCTTCACCATTGACAGCATAACTGGACTGCTGTTGAAACGCCTTAAAGACAAGCTCTTTGCCAGGCAAGGTAAACACGCGAATTTGAGTGGGTAACTTCGCCGCATCACGCAGTTGTTCCAAGCTTCCCTGAATGACCACAGCCCCCTGCTTCATAATTAGGATTTTGTCGATCTCCCCTTCTATCTCTGACAGCGCGTGCGAAGATATCAAAATAGCCGTTCCCTGAGCCTGATAGCCACGTAATATTTGATAAAAGTGACGCCTGAGAAAAGGATCCAAGCCAGTTGTTGGCTCATCCAGCACGAGTAATTTTGGCTGACCAAGCAACGCCTGAGCTAAACCTAAGCGTTGTCTCATGCCTTTTGAGTAGGTTTTGACGCGAGTATTAGCCGCTTCACTTAGACCCACTAGTTGCATTAGTTCGGCGCATTGGTTTTGTGGCGCGTGTTTTAACCGGGCATAGAACCTCAGCACTTGGTTACCGGTCATCTCCCCTTGAAAAGAAACGGTTTCCGGCAGAAAACCAATATCACTATGTGGGTCTTTACCCGTTTCTGCTGAAATACTCAGTATTCCGGAACTGGGTCGTGCCAAACCGAGAATAAGCTTCATCAGGGTGGTTTTGCCGGCTCCGTTATGCCCAATAACCGCAACACTTTCCCCAGCAGATACGGATAAATCCACTTGTTGGACAACGGTTTTATTACCGTAGCATTTGCTCACCTGGGAAAGTTTAATCATAGTGTGCTTTATAGAGCGTCATAGCACATGGAGGTGCATGAGTGGAGAGCTGTCTTGCACGCCACCGGGATGCAACGCTGGGAATTGAGATTGTGCCCATTGTAGCAATTGCAGTGCCGGGCTATTCAACAGGATTTTGGCTGTTGGGTGGCGCCAAATAATTTGATCAACGATGGTATTTGGGCGATAGGGTTTGTCAGCGATGCCATCTCCATTCATATCAAAAGCGAGATGATCACTCCAAAAATTACCTTGCTCCGCCTTTGACCACTCCAACTCTCTGGTACCTACGTATTTCACTTGAGTTCGATTAGCCACAAAATTATTGTTCCAGATTTCATTTTGCTCTGATCCGGCAGTAAAATGAACACCTATCATACAACCTTCGAAATGATTTCCAAATATTTGATTTATATTGGAATTATAGATAAACGCACATTTTTCGGCACCGCCCTCAACACGGTTGTTAATAATCTCTGAACTGTTCGCAAAATTAAAAAAAATGCCTCGATCTCTGTCGTTTCGAGAAATATTCCCCTTTACTATTAAATACGAAGAATACATCAACGCAAAACCAACGTGGTTACCTTCAGAGATATTATTAGAAATTTCACTGTGGTTGGTGTACATGTAATGTACGGCAAATCTCAAATGACTAAAATGATTGCCGCTAAACCGATTATCTCTGCTGGTAGTGGCAAAGATACCATCCCTACCAGACTCTATGTGGTTGCCAATAACGATAGAACCCGGGCTGTTCCATAGCTGAACACCATTGCCTCTTTCGTTAACTCTAAGGCTGCTCAGGCCAACAATTCTGTTTGAGACCACCTGCGCATTTTTTGGCCCCTTGAGGTAAACGCCAATCAGGTTATTCTGTAAATGATTGTTGCGTATTACCGCACCACTTGCTGTTTGAGTGATAAAGATACCGCTGTGCTCTTCCGAGAGCAGCTGTCCGGAATTCTCAATCCTAAGACCTTCTATAATAACCGACGGCGCATCAACCAAAATAACGTGCCCTGTGCCGCCGCCATCAATAATCGCACCCGGTTCTCCTTTAAGCGTAATTGATTTTTTGATGACGATTGAACCTTTATAGCGTCCAGCGCTTAGTTCGATGGTATCGCCACCCTCTGCTGCCGTGATACTGGCCTGCAATGCATCGTCCTTCGGCACCAACCGATAGGTTTTTGCTTGGCAATGACCGCTGACAAAGGACAGCGCGGCGGAGAGAAGCCCCACCGCCGCGCAGTTTAAAGATATCATATCGCTAGTTTAATCTAAGCAGGTTTCACCAGCATACGTCCTCGCATTTCCATGTGCAGCGCATGACAGAACCATTGACAGTAATACCAATGGACACCAGGGCGATCGGCCTTAAAGGTGACCGAAGCTGTCGCTTGTGGAGCAATCTCAAAGGCTACACCGTAGTTCGCCAGCGTGAAACCGTGGGTCAGGTCATCGATCTGATCTATATTAGTGACGAAGACTGTCACTTCGTCACCCTGGTTAACTGTAAAGTCGCTCATGCTGAAAGACGGTGCCATTGACCACATATAAACGCGCACCTTCTTGCCATCACGAATGACCTTGCTATCAGATTCGAGAGTAACACCATCTTTCTTCGCCCAAGCTCGGGCATCGGCGAACATCGGGTCGTCTCGCGTCCAGACCTTGTTCGGATTCACAATGTCTCCGCGCACAATAATACAGTCATGCGGTTCGGCAAAGGTTGGTCCGTCATGGACTATTTTCATTTTACTGCCGGCAATATCAATGAGCTGATCGTTTTCAGGTTTTAACGGGCCGACATTAATGAAACGGTCTTTGGAAAACTTATTCAAAGATACCAGCCATTTACCATCCGCCTCTTTAGTTTCACCCATCGAGGTATGGTTATGCCCAGGCTGATACTGGACATCGATTTTTTCTATAATTGGATTTACTTTTTCACCGTTATAGGAACGAACAGCTTTCTCTATATTCCACTTCACTGCCTGGCTATCGAGAAATAATGTTGTGAAAGCGTTGCCTTTGCCATCAAAAGCAGTGTGTAAGGGGCCTAGACCAAGTTCAGGTTCAGCCACTACAGCGTCTCTCGGTTTAATCTTGTCTTTAAACATGTCCGGAAATTTTCTCACATCAAGCACAGTTACCGTGGGGGACAGCTTCCCGTTAACCACAATGTACTTGCCGTCAGGAGCTGTATTACAACCGTGTGGACTATTTGAGACAGGAACATAACGTGTGTACTTAGAGCCTTTGCGGCCATCCAAAACCGGGACCCCGGCAATGCGCTTGAAATCACCTTTTTTGACGCCGGCTTCGATCGCTTTGATATCAAATACAACCGCCCAATCCTGCTCGCTAGCGGTCATTTCTGCTAGGGTTACCCCGCCTTCACTGTTGTAACAGGTTGAAACAGCGTACAAACCTTGATAATCAGCATCGCAATTATCCAGGTTGCCATCCACCATAACCTGCCAAGCCACTTCCATTTTATCGCCATCAATAGCGCTGAAAATTGCATGATATTTATCGGGTTCGTCCAGTATCGAGCCATCATTTGGAATTGGCACCCGGTGCTCACCGTTGGCAAACACATAACCGGTACGAGGATATTTCTGTGGCCGCAGGCCGTGGATATCAGAGGCGTTGGGGATTTCAATAATTTTGTCACACTTCATTACATCAATACGAATACGCGCCACTCGTGTGTTCGCTTTATCGTTGATAAACAAATAGCGACCATCATAGGTGCCATCAGTAAAGGACATATGGGGGTGGTGTGCGTCGCCATTATGCCAAACCCCGCCTTTGTCTTTGAGGAAAGCTTTGGTTTCAGGCAGTAAGCCTTCGGTTAGAATTTTAATACTTTCATTAGTTTGCCCCCAACCGGTTGCGCTACAACGGTTAAACACTGGAATACGCATTAATTCGCGCATCGAAGGAACGCCCATAATGCGTACCTCTCCAGCTTGACCGCTACTCCAAAAACCATAGTACTCATCCAAATCGCCCGGAACCACGTGAGCGTTATTGTCACTGGCAGCATTGGCAGCTTGCGGAGTTAGCGCAGATAATCCACCCATAGTAGCAGCGCCTAAACCGGCAACCGTAGCAATACCGGCGGAGCGCGATAATAGCTCACGCCGAGAAGAGCCCTTAGGGTCAAGTAGTTCAGCTGGTTGATCTTTTTTCTCACTCATTATTGTTCTCCTTCAAGATAAGGAATATACCTTTTGGATATCCCAAAAATACAAGTATTAGGCGTTAAATGCGGTTTAACGTCTAATACCCTATTTACCTTCTTTTTCCTCACGGATATCGATCAGAATCTGTTTAGCAAGTTCAGTAGAATTACCCGAACTCATGGCTTGTTGACGCTCAAGGCGGCCACGTTTTTTAACGACAACAGGGCACACCTGGTCGTCATAGTAACGTTCCTGGCAGTGCAGGCAATAAAGGCATTCGTTCGGGTTAATCTGCCCTTCCGGATGAATAGCCTGCACCATACATTCGTTAGCACAAATCTGACAGGGGTTGCCACACTGCCGTCGGTAGCGTTTCAACCAATCAAACATGCGAATCCGTGCGGGTATTGCCAAGGCGGCGCCCAGTGGACACAAATAACGACAATAAAAGCGCTCGACAAATAGACAAGGTGCTAACAGCGCCAATGCTAATAGCACATAAGGCCAGTCACGAATAAATTTAAGCACTATGACCGTTTTAAAAGGCTCAACTTCCGCGAGTCGCTCCGCCAGCTCCAGCGAATGTAACGACACCCCAAATAAAACCAGAAAAATGATGTATTTGATTGGCCACAGCCGCTCATGTAAGCCCCAGGGCAAAACCCATTGAGGGATACCCACTTTTTTGGCAAACCTTGTAATAAATTCTTGTAATGCGCCGAAAGCGCATAGCCAACCACAAAAGGCACCCCTTCCCCAGAATAGCAACGCCATCGCAACACTACCCCAAAGGATAAAAATAAGGGGTTCCATGAGGAAATATTCCCAGCTAAAACCACTGACCAGCGCATTAAACACCGTTAAAATATTGACCACAGAAAGCTGTGCAGAAGCATAGAAACCTATACCAAACAGCGTGAACAGTAAAAATCCTGTTCTAATTCGTTGTGACCAAACCGGGCGCCTGACTAACCAATCCTGAAAAAAGAAAATCGCTGTGAGCATGCCTAATGCAGCAAGCAGGATTGACGACTCCAGCCACTTGTCTTGCCAAAGCTGTTTCCACAAAACAGGCTGTTCGTAGCTGTCCACTGCATCGATTTCTGTTGCGCTTGGAGTCGGCGCGGCTTCAAATTTAAGGTAGTGCGCAGGAATTTGATAATCCAAGTGAAAGGTTCTAAATACTTTTTCCAGTGCCTCAAGCTCACGCCCAACCAATAATTGCAGCTTCCAGGGCTTTGCCGGATCAAGTGTGCTGTCATCCGGAATCATGAACAAATCTACTTCCTTGAAATCTTCTGGTGCACCCTCGGCATTAATTTTTCTCAGTTTTTTGTGATGCAAATCCCGGAAGCGGATAATATCGTCACCCTGTACTAATTCAAACCGGTCAAAAATGCCGCCTCGGACATAGCCTGAACCTTTAAAAGAGTATTCACCCTTAGCAGCCACCAAAATAGCCTGCTTACCCGGTTTAAGTTTGCGTGTTAGATTTTGGTATTCCGCTGTACCTAACAGACTGACGCCAATACTAGGTACAGACACCTGTGCGACATACAGATCTATAAAAGTATCATCGGAATGCGTTGTGTTAGATTGTGTTTCATCTTTGAGTTGCGATTCAGCAAAGGCTTTATCAATTTGCCCGGCTGTCAATTTCAGTCGAGTTACTGATTTTTCGGCAACCAGATCAGTCCAGTCTTTTACCTCCTGTTGCTCAGTATTAACCGAGGCTTTTGGTCCCGCAACTTGGGAACGCACACCACCCAAACCATAAGCACGCGCCACCTTGATTGCTGAGCGAATAATGCTGTCATCAATAACACGAATGGTGACTGTAGCGCCGCTAATAGCGTCAAAACGAGGATTATCATTGGGATTTTTTAGAAAAGAAATCAAATCAAAACCTATATAACCATCCATTAATTGCGTAATTTTTGATTCAGGGATACCAATGAGAACAATGGGTTCTGAATGTTTTATCAACCGAACTGTCTTGATAACCCCGTCAGTACCCAAGCCAACCAAGACATGGATCGGCTTACCTGAATAGCCAACGGAGTTAACCAGCTCCGAATTAAGGAATAAAAATCCGAGACGTTTATCACCCTGATAAACAGGCACCGCAGAAGTGGATGGATCAATTTCGCCGTATCGTGTCGAACCCTCAAATAACTCAGCACTAGAATGCTTCTGAATAAGCTCAAGCAGTGTCACATTCGCTTGAGCACTACTGAGCGTTGCAAAAAATAAAAAGGGGAGGAATAGAGCGACTCTGACGAACAGGTAGCGAGTTTTAAAGAATAACTGATGGAACATTCTGACCCTTGGAACCACTGGAAGGGTATACATTAAATATCCTTAAAAATTACCGAGTAATTATACCTTGTTCTGCGGGCTATCTTATTTGATCTGTACTATTCATTCAACAGGTGTTGGCAGGATTGGCCTTGATGCCTGAAATCCCTACTACCTTTTGCGTTGCTGATTCCATTACAATGGCGTTTCATTTCAAAAGGGCGCTTCGTTGAACACAAAAAAATTTATTAGCGCGGAACAACTGCTCCAAGACTCCTTTCAACTGGGTGCCGCTATACTTAATAGCGGTTTTATCCCCAATTTTATTATCGGCGTCTGGCGCGGTGGCACACCGGTTGGTATCGCTTTGCAGGAGCTATTGGATTATTGCGGTGTAACGACAGATCATATCGCTATCCGCACCTCTTACTATACTGGCATCAACCAAACAGCCGAGCATGTTCAAGTACATGGGCTAAACTATATAGTCAACAGAGTTACCGGCAAAGACCGCTTACTCCTAGTCGACGATGTGTTTGACACCGGCGCCAGTATGCAACAAATAATCCTTCATCTTCGTCATGAGTGTGGTGACAATATACCTGAAGTTCGCATTGCAACGCCTTATTTCAAACCGCAACACAATGTGACTGATTTAACCCCGGATTACTATTTATACGAAACTAATCAGTGGTTGGTATTCCCCCATGAACTGAAAGGTTTAAGCAAACAGGAGCTATTAAACGAGAAGCCCGGGATAGAGGCGATCAAAAATTTATTGTTAGAACATTTACATAGCGCTACTTAACGCCTTATCTATGCCTGAGTCCGAGAGATATAGCATCATTTTTAATGGTAACTTGCATGCCGGGACACGACGATCCGAGGCTTTGCAGCAAATATCTTTGATGACTAATGTCGATGTTGACGAATTGCTCGATGCTCTATTTTCTGTTAAGCCAGTCGTTATCAATCAGGTGGAAGGTCGAGTGCTTGCCGAGACCTATCTGGACGCCTTTCAAAAGGCT
>Ga0070727_10004777_pt1 | contig 11375 bp, 4 predicted proteins | sample tdAd472_FD_66722 | JGI IMG/M metagenome (GOLD analysis project Ga0070727, IMG submission 66722) | Marine sediment microbial communities from the Atlantic coast under amendment with organic carbon and nitrate - tdAd47.2 | ecosystem: Environmental > Aquatic > Marine > Coastal > Sediment | place... | reverse complement strand
ATCTTCTTCGACTCGCCCGGCTTCAGCACAATGTCGTTGTCGCTGAGTTTGATCCCGCGAATGTCGCTGGGGTCGCCGATTGACACGGTGTGCACTTCGACGGGCCAGTGACCGCGTCCGCCTCCGGGCTGATACATCTCCTGATAGACGACTGCCGTCGTGGCCAGTTCGAGCGGTGCGGCGCCTTCGGACGGCGACCAGCTTGACGTGCCGCTGATCGTGATGTCCGCGATGTCGAGCTGCGCATCGGGAGCGGCTCGCAGAATGATGCAACCATCACGTCCCTTGTCCGGCAGGATACGACCGCAGACGGCCTCGACGCCGGGCGGCAGACCGTCGACGTGGAGCTGCACTTCACCAGTGAAACCGTTCTTGCGTTCGATCTGCACGAAGACGACCCCGTTGGTGCCCGGCGTCAGCAGCGTCTTATCCGTGTCGGCATACAACTCGAAGTGTGGTTCGGCCCGCGTCGCTTCGATGAAGTACACGAAGCTGTCGCCGCCGCGCAGGTGCATGTCGCGGATCTCGAGCACGTAAATTCCGTCCGCCGGCACGGTCCAGTTCTCGATCCGTGAATCCGCGAAGCCGCGTTTGAAGTCCCGCAGATCGTCGTTCTCGGAGAGCTGCTTGCCGTCGGCGTTAAGCACTCGGATGTACGGATCGATCGACGACTGGTACCGTCGTGCCCGAACTTCAAACGTGAACTTCTCGCCTTTCTTCGCCTCGAAACGGAAGCAGTCGACGTCGCTTTCGGTGGAGATGCGACCGTTGATGCCCGCCGGGAGTGTCACCGTCTGACCGGCCTCCGGTGCATTATTCTCGTCGGCACTTTCCAGCACGACGGGCAACGACGTCACATAGACGGGCGCGGGATTGGAGACCTGGTCTCCGAGCGTGATCTGCGACCAGGCCGCGCCGTCAGGCCGCTCCTTATCCAGCGTCACGGAAGCCGTCTTTGTTTCCGGCAGCTGCGTTCCAATCAGTTCGACCTGTGTCGCCTGTTCGCGCGCGATTCCGAGCGGATAGATGTTCGAGACAAACGGCCGGTCGGTGACCTCAACGGCGTACTCCCAGTAGGCGTTCCCGTGGTAGCGGACGTCGCGGATTTCCAGAAAGTACTCGCCAGCCCGGTCGAACTTCACGGCCAGAAACGGATCGCCAAAGAAGTGGTTGTCGCTGGCGGCGACGGTGCCGCCCATTGCGTTGCGGATCGTGATCATCGGGTCGGCGTGTCGCTGCAGATCGTGAATACGGTCCTGCAGCCGGGCGCAGCGGCAGTGAAAGTTCAGGTTGGCTCCGGCTTCGACACGGAACTTGAAGAAGTCGACGTCTTCGTTCTTCTCGATCACGCCGCAGACAGTCGCGGGGAGTGAGATTTCGTTGGCCTTGTCGCGCGAACTGTTATCGCCAGACTCGTACGTCACGGGATCGCGAACGATGGCGAGCTGCCCGATCGTGCTCGCCCCCTGCGGAGTCGCCAGCCGCACATCGCGCACACCCGGCAGAGCATCTGTCGCGGCGGTGATCTTCACCTTCATCTTCGTGATGTTCGGCTTCTCACCTTCCTTGACCTCCGGCGGAATCGCTTCTCCCGTCACGCCGTCACCTGAGACGAGCACGCGATACGTGCCCAGCATGCTGTACCGCGTGTTGAACTCGACCTCGGCCGTCTGCCCGGCCTGCACGGCAACGGGCTTGAGACTCATGACCATCGGGTAACCCGTCTGAGCACTCGCCAACAGCGGCAGTAGCAGAACGCAGAACAGAGCAGGAATGAGGTATCGCATGTCATTCTCCTGTTTGACCCGCAGCCGCAGGCGCCGGCGTTTCAGACTTCAGGCAACGCCATCGCCTGCGGCTGCGGGTCAAACGAGCGGTTCGTGAAAGTACAACCGAGCGTATTCCAGAGTCACATCAACCGGCAAGGATGTGTTCGCTTCACGCGTTCGTGAGAAACGGAAGAATGTCGTCCCGGCAACTTCGCCGTCGAGCGGGACGGGGCTATTCTGCGAATTGAACGTCGCGAACTCAGAACTCTTATCAACGAAATCGAGTGACCTGACGGCTCGGTCACCCCGCATGATCACACGGAGCAAACCATGTCCGCCTCGCTGAAATACGACCCGTCTGCCGCGTTGAAACTGTTGCCCGAGGGAACTGTCGCGAGCCTCACTCCGGCGCTGGATGCGGCTCGAGCGGAGGTGCTGGCGGATATCGAGCTGTTTGAAAGTGGCGGTGAGGTGCCGGCAGCGAAGGTGCCGCTGGATGCCGGGTTTATCAACCTGCCGCAGCAGTTGCTCGACGAACTGGACTCGCAGGGCGATGCCAGTCACGTCGCGCGGATTGAAGCGACGGCGGCCATGCTGCGGGACGAGGTCGACCGGGTTGTCTCGCTGGGCATCGGCGGGTCGTACATGGGAGCGCGGGCGCTGTTCGAAGCACTCTGCCATCCCTGGCATAACGAATTGAGCCGCGATGCTCGCGGCGGCGTGCCTCGGATCTACTTCGAGGGCAACAACGTTGACAGCGACGTTCAGCGGGCACTGCTCGACATGCTGCCGAGTGACGCGTCGGCTGCGAAGGACGTCACCGATCGCTGGGCAACTGTCGTCATCAGCAAGTCCGGCGGAACGCTCGAAACTGCGATCTCGTTCCGGCTTTTCCGCCAGGCTCTGGAGAACTACTTCGGAGCCGGCAGCGACGAGGTGAAGCGGTACATCGTGCCGGTCACCGGCGACGTCGGCAAACTGCGCAACATCACCAACGAGCAGGGCTACGCAGCGTCGTACCCGATTCCCGACGGCGTCGGCGGTCGGTTCTCGATCTTCACCGCCGTCGGTCTGCTGCCCGCCGCAGTTCTCGGGCTCGATATTCGCGAACTGCTGCGCGGAGCCGCCGACATAACGGAGTGCTTCCGGACGGCCGCCGCCGGCAGCAACCCGGTGCTCGACTACACCGCCGTCTGCCACGCGTTCGAGAATCGCGGTGCGACGATTCGCGTTCTCTCAACGTGGGGCAAGAGACTCGAAGCGGCCGGCTTGTGGTACGACCAGCTTTTGTCAGAGAGCCTCGGCAAGATGAACGAAGCGGGCGAGCAGAAAGGCGCGACGCCGATTACCGGCGTCAACACGCGCGACCTGCACAGCCGCGGACAGCAGCACCAGGAAGGTCGGCTCGACAAGCTGATCACCAACGTCATCGTCGAGTCGACAAACAGCGAACCGATCGCCGTGCCGAAATTCGACTCGGATCTCGACGACCTGAACCGCTACTCAAACAGGACGATCGCCGACGTTCTGTCCGCCGCAATCCAAGGGACGAATCAGGCTTACGCCGAAGCGAATCGCCCGACGGCGGACCTCGTTCTGCCGAGCCTCAACGAACACACGCTCGGCCAGTTCTTCCAGATGCTGATGCTCGCCACGGTGCTCGAAGGCCGCCTGATCGACATCAACCCCTACGGCCAGCCCGGCGTCGAAGCCTACAAAAAGAACACGATGGCCCTGCTGGCGAAGTAGGGCAGTAACGTCGTAGCAGCCCGTCAGTCAGGATGTTGAAGGTTTAGCGATGCTGCATCACTTGCCGTGTTGAGGACATAGAAGTTCGATCCACGGAGTGTGTGATGCGGAAGTTGTATGTTGTGCGACGCCGTAAAGAAGAGCGGGGCGCCTGTCAGCGGATTCTTTCCCGAGACAAAGGTCCGGCCCATCGGATTCGCCAGGCCTCAAGCCTGCTGAGTGTGGATGCAAACGGGGCGGCGGCGACACATCACGAGGCCGCTCGATCCACCCCTTGTCACGCCAGCACGGTGTGCAATGACCGGCAACGGTTCGTGGAACGCGACTTTGAGGCGGCGCCGGAAGGCAAGCGGCTCCTCGCGAGCCCGCCACCTGTCACGTCGTCTGGGGATTCACGACACGCCAAAGCACGGTATCTGGCTGAACAGATACGAATATGAGCTCAGAACTCTAGCTCAACAGTGCCTGGGCCGCCGCATCCCGGATGCCCGATTTGCTACGAGACCAGGCGACCTCCTGGCACAGCAAACGAAATGCCCGCACAAAACTGATCAACTGGCAGTCCACCACCGAAGATGCCCGCGTCAAACGCTCGCGACTCTACCCACAATTTCAACACTGACGGGCTACTGCTGCGCCAGAGCACCGGCGCGAGCAGTTCGAAGGTCAGCGGGCCTCCGCGAGTTCAAAACGAAGCAGGCCCGGCGGACATGGCATCCGGCGGGCCTGCTTGTGATCGAGTCGATTCCTGGCGGTCGAGCGGCTATTTGACTTCCCAGGTATCACCCTTGTTGAAGAGCGCGGTCAGGTCGCCACGGCCCTTGTCTGCGATCGCGTCGTCAATCTGCTGATTGGCAACCTCATCGTAGGTTGGCTTTTCGAGTGCCCGAAAGATTCCCATGGGTTCGGGAAACTGCGGATAACGCATTCGGGCCAGCATGAAGGCGAGGCTTGGTTCCACGGCTTTTTCATCATGGAACAGCAGATCGTCTTCGGCGACGGAACCGTCAAGATCAACGACTTCGGGACGGCTGCCTTCGTTCACGCGAATTCCCTTGGTGCCTTTCGCGAAAGTCAGCGGCTTGCCGTGCTCCAGGTAGATGATGTTGTCGTCCTTGATCTTCTTGTCGGTCGCGAACTCGAACGCCTTGTGATTGAAGACGTTGCAGTCCTGATAGACCTCGACGAACGCCGTGCCTTTATGATGCGCGGCTCGCTCAAGCACCATCGTCAGGTGTTTGATGTCGACGTCGACCGAGCGGGCCACAAACGTGGCTTCGCAGCCCAGAGCGACCGACAGCGGATTCAGCGGGTAATCGACCGAGCCGACCGGAGTACTCTTTGTCCGCTTGCCCTGCGGGCTGGTCGGCGAATACTGCCCCTTCGTCAGGCCGTAAATCTGATTGTTGAACAGGATGATCTTCAGATCGACGTTTCGCCGGATGGCGTGCATCAGGTGATTGCCGCCGATCGAGAGCGCATCGCCGTCGCCGGTGATGACCCACGTCTGCAGTTCGGGGTTGGCCATCTTGACGGCGGTCGCGACTGCCGGAGCGCGACCATGAATGCTGTGGAACCCGTACGTGTCCATGTAGTACGGGAAGCGGCTCGAACAGCCGATGCCTGAGATGAAGCAGAACTTCTCTTTCGGCAGGCCAAGGGTCGGCAGGACCTTTTTGACCTGTGCGAGAATCGAGTAGTCGCCGCAGCGCGGGCACCAGCGAATTTCCTGGTCGCTGGCGAAGTCCTTGGGCGACAGGACGGGGAGATCAGTGCTCATGACACAAAACCTGCCGGACGGTGAGTCCTGAAAACGGTGTGCGAAAAATGAGACGTGGCGAAGAGGCGACGTGTGCGATCAGGAATCGAGCATTCCGTTGATCGCGTCGACCACTTCGGAAACGAGGAACGGCTTGCCCTTGATTTTGTTGAAACCACGGGCGTCGACCAGAAACTCGTTACGCAGCAGCAGCCGGAGCTGGCCCATGTTGAGTTCGGGAACGAGAACCTTGTCGAAACGGCTGAGGATTTCCCCAAGATTCTTCGGAAACGGGTTCAAATACCGCAGATGGGCATGTCCGACGGACTTGCCTTCCTGAGCAGCCTGACGGCAGGCCGTGCGGACCGCTCCGTAAGTCCCGCCCCACGAAACGACGAGCAGGTCGCCAGATTGAGCGCCATCGACTTCCTGTTCGGGGATACTGTCCGCGATGCCGGCCACTTTCTGAGCACGGCGGCGAATCATTGCTTCGTGGTTATCGGGGTCGTAACTGACGTTGCCCGTCGGGTCGGACTTCTCCAGCCCGCCAACACGGTGCTCCAGCCCCGGTGTTCCGGGTTTCGCCCACGGTCGGACGAGCTTGTCGTCGCGTTTGTAGGGCAGATACTGGCCGTCACCATTCAGTTCGGTCTGATGCCTGACGTTGATCTTCGGCAGCGAATCGACTTCCGGGATTCGCCACGGCTCAGCACCGTTCGCGATGTAGCCGTCCGTCAGGAAAATGACGGGCACCATGAACTCGACCGAAATTCGCTGCGCTTCCTGGACGAGCGCAAAACAATCGGCCGGACTTTGAGCGGCCAGAATCGGCAGGGGAGATTCACCGTTGCGGCCGAACATCGACAGCAGCAGGTCCGCCTGTTCGGTTTTCGTCGGGAGCCCCGTGCTCGGCCCGCCGCGCTGGACGTTGACGATGATCATCGGCAGTTCGGTGATCATGCCGAGCCCCATCGCTTCGCCCTTCAGGCAGATGCCGGGGCCCGAGCTGGCCGTGACCGACAGTTCACCGGCGAACGCGGCACCGACAGCAGCACACATCGCGGCGATTTCGTCTTCGGCCTGAAACGTCTTCACGCCGAAGTGCTTCATCGTCGACAGCTCATGCAGCACGTCGCTGGCAGGCGTGATCGGATATCCGGCATAGAAGAGGTTGCGACCAGCGTTCGTGGCGCCGGTGACAAGTCCCAGAGCGGTTGCTTCGTTACCAGTCAGCTTGCGATAACGGCCCGGCGGCAGTTTGGCCGGTGCGACTTCGTAATGGACGGTGAAGGACTCGGTCGAGAAGCCGTAGTTGTAACCCGCCCGCAGTGCCCGCAGGTTGGCTTCCATGATCTCCGGCTTCTTGGCGAATTTCGCGCGGACCCAGTCTTCGGTCGGAGTCGCGTCGCGTTCGTACAGCCAGTAACTGAGCCCCAGAGCGAAGAAGTTTTTGCAGCGGTCGGCTTCGCGGACGGACAGGCCGAGGCCGTCGACGGCGTCGCGCGTCAGCCGGGTCATCGGCACCTTATGAACGCGGTAGGCCTGCAGGCCGTCTTCGTCTTCGAGTGGGTTGGTCTCGTACGTCGCCTTCTGGACGTTGCTCTTGTCGAACGCGTCTTCGTTGACAATCAGCGTCCCGCCGCGTTTCAGGTCCGCGACGTTCGTCTTCAGAGCGGCCGGATTCATCGCGACGAGCGTGTCCACTTCGTCACCGGGCGTGAAGATGTCGTGGTTGGAGAAGCAGAGCTGGTAGCCGGAAACTCCCGCCAGCGTTCCGGCGGGGGCGCGGATTTCTGCCGGGTAGTCAGGCAGCGTGCTGACATCGTTGCCGAACGCGGCTGACACGTTGGTCATCTGCGTCCCGACGAGCTGCATGCCGTCACCGCTGTCGCCGCAGAACCGGACGACAACAGATTCCAGAGTTTCCAGTTTCTTGCCTTCGCCTGTTGCTTCGGCCTGAGGAACGTCAACGCTTGCCATGGATTCGGGGCTCCTGACGAATGACCGCCACCTGCGGAAGCATTCAGATTGAGTGACGCGACCGGCGCGGACGAACACAGTCAGGCCGGAAATCAGCCGCGATGCGGCGGAAAGTCAATAAGGGGAAACTGGAGTTGGGACCGCAGCGATCGAATGAGTCGTCCACAGGGGAGCTGTCAGCAGGCGGGGAGTTCGTCGAAACGAGGCTCGTCGTGGCAGCATGATAGGCGGGAACGGCACAGCGACACCCTGGCGGGCCGAGGTTTTTCGTAGTTCGAGCGAACCTGCAACTGGTCCGCGCCGGCAGGCAGTTCTTTCAGGAGAACCGGTCAGTCAAAGATGTCTCGACGACTGACGCCGGGGGCCAGAATCTGGCGAAAGCACGAACCCGTGTGTGCTATGGCAGGGATTGTGTAGCTGTCAAGTCGGTCTGAGAAGTCTGCGGCACGAAAATCGTCCGATTCCGTCAGGAAACCTGCCCGCTCTGCAGAGCTTTGCACGACCCGTGCCCGCCAGAGGTCGGCTGCCTTGTCTCGCCGCCGAACCATGAGTACAAAAACGTCTCGATCCGAGCCACGTTCGCGAATCAAACGCCCTCATCGTCTAGTGGCCCAGGATGCAGGATTCTCAGTCCTGAGACCGGGGTTCAAATCCCCGTGGGGGTGCTCAAAGGCCGAGCCGCGTTGGCTCGGCCTTTTTTTTCGGATGGGCTTGCGGCGAGCGACGATCGAGTAATCAGACGATATTGATCACGACGAAGAGCGCCAGGCAGGCGATGCCGGTGAGGAAGCTCAGCCAGGCAATGACACGTACGAGCCCGAGTTGAGTTGCGGTTACCCAAGTTGAGTTGCGGTTTTCGGTGATTATCCCAGACCACAATGCATCGACATTCTCGTCAGGCACACTAGAAGGCAGCCGAGGGCGATCACGGGCGCGACTGAAGGTAGTCGATCAGGGCCGACCGGTCGGCGGGGTGGAGCAGGCCTTTGAAGGTCATGGCCGTGCCGGGGGCAAAACGCTGCGGCGATGTCAGGAAGGCGTCGAGCGTTTCCGCGGTCCAGCGGAGTTGTTGCTGTCGCTGGTTCTGCAGAGCTGCGGAGTAGCGGAAGTTGTCGGCCGCACCCGCGAGGCGGTTGACGATGCCGTCGAGCGGCGGGGCGAGACGCTGGTTGCCTGCCTTCGGTTCATGGCAGGACGCACAGAGCTGATAGATACGGGCGCCGCGTTCGAGTGTGCTGAGCTGCGACAGCTCGTCGGATTCCAGAACGTTTCGCGAACGAAGTTCCATCATCCGGTCAGTCTGATCGGGAGACAGCGATTCGCGGATGCGCGTGTACGTCGCGGCCTGCAGTAACGCAACCTGGACATCCAGCAGGCCCAGCTCCGAACCAAGCTGCAGAACGCGATCCTGGTCGACGGACGGCGTCTGGGGATTGCTTCCGGCTGCGAACGCCTGACCGAACAGGTGTTCGAGTTCGCGGAGGAACTCGCGGCGTTTCGCCAGGTACTCGTCAACGACCGGGTGCTGCTGCGTGACGGTCTGCTGCAACAGTTGCCGCTGCGAATCATCGAGCAGGCTGGAGAACTCGCGAGCGATCCTGGCTCGGTTGGCCGAGTGCTGGCTCTTCAGCCGCAGGCTCACGAAACCAAAGAACTGAGCCGGCTTGCCGACAGGCAGAGTCTCGTTGGCCTTCGGCGTACCGGTCAGCCAGGAGAAGCCCTTCGCACACATGTCTTCGAGGTATGCGGACTCCTGCTTTGTGAAAAGCAGGTCGCGCATGTCGTCATACAGAATCTGCTGCCGCTCGCGGCTGGCTTCCGGAGTCGCGTCTCCCTTGCCGGCCACGAACAGCGAACGCAGTTCCGCCAGACGCAGTAACTGCTCACGATTGAAACCCGCCCGGATGTCGGCAATCGCCTGAGCCTGAATCAGGCCGAGCCGCGCATCGAACTCGCCATACGCCTCGCCGAGTGCCTCAAACCGCCGCTGGTCGAATTCGATGCCTGTGTAGAGATGCGCTTCGAGGCTCCGCAGGATTTGCTCCCGCAGCTGCATGTACTGCTGCAGTTCGTCGCGCTGAGCAAGAGCCGCACGCACGACGACCGTCCGCTGCTCGGGCGACAGCATTCCGTACAGAGTTCGCCCCATGACGCCACGCTGGACAGCGTGATCACTGTCGTAGCGGAGTTGCTCGAATCCAAAGAACTGCGCGTCCTTGCCGACAGAGATGACGTCGTTGTCGGCAGGCGATCCCGTCAGCCAGGTAAACCCTTTCGACGCGAGCGCAACCATCTCGTCTTTGTTACTGCGCGTCGGAGCGTATTCGTCGAACACGTTTTCGGATGTCGTCTGTTCGCGGCGACGGCGGCCCTTCTGTTTCATGTTCTGGCGCGGCGGCTCGGCAGCCGCGGCCTCGTCGGACTGAACTGCGGGCGCTGGGGCGTCCGGCGATTGTGGCTTTGACTGGGCTCCCCGTTTGCCTTTGCCTTGTTTGCCGGAGCGGCGCTTCGCTTGATCCGGCCTGCGATTCTTCTTGTCGCCGCCGGCGGGTTTTGACTTCGCCGGTGCCTGGGCAAGGAGGCGATTGGCGTGCAACGAAAGTTGCGAGACGGTCTCGGGGTACTCGGCAGCAACGTCGGTCTTCTCGAACGGGTCGGCTTCGATGTCGAACAGCAGCGTCTCGCCGCCACGGTTCAGGACCAGCTTCCAGTGATCGTCGAACACGGCCTGGTCCGAGGTTCCGGCAACGACGGCAGGGCGATCGGTCGTCTGGCCGGACTGAATCGCGGGCCAGAGATTGACGCCGTCGAGTTCGTGTGGCAGTTCCGCTTCGATCCCCATCGCGGCGGTCAGCGTCGGCAGAAAGTCGGCAACCTGCATCAGTTGCTGCGATGTCTGCTGCGGAGCGATTTCTCCGGGCCAGCGGATCGCTGCCGGAACTCGGATGCCGCCCTCGAAGACGGTGCCCTTTTCGCCTCGCAGCGCACCGTTGCTGGCTCCCTGACTGAGCTGCCCGCCGTTGTCACTGAAAAAGACGACCAGCGTGTCATCACGAATGCCTTCGTCGTCGATCGTGTCGAGCACCCGACCGATCGCGGTGTCCATCGCGGTGACGTTAGCCAGCAGGGTCTGCCGCTTTCGCGACTCGACATCACTGTATTCCGCGACACCGGATGGCGGCGCCTGCAGCGGGCCGTGCACGGCATTGAACGCGAGGTAGAGCAGAACCGGCTTTGATCCATCGCGCGACTTCAACTGAGCGACCGCCGCATCGGCCAGCAGGTCAGTCGAAAATCCTTCTTCGGAAAGCTCCTGCCCATTGCGCTGCCAGTCGGATTCGCCGGTGTCCTTGCGAATGTGGCGGTAATAGTCGATGGCTCCGTGCAGGTGCCCGTAAAACAGATCAAAGCCGCGACGATGCGGAAGAAACTCGGGACCCGAGCGTTCGTTGTCCGGACTGCCACCCAGATGCCACTTGCCGAACATGCAGGTCTGATAGCCGGCGTCATGGAATACCTGCGGCAGCGTCCGGAACTCGATCGGCAGGCCGACCCGGTTATTCACGCCGGTCCGGATTGTCGAAACTCCGGTCAGCAGAGCGGACCGCGTCGTGCTGCACGTCGGATTCGCGTAGAAGCGTTCCAGCCGCACGCCGTCTTCCGCGAGCCGGTCGAGGTTCGGCGTCTTCACCTGAGCATTGTGATAGCCGATATCTCCCCAGCCGAGGTCGTCCGCAACAATCACGACGACATTCGGACGAGTCTCCGCCGTCGCGACTCCTGACGCACCAGCCGTGACGAACAGGATAAGGAACAGCAAAGCGAGCAGTCGGCAGGCGTGAGAACTGGCCATCATTCATCTCTCCGATCAATGCAATCGTCACGGTGAAGGTTCCCGATACCGATTTCCGTCCGCCAGGTCGGCGAGTCCACAGCGTCCGCCCGACTCGCGGTGAAACGAGGAAGCGAACGCTCGGCGTCAGGCCACCGGCGCCCCCACCGGCACGCCCTCCGGCGAGCCCTCCGGCGAGCCCTCCGGCACGCCCACCGGCGCCCCCTCCGGCGAGCCCTCGGCGTCAGCCGTGGGTTGTCAGCGCAGGAGGTTCGATCGTTCGATC
>Ga0070727_10004770_pt1 | contig 11383 bp, 10 predicted proteins | sample tdAd472_FD_66722 | JGI IMG/M metagenome (GOLD analysis project Ga0070727, IMG submission 66722) | Marine sediment microbial communities from the Atlantic coast under amendment with organic carbon and nitrate - tdAd47.2 | ecosystem: Environmental > Aquatic > Marine > Coastal > Sediment | place... | reverse complement strand
CAGAGCCAGAGGCAGAGCCAGAGCCAGAGCCAGAGCCAGAGCCAGAGCCAGAGCCAGAGCCAGAGCCAGAGCCAGAGCCAGAGGCCGCCAAACCAGAGCCCACCGCGATTCCCCACGGTCACGCCCACGAGCACGGGCCGCTCCCCGGGGAGGAGCCGCGCTGGCTGGACGACCCAGCCAACGTGAAGAAGCTGGTCCACTTCAGCTACGGCCTCTGCGGCTTCCTCGTCCTGACCCACGTGCTGGGCCTGGTCGGGGTCTACGACCTCCACGGGCACTACAGCTGGGAGACCTGGCCCGGGTTCTACGCGCTCTACGGCTTCGGCGCCTACATGGCGCTGGTCGTGTTGGCCGAGGTGTTGCGCGCGGCCGTGCAGAAGTCACCCGACTACTACGACGCCTTCGACCCCGAGCCCGTCGATCCCGAGCCCGACGACCACGGTCATCACGACCACGGCCACGCGGACGGGGGTCACTGATGCTCGCCAGCGTGTCCCCCGGTCTGTTGATCTGCCTCGCGGCGCTCTTGATCCCGCTGCTGCAGGGCAAGCTGCGCTCGGCGTGGTCGGTGCTCGTTCCACTGTTGAGCCTGATCGACCTCTGCCTGCGCGACCAGGGCGTGGACGGAGTCATCGACCTCGGCGCGGTGACCCTGACCACCGTGCGCCTCGACCAGACGGCGTTCTTCTTCGCGCTCCTGTTCCACGTGGCGCTGATCATCGGCACGATCTACGCCTGGCACGTCGACGACCCAGTGCAGCAAGTCGCGGCGTTGATCTACGGCGGCGGCGCCATCGGGGCCGCGCTGGCCGGGGACATGATCACGCTCTTCGTCTACTGGGAGGTGATCGCGGTCGCATCGGTGTTCCTGGTGTGGGCGCGGCGCACCGAGCGCGCCTACGCCGCGGGGCAGCGTTACCTGATCTGGCAGATCGTGTCCGGAGTCCTGCTGCTGGCCGGCGCGCTCATGATCTACCAGGACACGGGCTCCCTGGCCTTCGACCGGATTGGGCTCGAGGGGCCCGCGGGTTGGCTGATCCTGATCGCCTTCGGGATCAAGGCGGGCTTCCCCCTGCTCCACACCTGGCTGGTCGACGCTTACCCCGAGGCCACCCCCAGCGGCACCGTGTTCCTCAGCGCGTTCACCACCAAGCTCGCGGTCTACGCGCTGATCCGCGGCTTCGCGGGCGAGGAGCTCTTGATCTGGGTCGGCTCGGTGATGGCGATCTTCCCCATCTTCTACGCCGTGATCGAAGACGACCTGCGCCGGGTGCTGAGCTACTCCATGATCAACCAGGTCGGGTTCATGGTGGTGGGCGTCGGGCTCGGCGCTGGCTTCGGCGTCTCGGGGGCGATGGCCCACGCCTTCGCCGACGTGATCTTCAAGGGCCTGTTGTTCATGACCATGGGCGCGGTCTTGCACCAGACGGGCAAGGTCGCGGCCTCGGAGCTCGGCGGGCTCTACAAGACCATGCCCTACACCACGGTGTGCTGCCTGGTCGGCGCGATCTCGATCTCCGCGTTCCCCCTGTTCAGCGCCTTCGCGACCAAGTCGCTGGTGGTGGACGGGGTGGCCGAGGCGCACCTGACCGGGGTGTGGTTCATCCTCGTGTTCGCCTCGGCCGGCGTGCTGCACCACGCGGGCATCAAGATCCCGTTCTTCGCCTTCTTCGCCCACGACCAGGGCCTGCGCACCACGGAGGCTCCCTGGGGGATGCGGATCGCCATGGGCACCTCGGCTGTACTCTGCGTGGCCGTCGGCATCTACCCCTGGGCGCTCTACGAGCTGCTGCCGCCGGACCTGCTGCTGGTCCACGGCGAGGGGCTGGCGGTCACCGACTATCAGCCCTACACCCTCAGCCACGTGGTGTTCCAACTGCAGATCCTCTGCTTCGCGATCCTCGCCTTCGTGGTGCTGATGGTCACCCACAAGCACCCGCCCGAGACCCCAGGCACGAACCTCGACGTCGACTGGCTCTGGCGCGGCCCGCTGAAGCGCGGCCTGCGCGCGGCCTTCGACGGCCCGCTCGCCAAACTCGCCAAGGGCTTCGAGCACGCCGCGCTGACCGGAGTCCCGGCTGCGATCAGCCACGTGTTCATGGCCCCTGGCCCAGACGGCGGCAGACTGGCCCGCAACTGGGCCATGGGGAGCTCGGTGTTCGCCTTCCTCGCGCTGCTCGCGGGTTGGCTGCTGCTGAGCGCCTGAGCGGGCGGGGCGCGCTCCAGCCACGAACGGCTCCCGCACTTCAGATCCACGGCCGGCGCCGCTAGGCTGGTAAGCAGGAGGTGTCGCATGCCACAGCACGGCGTGCTCTGCCGCACGATCCCCGCCGCCGACGGAGTCGAGCTCTACTACGAGGTGCTCGGCAACGACACCCCCGGCGCCCCAGTCCTCGTGCTGGCCAACGGTCTCGGGGGGCGGCTCTACGCCTGGGAGCCGCTGGTCGAGGCGTTCTCGGCTACCCACCGGATCCTGACCTGGGACTACCGCGGGCTGTTCAAGAGCGGCTCGCCGCCCAACCTCAAGGGGCTGCGGCTGGCGCACCACGCGAGCGACATCCTCACGATCCTCGACGCCGAGCAGATCGAGCGCGCGCACTTCGTCGGCTGGTCCATGGGGACGATGGTCAACCTCGAGGTCGCCCTCGACGCCCCGCGGCGGGTGCAGAGCCTGACGTTGATCAACGGCAGCTACGGGCAGATCTTCGATCGCGGGCTGCAGCCCTGGATGCGCGTGCCCGGGGTGCCCCGGGTGCTGCACCGGCTGGTGGAGACCCTGGCCGGCCACCCCAGCCTGGCGGACCGAATCGGGGGGCTGGCGCTGAACCCGGTGCACGTTGCGGTCGTGGGCTGGATGATCTCCAAGGCCTGGGGCAACCCCAAGATCCGCCCGATGTACGAGCAGTACCTCTCGGACGTGTTCGGCGAGAGCTTCCACAACTACCTGCGGCTGTTCCAGGCCCTCGACGCGAACTCCAACTACCACCTGCTGCCGGAGGTCACCCAGCCGACGCTGGTTATTTCGGGCGGGCTCGACTGGTTGACCCCGGCGAGCATGTCGCGGCGGATCGCGCGCCGGATCCCGCGGGCCCAGCACCTGCACCTGCCCCTCGCCAGCCACTTCGCGCTGCTGGAGTATTCGGACAAGGTCGTGAGGCGGATGAAGGAGTTCCTCGTCCCGCTCAAGGTGCACGAGGGGGGCGCGGCGCGCTCTGCTTGACTCCCTAGAGGATCGCGAGCACGTCCTCGGGGGGGCGGCCGAGGGCGGCCTTGTCGCCGACGACCACGATCGGGCGCTCGATGAGCACCGGGTTCTCGCTGAGGACCTGCAGCCAGCCCTGACGGCTACGCTCACCCTCGCCGAGCCCTAGCTCCTTGAAGCGCGCCTCCTTGCGACGCACGATCGCCTGGGGCTCCTTGCCCAGCTTGGTGCAGATCACGTCGAGCTCGTCGGCGCTGGGCGGCGTCTCGAGGTAGCGCACGATCACGGGCTCGAGCCCGTGTGCCTCCAGCAAGGCAAGGGTCTGGCGGCTCTTGGAGCAGCGCGGGTTGTGGTAGATCGTGGTCACGAATCCTCCCGGAGGGCTTATGGCTGGGGCCCGATTCTGCTACAGAAGAGGCAATGGACCAGCCCGAGCCGCCCCCTGAGCCCGAGACGCCAGAGCCCTCCGAGTGGCCGGCGGCCAGTCTCCAGCTGCGCGCGGGGCTGGTCAGCGCCCTGGTGGTGGGCTGCTTCCTCGGCTACTTCGTGCTGGGCCTGACCCAGGACCCGCTCGAGGCCGGCGAGCTGCGCCTGGGGATCGACGACGCGATCCCGCTGATCCCGGCCACGATGTACTGCTACGTGTGGGTCTACACGGTGATGCTCTACCCCGCGTTCGTGATCCGCGAGCGCCGGCTCTTCGTGCGCACGACCCTGGCCTACACGGTGGTGGTCGTGATCTCGCTCAGCTTCTACGCGCTGATGCCGGTGACCTCGATCCACATTCGCCCCGACGTCTCGCAGCTCGACATGAGCGTGTTCCACAACTGGGGCCTGCGGGTCAACTACGCCCTCGACCCGCCGATGAACCTCTTCCCCTCCCTGCACCTCTCCATCGCGACCCTGGCCGCCCTCTGCGCCTGGCGAGCCCGCCCGCTGTGGGGCTACCTCGCGATCCCGCTGGTCCTGGGGATCGCGGTCTCGATCGTGACCGTCAAGCAGCACTTCGTCGTCGACGGGGTGGCCGGGCTGGTGCTGGGGGGCGGCTGCTACTGGGCCTTCGTCCACGCCACCCCCCGTGGGCCACGGCCCGCCTACGACTGGCGCGGCCCGGTGGCCTACAGCGGGGTCCTCCTCGGCTTCTACGCCGGGTTCTTCGCCGCCTTCCTCCTCGGCTACGCCCCCTGGGCCTAGGCGAGGGCGAAACCTCGGCCCCCTACCTTCGAGGAGCGCACACCACCACGGCGCTGGTCGAGGCGAAAGGCAGCTTCTTGTGCACCCTGAGCACCTCGAGCCCGCCCGCGTCGAGCTGGGCCAGCAGCGGCTTCCACTGCAGCTTGAGGGGCTTCAGCGGCACCCCCCGCACCCGGCGCAGCAGGCGCTTGGCGCTCCAGGCCTTCATCGCGACCTGGAGCACGACCCGCTGGCGGACCACCCGCGCCAGCTCGCGGAACAGGGGGACCCGCTCGGAGTCCTCGACCAGGTGCAGGAAGCGCACGACCAGCGCCGCGTCGAGGCCGTCGTCGGCGAAGGGCAAGCGCGCAGCGTCGGCGGCCAACAGCCCCAGGCAACCCTCGACACCGACCAGCTTGCGCTGGGCCTCACCCAGCATGTCCCGCGAGAGGTCGGCGCCCAGCGCGCGGTAGCCAAGCTCGGCCAGCCAGGGGGTGAACCGCCCGGTGCCGCAGGGCACGTCGAGCACCGTGCTCCCCAGCGGCAACCCGTCCAGCCCGCGAACCAGCAGCTTGCGCTGCATGGCCTCGCGTCGCCGACGCAGCCAGCCGGTCTCGCGCAGGGCGTCGTAGTCGCGAGCCACGCGGGCGTCGCGGTAGCGGAGGGTCTCCGGGCGGCGGTCCATGCTGCATTAGACCGTGACCTCGGGGCTGTGTTCCAGGCACGAGCCGCGTAGGCTCGTTGGGTGAACTTCTTCGCCCACGCCCACCTGGCCCTGCGCCGCCGCGACGACCCAGCCTGGCTGGTCGGGAGCATGGCCCCCGACCTCGCCAGCATGGGTCGCCTGCGCCTGGGCCGCGAGGCCCGCGATCCCGACCTCGCCCAGGGAATCGTCTTCCACCACCGGAGCGACGACGCCTTCCACGGGGCGCCGCGCTTCGTGGAGCTGATGCGCCGGTCCCGGGAGGACCTCCGCGCCCGGGGGGTCGGGGCCGGAGCGTCTCTGGCCATTGGACACGTCGGCGTCGAGCTCCTGCTCGACGGGCACCTCGCCCGGCAGCACGGGGTCCCCGCCCGCTTCCGCGAGGCACTCGCGGGCGCGGGCGAGCTGGCTCCAGCCCTCGAGCTGCGAGGCGACGCCACACACGGCCGGGCCCGCTGGCGCGAGGTGTGCCGACGACTGGCCGCCGCCCCGGTCCCCGAGCGCTACATCGAGCCCGCCTTCGTCGCCGAGCGCCTGATCCGGATCCTCGAGCCTCGCCCTCGGCTGCGGGTCGACCCCACCCGCCGGGACGAGGTCGAGGCCTGGGCCGTCGCGTTCCTCCCTCAGGTCGGCGCCGAGGCCGAGGCGCTGCTGGGGGAGGTCGAGGCGCGGCTGCTGGGCGTAGACGACGCGGGCCGCGGCTAGCCGCGGCCCCCTCGTGTTGGATCCCGCCGGCTCGGGTGTCGGGTTCGCCGGGTGCGAGCTGGCCTACGCGCTAGAAGGCGCGCTCGAGCTTCTGGAAGGCCCGCTTGGACCAGCCGCGGACGACCACCGTTCCGCCGTCGTGGTCGACCCACTCGCTGCGGCCCTCGAGGCCGTCGTCGGTGCGGGCGAGCTCCCACTTGGTCTCGACCCCGTCCCAGTTGGCGGTGCCGGTCCACACCCCGTCCTGGTTCTCCAGGCGCACGCGACAGGAGCGGGTGCCGTCCTTGGCCACGAGCTCGCCCTCGCCGTTGGCGTCGAGGCGCAGATAGAGGCCGTCCTCGCGCTTGTAGGCCCCGGCGATCTCAGCGTCGCTTCCAGGGTCGACGGAGTAGACCTCCGAGGGGTGCCCGAGGTCGATGCGCTCCAGGCGCTCGAAGCTGAGCGGGGCCCAACCCTGGTCGTCGCCTTCGCTCCAGGAGCTGCGACCCACGAGGCGCTCCCCCGTCCAGGCCAGCTCGACCTCGCTCGTGCCGCCGTCGTAGCTGACCTCACCCCGCCACACGCCGTCCTCGTTTTGCAGACGAAGCTCCACACCCTCGGAGTGATCGACGGGCTTGATCGTGAGGCTCTCGCCGTCGGAGCTGTTGACCAGCCACGGACCGCCGGGGCCTCGCCAGCCGCCGTAGAGGTGCCCGCCGTTGATCTCTTCGCTCGCGGGCAGCTCGCCCCCGTCGCCGGTCTGCCAGCCGTCGCGGCGGACGGTGCCGCTGGAGAAGCTGCTGCCGCTGTCGCTCGCGGGGGCGTCCTCCGTGCGCTCGAGGAAGTAAATGGTGTAGCCGCGCTTGAAGGGCTCGAAGCTCGTGTCGAGCCAGCCGCAGCTCCCCCGAGCCGTGTCGCCGTCCTTGAAGGTGAACTTCCAAGGGACCTTGGAGTCGGTGCCGTATTTGGTGTCGACCCAGCGGACCCAGCCCCGGAGCACGTCGCCCTTGAGCTTGAAGCGCCCGGTGCACTCGAGGTCCTGGGGCAGACCCTCGAGCGTACCGTTCAAGTACACACCGTCGTCATCGAGTTCCAGGCGCAGGACGGTCTCGGCCTTGGTCTCGCTGTTGATCCGCTTGAAGGTGCCTTCCAGGTCGGCCAGGTCCACCGCCAACGCGGGAGCACAGAGCAGACTGGCCAAGAGCAGGCGCTCGAGCTTCATGGAGTCCCTCCCCAGTTCCACAGGCTAACTCAGGAGACCGACTTGTGTTAGGGGACCCCGCCCCACCTAGCGTGAGCCGCGGTCTAGCACGCTGAAACGCTGCTCCAACGCGCCTCCGGTCATGAGCGCGTGAGAAACGGCCTCCAGGGCTCGCCGCGGAACCTCGGGCTCGCGGGCGATCTCGATCTCCGACTTGATCCAGAAGGTCGAGCGGTCCATCAACACGGCATACCCGCCCCCGCTGTAGCGGCCGTCGGGGCCCACCACGATCCGGCCGAGCAACTGCTCGTCGTGGTAGATCGCGACCGCCCCAGCTCCCACGTCGCGGAGCACGAGCCGCACCTGCTTGGGCCGGAGCACCTCGGGGCGGGGTCCGCCGCCGATCTTCAACGGCGCGGTGGAGATCGTGGGCGCGTCGACCGGGGAAGCCGGCGCGGGCTCAGCCGGGACAGGTGGGCGCCCGTGGCCCTGGCGAGCGATCCAGAGGAGCGGCAGCCAGCTGAGGAGCAGGACCCACACGGGGCCGAGCTTCACTTCGGCTCTTGCAGCTGCTGCTGTCCCGCGCGGAACTTCTTCACCTTCTGCCACTTGTCGAAGACCAGGCGATAGAGCTCGCTCGCCTGGCTCTGCTTCTTGCCCGGCGGCAGCCAGGTCTTGAGCAGCTTCAGCCGCGGCAGCAGGTCCTCGTAAGTGTCGGTGCGGTTCGCCTTGCGCAGCTTCTCGGCGCGGTAGAGGAAGCGGGTGTCTCCCTCACGCTGGCTGACCGCCGACTTGATTTGCACGATGTGGTCCCGCTTATGGTTCGGGTCGCGGCGCACCCGCTCGAACATGTCCATCGCGCCCTCGGCGGCGCGGGCTGCGTCGAAGCCGTCCCCGAAGGCGAGGGCCAGCTCGCGCAACCCGTTCTGGAGGTATTTGCCCACGTTCTTGCTCAGCGACGCGCGAATGTGGTCGAACTGGCGCTGGGCCGCCGTGCGATAGAAGTTCCGCGGCTCGTCCTCGAGGAGCGTGATCACCTCCTCCAGGTGCTTGAGCGCCTCGGCTCGAGTCCCGAGGGTCTTTCCGCGTTGCCAGCGGCTCATGACCTGGCTGATCAACACGACGCGACGGTCGATGGACTCGCGGGCCACGTCGCCCAGGTAGGTGTCGTGCTGGTCGCGGGCCTCGCGCAGGAGACGCATCGCGTGCTCTCCACGCCCGTCCTCGAAGGCCTGATCAGCGGAGCGCACCAGCTCGTCAGCAGAGAGCCAGGCAAGGATCGCCTGGGCATCGGGGTAGATCGACGACTGACGGTTGATCTTGCGCAGGAAGTCGATGGCCTGGGGGTGGAACTCGACCTCACCTTTCTCCACGATCCGAATCGCAGCGCGATAGAGCTCCTCGTCCTCCATATTGCCCGAGCAGATCCCCTGGTAACGGCGCAGGTTGATGCGCTCCTTGGGCTTCAGCGTCAGCGGAAGCAGGGCCTCGATCAGCTCTTGCGCGCGCCCCCAGTGGGGGGGCCTCGACTTGGGGCGCATGAAGCGCTGGATCATGCGCACCGACGACTTGAGCACCGGGATCCAGGCCTGGACGATCTTCTCCTGGGCGATCTCACGCAGCGGGCCCTGGACCTGCTCCAGGTAGTCTCGGGCCTGGCGCTGGAGTTCGTAAGACTTCTTGAACTTGCGCTTCTCGGCGGCCTCGACCGAAGCGGCGGCCAGCTTCGCCCCTTCGTCCAGCAGGAGGTAGGAGCGCTTGCCGGCCGCCACCCACTCGACCTTCGAGTCGACCCATTTCGCGACGGAGCTGGGCACACCGCTCTGCTTGTCGGCTTCCTCCAGCTTCTCCTGGGCGTGGTCCCAGTCGAAGGCCAGCGGGTCCTCGTAGTCCTCGAGGGACCGCGAGACCTGGTCGAAGACCCGCACCCAGTTGCGCAGTTTGGGGTCTTCGGGCTTGTCCTCCTTGAGCCGCTTGAACTGCTCCTGCGCCGAGTTGTGCCTGCCCTCGATCATCGAGGCACAGGCGCTCTCGAAGCGTTCCTCGAAGCTCTCCGTGCTGCCCCCTCCCCCGTTGATCCCTCCCCCTCCGGGGATGAGGAACATCGCGGCCAGGAGCACGACCACCACGAGGCCCGCGATCACGTGCAGGCGCCTGCGCGGGTCCGCGAGGATCTCGCCCAGGGGATTCTGCGCGCTCCCCTGGGGCACCTGATAACGCAACGACACGGTGCCGATCTTGACTACGTCCCCGGCCGCGAGCACGTGCACGTCGACCTTCTCGTCGTTGACGAACACGCCGTTGCGTGAACCGAGGTCCTTGACCACCCACTCCCCGTTCTCGGGGCTGATCTCGGCGTGGAACCGGCTGATGCCTGCGCCCTCGAGGCGCACGTGATTCTGCGAGCGCGAGCCGATCCCGAGGGCCTCGTGGCCCTCCAGCTCCCAGCGCCGGCTGGTGTCGTCCAGGTGCTCCAGGTAGGGCGGCCGCGCCTGGGCGCCGCCCTGCTCCGCGAGCGGCGCGGCGCCCTCGACGAGGAACCTCAGCTTGCCGCATTGGATCTCGTCGCCGTCGATCACCGGGATCGGACCGTCCTCGGGGGTGATGGGGTCGCCGTTGACCAGGGTCCCGTTGCGCGAGCCCGCGTCGACGACCTCCAGGCGCTCGCCCTGACGCAGGATTCGCGCATGGAACTTGCTCAAACTCCCGTCCCGGACGTAGATCTCGCAGGCCTTCTTCCGACCAATCACGTTCTCGCCCTCCTCCAGGGGGAAGGCGATCCGATCGTCGTCGAGGTTCAGGATCAGGCGAGCGGTCACTTGTGCTTATTGATCCTATTCAGGTACTGCGTCACGCGGGCATGATATTTGCCCGCCGTCCGCTTGTCCTTCCCGCTCGGCAGCCAGTCGCTGAGGAGCTGCAGCTTGTAGTAGACGGAGAGGTACTTGTCGGTCTGCCCCCGGTCGACGATCCGCTTGGCGTAGTACAGCATTCGCGTCTGCCGGTTCAACTGGTTGATCGCGTTGCGGATCTTCTTCAGGTCGCGATCCTTGTGATTCGGGTCCTCGCGCACGCTGTTGAAGGCACGCCAGGCCTTGTGGTACTCGCGGGCGCGGAGGGCATAGAACCCCCGCCGCAGGTTCCGCTCGAGGCCCTGGGTCTCGACCTTCACGATGTGGTTCAGCTGGTCGCGGGCCAACTTCTGATAGCGGTTCTCCTGGCTGGGCTCCTCGTTGAGCACGTGCCGGAAGCGCTCCTTGGCCTCGCGCACGTGCCCGTCGTGGTAGAGGCGCATCCCCTCTTTCCAGGCGCTGATCACCCCCGCCCAGGTGCGCTTGCGGGTGGTCACGCTCGAGCGGGCCTCGGGCCCGAGGACGTCGTATTTCAAGACCTCGTCGAGCATCCGGATCGCGCGCTCGCCGCTGCCGAGGTCGTAGGCCTGGCGGGCAGCGCGCACCTTGAGGTCGGCGTCGATCCAGTCGAGGTAGGCCCGCGCGTCTGGGTAGATGCTCGCCTCCTTGCGCACGCTCTCGAGGTAGTGGATCGCGCGGGGGTAGTTCTTCACGTCGTGCTGCTGGGCAATCTCGACCGCGCGCACGTAGAGCGACTCGTCGTGCCGGTTGAGCTCACAGCGCAGGCGCATCCGAGTCAGGCTCGCCTTCTGCTCGTCGGTGCTGGCGAACTCCAGCGCCTGCCCGAGGAAGATCAGCGCCTCGTCCCAGTCGGGGGAGGGAATGTCCGTGCGCCTGCGGACCTCGCTGAGGATCGTCTGGAAGGCCAGCCCACGCATCTGGGCCAGCTGAGCCTGAGCGGCCTTGTGGAAGGCGGTGTCCTTCCCGATGGACTCGTAAGCAGCGAAGGCCTCGCGGAAGGTCTTGACCCCTTCGTCGATTCGCCCGTGACTCCCCAGTTGGGCGGCGCGCCGGGCGACGGCCGCGGCCCGAGTCAGCTGGTCGCTGGCCTCCTTGTTGCGCTCGACCCAAGCCTCCTGGGCCTCGGCCCAGGTCTTGGTGGAGTCCGGGAGCGACTTGTATTCCTTGATCTTGCTCAGCAGCTCGCTGGCCTTGTCCCACTGAAAGCTCGAGGCGCGCTTGGCCTTGTGCCACTGCCGCGAGACCTTGGCCATGTTGCTCGCGAGCCGCCGGTGCGGGCCGCGGATCTTGCCCTCCTTGGTGGAGCGACGGATATAGCGCTCGGCGGCGGCGAAGTCGCCCTTGCTCAGGAGCTGGGTCGCGCGCTCGCACCAGGCCAGGCTGGCGCGCTCGGAGAGCTGCGGCGGCGCGGACCCTGGGCGGAAGGCGAGGAACAAGAGGATCACGACGGCGACGGTCCCCGCGAGGCCCATCCGCGCCCGGGCGTCGGTCTTGAGCGTCCCCACCGGGTCCTTGCGGAAGGCGCCCAGCACCTCCTTGGCCCCGTC
>Ga0070727_10004769_pt1 | contig 11384 bp, 9 predicted proteins | sample tdAd472_FD_66722 | JGI IMG/M metagenome (GOLD analysis project Ga0070727, IMG submission 66722) | Marine sediment microbial communities from the Atlantic coast under amendment with organic carbon and nitrate - tdAd47.2 | ecosystem: Environmental > Aquatic > Marine > Coastal > Sediment | place... | reverse complement strand
CGAGGGCTTCGGTGAACGACCCGCCCTGCGACTCGATGATCGTGTCGTGACCTACTCGCAAGTTGATTCGATGGCTGATGGCTTTGCAGGCCGATTGGCTACCGCCGGAGTGGCGCAAGGCGACCGCGTGCTCATCGTGATGCCCGACAGTCCGGAATTCGTTGCTGCGCTCTTTGGCATCATGCGCCTCGGTGGGGTGGTGGTGATGCTCAACCCCGGGCTCACAGGAGAAGCAATGGGCGCCATCGTCGACAGCTCCAAAGCCAAGGCCGTCGTTCTGCACGAGCGTCATCGAGAGGGCTTCGACTCGTCAGTCCGAGGGTGGCAACCGGTCCAACTGGTGGTGACTCCGGATCTCAACCTTTCAAATGAGCCGGTGGATACCGCCCCAACTCGCCCCGACGATCCTGCGATCTGGCTCTTCTCGGGGGGCACCACTGGTGTGCCGAAGGCAGTTGTGCAGACACACAAGAGCCTTGTAAATACCACCCGCCTATACGGGCAAGGGTCTCTGGGGATGACGGCTGACGACGTGACAATGGCCATCCCAAAGCTCTACTTCGGCTACGCGACAGGATCGAATCTGTTGTTTCCGTTCTCAGTCGGAGCTTCGGCAGTGCTCTTTGAGGAGCATCCGACGCCGGAGGAGCTCTACAAGAGAATTGCGATGCATCGGCCGACTGTCCTGGTGAATGTTCCCTCTGCGATCAACCAAATGCTGTCTCATTCGACGGCCGACGAACAGGATCTTTCGAGTCTCCGCTTTGCCACTTCAGCAGGCGAGGCCCTTCCCGAAACCCTTTACCACCGGTGGGTCAAGCAGTTCGGCGTCGAACTCTTGGATGGTCTGGGTACCGCAGAGATGTGGCACATCTTCATCACCAACGTGACTGCAGCGGTTCGTCCCGGCACTCTCGGTCGGGTGGTTCCCGGTTTCGAAATCAAGGCTTGCGATGAGGCGGGCAATGAGGTGCCTTCGGGAGATGTCGGTCGGCTGTGGGTTCGAGGAGAGTCGCTCGGTCTCGGATATTGGGGTCAGCCCGAGAAGACAGAAGACGCCTTCCGCGGAGACTGGTTCGTGGGCGGGGACCTCGTTTCAATCGAGGACGGATATGTGACGCACCGCGGCCGCGGGGACGACGCCATCAAGGTCAAGGGGAAATGGTTCCGACCTCAGGAGGTCGAGTCCGTCCTTCTCGATCACCCTGCTGTCACTGAGTGCGCAGTTGTCGCTGTTGAAGGAGAGTCTGGCCTACCTCGCCCTGTCGCCTTCGTTGTCCTCTCCTCCGAGGTTGCGGCTGACGTCTCGACCGAGGCCCAAGGCCAAGAGCTGATCGATTGGGTTCTAGATCATCTGGAGGCCTACAAGCACCCTCGACAAGTCTTCATCGTTGATGCGCTGCCGCAGACCCATCTGGGCAAGGTCGACAGGTCGGCGCTGAAGAAGACGGCGAGCTGATTCTGTCCTAGGTCGATGGCATGCTCCAGGAATGGAGCCGACCACTCTCCACGCTGATCTCGATGCCTTCTATGCGTCGGTGGAACAACTCCTCAACCCGGCCCTGCGCGGAAAGCCGGTTCTGGTTGGGGGCGGCGTTGTCGTTGCGGCCTCCTACGAAGCACGCGCCTATGGCATTTCCGCTCCCATGGGTACCCGTCAGGCCCTCGAACTCTGCCCGCAAGCGATCGTGGTGAACGGCCAGTTCAGCGAGTACCTCGATCTCTCGGACAAGGTCATGGCGGTCTTCGAGGACATGACCCCAATCGTCGAGCAGATCTCGGTCGACGAGGCCTTTCTCGATGTGAGCGGCACCACCCACCTGTTGGGCGAACCTTCGGTAATTGCCAGAGAGATTCGTCGCAGGGTTCGCGACGAGATCGGTCTCCCGGTTTCGATAGGGCTTGCCTCCACCAAGTTTCTCGCAAAGATCGCCTCAGCCAGAGCCAAGCCGGACGGGATGGTGATAGTTGGTTTGGGGGATGAACTGGAGTTTCTTCACCCGCTGCCCGTTCGGGCCCTGTGGGGTGTCGGGCGTGTGACCGGTCAGCGTCTTCGCCGGCTGGGCATAGAAACCATCGGTGAACTCGCGGAAGTCCGGCCGGCGGCCCTCGCACCCATGCTCGGATCCGGGACAGCCGGAGCTTTGCGGGCTCTCTCGTGGAACCAGGATCCCAGAGTGGTGCGAGGTGGTCGACGGGCCGGAAGCGTGGGGAGCCAGCAGGCGTTGGGAAGAGGGCTGACCGACCCCGACGAGATGGCGGTCGTGGTGCTCGGCATCGCCGATCGCATTGGACGACGACTTCGTTCGAAAGGAAGGTCGGGGTCAACGCTGTCGATGAGGGTTCGATATCCAGGTCCGCGGATCGTCTCGCGAAGTCACACGCTGGCGTCCCCAACGTCATCAACGGCTGCCCTATCCAATCTTGGAGCCGAGCTTCTGAGGAGGTCACTCGAAGTGTCGGACGGGGAGCCAGTAACTCTGATTGGCATGTCAGTCTCCAACCTGACAACAGATACGGTTGTGCAGTTGGAGCTGGAGGTTGATGACGGAGATGTCCTTCGCTCAGGCAGTGCCGCTGATCTGAGGAGGAGGCGTCTTGACGTTTCGGTCGATGCTCTTCGGGAGAGATTTGGGAGAGATCTGGTCCGGTATGGGACGGCCGGGCGTGGGATGGATGACGACTTCAGACGGCTGGCAGAGAAGTCGTAGACGGCGGAATAGTCGTAGACGGCGGAGTAGTAGACGGCGGAAGTGTGCCTATACGGCTGCGCTTTCACCCTTCAACCCAACAGGACCCTTCCCCTCGGGTTTGATTCCGTTCTTGCCCTCATAGAACTCCCTAGCTACATCCATCAGAGCCCTGACGTCACCGCCGTGTTCGACTTTGGGCCCTATGCTCAGAATCTTCTCATCTCCGTTGACTCCGGCGAAGACGATGGGGACTTCGGTTTCCTGGGCGATCTTCGCGAATCCGGATTTCCAGAAGGGTGCTGGTTTCCGTGTTCCCTCAGGTGCGAGAACCAGGATCATGCGGTCGCCCGACTCGAAAGCCTCTTTCACCTGCCTTACGATTCCACCTGGCCTAGTCCGATCCACGGGAATGCCGCCGAAGAACCTGAAGAAATAGCCAAACGGCCACCGGAAGAGAGTGTGTTTTCCGATGTAGGTGGCCTTGAACTTCCATTGATGAAGAGCTGCCAGGAATAGCACGAAATCCCAGTTGGTCGTGTGTGGAGCACCCACTGCGATCAGCTTGGGATCGTCGGGGAATTCTCCTTCGAAGCTCCAGCCGCGGAGACGCAGGTAGGTATGGGCAAGCCACTTCACGGTGGAATTGTCCCAGAATCCCGGACGAAGCCAACCATCTCAGCCTCGAGCTCGTGCGATTCGATAACCGCTGCCCTCGACCCAAACCAGTGATGACGTATTGCCAACCTCTTCAACAATGGCTGCTTCCATACCCTCGGTGACCACGCCCTCGGTGTCGGCTCGGTAGATGACTTTGAGCCTCGCTTCCTTCGGGAAGGCGGTCGCGATCGTCCCAGGATGCGAACAGATGAGGGTCACGTCGAAAGGAGTGACCACATCCGGGGATTCCACGAGAGCGCTGTCAATGGCGTTGTTGCGAAGTAGGTGCCATGTCGCCAAACCCGAGAAGATGAAGAGTGAGGCCTGAGGAACGAGGCTGTCCGAGGGCTCACCGCCGATGAGCATCTGGAACAAGACCACCAGCGTTCCGATCAGCGCACCGGCTGCTACCAGTCCGGTGATGACGCCGAATCCGACCAGATAGAGGCGCCGCGGAATCGTTCCGGCCTCGAGTTCCCTCGGGACGGCCTGCGCTCGTGTCCAGAACCATCCCCAGACGAGTAGCCCGACGACCAGGATGGTGGCCACGCTGATCACGAAGGCGTCTGGCTCGTTGATGAAATCGGCTGGGGCAAAGGCCAATGTGGCTAGGCCTGTGGCTCCGCCGATTGCTGCGGAGAGCCCGATGGCAGCCATCGTGTATCCGTAGATCTGTACCGGTGCGTTGCGCTCTATCCCAAGTCTGCCCTTGTGATGAGCCCAGACCAGAGCCGCGACCGACGCTGTGGCCACAATGCCTGGCAGTACTGCGAAGTGGGTGGCTGCCGAATCAGTGTCAGAGAACAGGTACAGAAGAATCATGATGAGGATCGATGTGCCCGTTCCGACAGCTGTGACCAGGCCTGCCACGGACGCCACAACGAGCCACGTCTTTCGCGAGATATCGGGCTCGCTTGGCCATGACGACCACCAGCGGACTCCCCAGATGGGAACGCCAACGAGGAGGAAGCTGATCCAGATGGCAGGCTCAGCGTTTGAGCTCGTAGGTGTCAGAGAGCCATACAGGAGATCCAAGAGCCAGTAGAGAACGCCTGCCGTGCCAATAGACGTCATAACGAGGCCAATGGCAGACCCGAGCACACGATGTAGGTCAGATCCCTCGCCGGTCGGCGGGGTCTGTCTCGAGGCGAACTCATGGAAGACGACCACGCCCGCAAAAACGACGACGTTGGCCCATGATGCGGAACTGCCGTCTCCAAGGAGCGAGTTCAGAACTCCGAACGATGCAATTGCCAGTGCTGTCATGAACACTGCTTCGATCGCTGCGAGGTAGACGATCCATCCGGCGGCCGATGTGTTGGTGACTCGTCTGCGGGACTGTCGTTTCCACAAGACGAAGGCGATTGGGCCTGCAACGACAAGTGCGGCAAGGGAGGCGGCGACCTGGGTCGTCGTATCGAAAATGAAGGCGTCGCCCGGGAAGGCTGCTTCGGCCAACTCTGCTAGAGCGAAGGCTGCCGTGCCAACTGCGAGAGCGAGCAGCAGATACGGAATAACATCACCCGTTTGCGATTCAGCTCCGTCCTTTTTCATGACGCGCCTGACGGCTGCGATCACACCAACGGTTATCCCCCCGAGTATCAGCAAACCTATGATTCCGCCGCCCATCAGAAGCCTTCCTCCCGGCAATCCCATCCGAAGTAAGGCCATGCCTCCTCGGCAATCAGCCAACTTCCCGTGTAGTCGGTCACGACGAAGCTCTCCCAGGACGTCCACCCGCTGCCAAACGGCCCGGAGGTCCCGAACTGCATCCGGACCGGCACGAACGTCTTTTCATCAGTCAGTTCCTCGATGCCTTCTAAGTCAAGCACCGCTGTGAATGGTTCCGAACGCCCCATGTTGGATGCGAGGTCCGCAGCGTCGCACCCTTCGTAGTACTGGGGGTCGAGCAGATCGAAGGCCGCATCGAAGTCGGAGTCGCCGATCGCTTGGAGATAGGCTTGAACTGTGCCTTCGGGTGTGTTTGGGTCCAGTTGAGCGGGTTCTCGATTGAGGGCGATGACGGCCAGAGCTATGACGACTGTCCCGATAACCACTGGCCAGATCCAGCGGGTCTTCTTCCCGACTGTCATTTGTTACCCCCGGTGCTCGGACGTCCGCCCGTTCACTGGATGTTTGACAATCTACCGGGTCTTTCGGTTACCCGTTACCTCTGCATGCCTAGGGCTTTGAGGCCACCGACCAGGTTGGCCACTTTGCCGTATCCGTTGTGTGAGAGAAAGGCTGCGACCTGGCCGCTTCTATTGCCGGATCGACATACACACAGGATCGCGGTGTTCTTGTCGAAGTCTGACACCCGCGCGGGAAGGTCTCTCATGGAGATCAACTCTGAATCTGGGAGGGTGCCCTGACGCCACTCGTTGGGTTCTCGAACATCGAGGATGATGGCGTCGTTTTCCTCAGCCCACGTTTGCCAGTCGTGAGCGGGGACGTCGTCGTATTTGTTGGATCGCATGCGGTAGTCAATTCAAACACGCCGTACCGAATACGACGGTTTGGCTCGCTCCTACACTGCGCGGAGTTCGAGGTCTCGGAGGAAAGAATCGATATCGCAGTCTTGGCGTCCGGTTCGGGCTCCAATCTTCAGAGACTCATAGACACACCTGATATTCGTGCCGGAATAGGGCTTGTCGTTTCTGACAACTCCGAAGCGAAAGCCCTCGAAAGGGCCATCTCAGTTGGTATCCCCACTGCGGTGGTGAGATGGTCCGATCATCCCGACCGAGACGCCTTCTCCCGAGCAGTCGCCGAGGTGATCGAAGAATCCGGCTGCAAAGGTGTGGTGCTTGCCGGCTTCATGCGAATCCTCTCTCCGACGTTCGTCAAGCGATTCCCCGATCGGATACTCAACATTCATCCGTCGCTGCTGCCGGCATTCCCCGGCGCTCATGCCGTTGAGAATGCCCTCGATCACGGAACCAAGGTGACTGGAGTGACCGTGCATTTCGTTGATGACAAGGTCGACAATGGGCCGATAATTGCCCAAAGAGCGGTGCCAGTCTTCGACGGTGACACGATCGAGTCGTTGCATGCTCGGATTCAGGTAGAGGAGCATCTCTTATATCCGGAGGCCGTCCGAGCGTTCGTTTCGGGTTCGCTGCGGGTTGAAGGTCGAAAGGTGGTTTGGAGTTGAGAGCTCTCATCAGTGTCTATGACAAGACCGGTTTGGTTCCCTTCGCCCAGCGGCTCACGGACGCTGGCGTCGAACTGGTGTCATCAGGTGGATCCGCGAATGCTCTTGAGGAGGCTGGCTTGCCGGTAACTCGAGTATCGGACGAGACCGGGTCGCCGGAGATCCTGGGCGGACGCGTCAAGACACTTCATCCTCGGATTCATGGAGGCATCTTGGCGCGTGGCTCGCAGGACGACGACGACCTCGCGGCCAATCAAATAGAGCGGTTCGACTTGGTTGTGTGCAACCTCTATCCGTTCCGCGAAACATTGGCGACTCCCGGCGCGACGGAGTCAGACATCATCGAGAAGATCGATATCGGTGGGCCGGCCATGGTTCGCGCGGCTGCCAAGAATCACCGATTCGTAACGGTCGTCGTTTCGCCTGCCCAGTACGACGAGGTGGCATCGGCTGTGGCTTCCGGAGAGGTCTCAGCCGAACTGAGGCGTCGTCTCGCCGCTAAAGCGTTCTTCCACACCGCCAGTTACGACGCCGCCATCGTCGGCTGGATCGGACCCGACCTGGTGCTGCCGTTACGCCACGTGAGCGATCTCCGCTACGGGGAAAACCCACAGCAGGCGGCCAGTCTCTTTCAAGAGGACGGAGCCAGGTCCTGGTGGGCCTCAGCCACTCAGCACCAAGGCAAAGACATGTCCTTCAACAACTACGCAGACGCCGACGCGGCTTGGCGGCTGGCGGATGATCTCGGCCCGGGCTCGGTGGTGGTTGTCAAGCACACCAACGCTTGTGGAGCAGCTCTTGGGTCGGACGTCGCTGAGACCTTTGAGGATGCTTGGCAGTGTGATCCTCTGTCTGCTTTCGGCAGCGTTATCGCGGTCAACGGAACCTTCGACTTCGCCACTGCCCAGGTGCTCGGAGACAGATTCGTTGAGGTACTCCTCGCCGAGGACTTCGCCAAGGAAGCCTTGGATGCCCTTCGGACGAAGAAGAATCTGAGGTTGATCTCCGCGGCCCTTCCTCAAGCAGGTGGATCCGAGGTTCGGACGATCGAAGGGGGCCTTCTCGTGCAGGAACGGGACTCCTCTCCAGATGCGAAATGGGAAGTCGTCTCCGACCGACATCCGACCTCCGATGAAGAGGATGCGCTTCGCTTTGCCTGGACGGTGGTGTCTCATACGAAATCGAATGCGATCGTTGTTGCGAATGGCAGACAAGCTGTTGGTGTGGGCGCTGGCGACCAGTCTCGGGTGGGTGCTGCCGAGAGGGCATTGGCTCGTGCCGGATCGCGCGCTGCGGGCGCGGTAGCGTCTTCGGATGCATTCTTTCCGTTTAGAGATGGCATCGATGCCCTGGCCGAGGCGGGCGTGACTGCCATTGTTGAACCGGGAGGCTCCAGAAATGATCAAGAAGTGATCGAGGCCGCGAACGAGCACGGTGTGGCACTCATCTTCACCGGAACCAGACACTTCAGGCACTGATATGAGCGCGCTGATTCTCAACGGAAAGGAAGTCGCCGCCGCAGTGAAGGCCGAGGTGGCTGACGCGGTTGCGGGACTCGACTTCCGCCCGGGCCTCGCGACCGTCCTGGTTGGAGACGATCCGGCTTCTCACAGCTACGTCCGTGGGAAGCGTCGCGACGCGGCCGAAGTGGACATCGAGTCGTTTCACTACGAATTGAGTGGTTCTTCAAGCCAGCAAGAAGTCATAGACGTCGTCGAGAGACTGAATGCTGACGATTCGGTCGACGGAATTCTGGTCCAGCTCCCACTGCCTGGGGATCTGGATGGGGAGGCGGTCGTCCAGCGAATCGACCCAAGCAAGGACGTCGACGGACTCCATCCTTTCAATCTCGGTCAGCTCGTGCTCGGACGGGGAGGGCTACGGCCATGCACTCCCAGCGGGATCATGAGGATCCTCGATCACTACAACCTGCCCATTTCCGGTAGGAGGGCGGTGGTCGTGGGAAGGTCTTTCCTGGTTGGTCGTCCCTTGGCTCTTCTCATGTCGGAAAAAGGCGCGGATGCAACGGTGTCTATCGCCCACTCCCGCACCGAGGATCTGGAGGTGCTCACCCAGAGCGCCGACATCCTCGTGGCAGCAACCGGATTCCCTGGCCTTATTACGGCCGAGCACGTCAAGCCAGGAGCGACGGTGATCGACGTGGGCATCAACCGGACCGACGAAGGTTTGGTCGGTGATGTCGATTTCGAATCGGTTGTGGAGGTTGCCGGTGCAATTACCCCGGTACCAGGTGGTGTTGGTCCGATGACCAGGGCGATGCTGTTGGCTAATACATTGTCCGCGGCCATGGCTCGAAGGGTTTAGCCGAGGGTCGCCACGCTGAAGATGACGTGGAAGGGTTGGCAGTAGATCACGACGCTTCCGTATTCACCTATGTCGACGTCGTCGGGAATCGGATAGTTCTGATCACCGATGTTGCCCTTGAGTGAGCCAAGGTCGAGATATCCGAGGACATCCTCCCGGGATCCGGGATTGGAGTCCGGGACTAAGAGGACATGCAGGTCCGGTCCATTGGTGACTTCAAAATCCTCTAGGCGAAGGACGGCGCTGCCGTCTTCGAGTCGATAGACCGTCCCGGTTCCACTTCCTTGGTGGACGTTGTCCGCATCCCTGAACTCCCCGGCAAGAACAACTTCTGGCCCCGCTGCCTCGGGCATCTCGTCTTCCATGGTGACGGGTGGCGACTCGGAGGCCTTCACCATCTCAGCTTCGACCTGCTCCTGGGTCATGTCATCGGGAATCTCGGCGGCTTGTGACATGGGGAACTCTTCGTCAACCTGGTTGTCGATGAAGAGAGGTGACCCGAGCCACCAACCCAGCGCCAGCACCGGAACCGCAACGATGGCCGCGCCGATCAGGACTCGTTTCTTGTTCATGCCGACACTCTGCCGGTCAAGGCCGAAAGGAGACCTAAATCGCGGTTTCGCTAGTCTCCCCCATTCAAAACCTCTTCTCAGGAGTCAACTGCTGTGGGCACATCCATCACCATGGGACCGGACGGTCTCAACGTCCCCGACGATCCGATTGTCCCGTTCATCGAAGGCGACGGTATCGGTCCCGACATATGGGCTGCCGCTGTCCGTGTGTTCGATGCCGCAGTCGAAAAGGCTTACGGCGGCAACCGTCGCATTGAATGGAAAGAGGTGCTGGCAGGGGAGAAGGCTTACAACGCAACCGGGTCTTGGCTACCCGACGAGACGGTGGAAGCGTTTGGTGAATACCTGGTCGGAATCAAGGGGCCTCTGACGACTCCGGTCGGTGGTGGTATCCGTTCGCTCAATGTGGCCCTTCGCCAGATCTTGGATCTGTATGCGTGTGTTCGCCCCGTCCGTTGGTTCGATGGCGTTCCGTCTCCAGTCAAGGATCCCGGTGCTGTCGACATGGTGATCTTTCGCGAGAACACCGAGGATGTCTACGCGGGCAAGGAGCTTCAGGAAGGCACTGCGGAAGCTCAGAAGCTGCTCGACTTCGTCCGCGACGAGTTCGGGTGGGATGTCCGGTCCGATTCGGGCCTCGGCCTCAAGCCCATCTCGATCACTGGCTCCAAGCGCCTGATTCGGGCGGCCATCAGATACGCACTTGAGAGCGGTCGGAAGTCCGTCACCCTCGTTCACAAAGGCAACATCATGAAGTTCACCGAAGGAGCTTTTCGTTCTTGGGGCTATGACCTCGTCAAGGAAGAGTTCGACGATGTTGCTGTTTCGTGGGAGGACTCAGGGGGCGACGCCGGCGACAAGCTCCTCGTGCAAGACGTGATCGCTGACGCCATGCTCCAGCAAGTTCTTACTCGGCCCGCCAACTATGACGTGATCGCCACGACCAACCTCAATGGCGATTACTTGTCTGACGCCCTTGCTGCCCAAGTTGGCGGCATCGGTATCGCTCCGGGTGGGAACATCAACTATGACACGGGTGTGGCCATCTTCGAGGCAACGCACGGCACGGCACCGAAGTACGCCGGTCAGGACAAGGTGAATCCGGGTTCGGTTGTTCTCTCAGGAGAAATGATGTTCAGATATATGGGTTGGCCGGAGGCTGCCGACTTGATAGTCAAAGGGATCGAAGGCGCCATCGACGCGAAGACCGTGACTTACGACTTCGCCCGTCTCACGGACGACGCAACCGAGGTCAAGACCTCCGAGTTTGGCGACGCCATCATCGCCCGCATGTAGGCGAGCGCTAACGCCTCGACGCCAGGATAGCGAGGAGTCTGAGGATCTCGATGTAGAGCCAGACGACGGTCACCATCAGCCCGAATGCGGCAAACCACGAAAACGCTTTTGGCGCACCCATCGCGATGCCGTGCTCGATTACTTGGAAGTCGAGCAACAGATTCAGTGCAGCGATGATCACAACGATGATGCTGAAGACGAGTGCTGGTGTGCCGACGCCGGTGATCAATGGAACATTCACAGAGAACAGCGAGAGGAGCAAAGAGATCAAGTAGAAGAGGGCGATTCCGACAGTGGCGATGATGATGACCGACCGCAGCTTCTCGGTCACCTTGACTATTCGAAACGCGTAGAGCAGCAACATCGACAAGAACACAGCGACGGTTGCCGTCAGAGCCAGGAAGACGATCCCGTCGAACCAAGTTTCATACTGTTTGGAGAGCGCTCCGATGAACGTTCCCTGTGCCAGGGAGTAGACGATCCCGGTGAGCGCCGCCAGTTGGGGTTTGGCCACTGTGAGGATCACCAGAACGATCAGTCCGATGGCGACGGCCCACCACCAACGCCAGACAGTCGCCGCGTTGGCCCAACCGTAGGTGGCGCCTCCTACGACCAGCAGGAGTAGAAAGAATGTCGCTCCGATAACCGACCCAATGGTCATCGTGTCGCCAGAGGCAGCCTTCTGTG
>Ga0070727_10004767_pt1 | contig 11387 bp, 7 predicted proteins | sample tdAd472_FD_66722 | JGI IMG/M metagenome (GOLD analysis project Ga0070727, IMG submission 66722) | Marine sediment microbial communities from the Atlantic coast under amendment with organic carbon and nitrate - tdAd47.2 | ecosystem: Environmental > Aquatic > Marine > Coastal > Sediment | place... | reverse complement strand
TCCGCCGCGAATTTCGCCGCGTGCCTCCATTCGTCGCAGCGCCAGCAAGATCTCGCGCCAAGGGGCAGCCGCGGACTCACGACGAATCACGTCGCGGAAGACGACGCCCCACCGACTGAGCAGTTGTTCGGCGAATCGTTCGGCACGTTTCGGAGCCTCGTCGCCGCGCGAGAGCAGAGCCCAGCGTCCGGCGGCGTGGCGGGGGCGGGCCGTGCGGCCGCGCCCCTGGCCGGAGCGGCGCTTGGGATCGAGCAGCGCGCGTAGGTTGTCGAAGCCGTCCGCGGTGACGTATCCGGCCGAGGCGAGTTCCCAGAGCGCCTCTTCGACTTCAGACGACAGGCGTGAGGAAGCGCGGGAGATATCGGCGAAGAAGGATGCTCCTTGAGTTTGGAGCGCAGTGAGCACGTCGGCGGCGGCGTGGGAGAGAGACTCCGGGTTTACCGCCTCGGTTGAGAGGAAAAGGTCGCCCTCTTCGCGCCGAAATAGTGCGAGCGGCGCCGAGCGTGTGGGGCGGATACGGCGCGCGCCGCGAGCATCGCCGTCGAAGGCGGAATGGGGCGAGAGTCGTCCCCAGGAGATTTCGCCGGAGAGGCAGAGCTGATCGAGGAGGGCGGGGGAGTAGTCCGCTACGCGGGCGGGGAGGAGTCGTGACTCCCAGGCGGCGGCGGGAGCCTCGTAGCCTTGCAATTGCCGGAGGACCTGGAGCAGACCGTCCGCACCGTAGAGTCTCCCGCCGGAGGCGACGTGCTGCCAACGCAGCAGGAAGCGCATGAAGTCGCCGGAGGAGACCGGCTCAATCTCCTGGCGCAGGCGGCGCAGCGTCAAACGGTGAATTCGCGCCAGCACGCGGCGGTTGCACCACTCGACGGCACCCTTGGCCAGGCCTGGAGAGAACTGGCCGCGCATGACTTGGCCTTCGGTTTCGAGCTGGATCAGAGCGGCTTCCGTTTCCGCCTCGGGGAGGGCGAGGCGCTGGGCGAGGTCCGCGACTGTCGTCGGTCCGAGCGCGTCCATCCAGCCGCGCAGGATCTCGGCGATGGATGGGGTGCGTCCTTCGGGCAAATCCGATGTCGGGGTGAGCGCTTCGAGGGGCGGCTCGACGTCCGCATCGATGTAGGCTTGGCGAGCGAGCGCCAGTCGCTCGGCCGAGACCCAAAGCGGCTGGTCATCCGCTTGTAGAGCCGATGCGCGTCCCTCGCCCTGAAGGGCGTCGAACCAATCTGCCCACTCGGGGGACGGAGGGATAACGATGAGGCTGAGCAGGGCGTCGTGGAGTTCCTCGGGGTCGCGGACCAGGGGCCAGACTTCCTCGGCGGTCTGCGCGATGGCCTCGGCGGAAAGAGCGGAGTCTTGGTCAACGTCGGAGGAGTAGCCTCGGCGAAGTTGCACGGCCCGGGCGCGTCGTTCTTCGAGCGGAGCGTCATCGAGATAGGCCCAGGGGTAGGCGTTCAGGACTTCATGGGAGAAGGCGGACGGCTCGGGCGTCTCGACCGCGACGGTTTGAATCTCGCCGGCATGGATGGAGGTGATGATCGAGTGCAGCCGATTGAGGTCCATGGCCTCATGGAGGCAGTCGTCGATGGTTTGGTCGACGAGGGGATGGGAAGGGATGCGGATCTCGCCGGCGAGGTTTTCCGCACAGGCGGCTTGGTCGGGGAAGACTCCGGCGAGCAGATCCTCCGAGCGCATGCGCTGGATGGGCGGCGGCGTCTTGCGTCCGCCGGAGAAGCGCAGGACGGCCAGAGCTCGGGAGACGTTCCACCGCCAGCGGACGTTGAACATGGGGGCGTTAAGCAAAGCCTGCGTGAGCACATGCTGGAGCGTCCCGGGCTGGAGCATCTCGAAGACAAGGTCCAGCGGGAAGGCGTGCTGCTCAGTGAGTGCGATGTTGACGGCGTTGTCCGTCGCGGCGGCCTGGAGTTCGAGGTTGAACGAGCGACAGAAACGCTTGCGCAGGGCGAGTCCCCAGGCACGGTTGACGCGGGCGCCGAAAGGCGTATGAAGGACGAGTTGCATGCCGCCCGACTCGTCGAAGAATCGCTCGGCGACGATGGTCTTCTCCGACGGTACGACTCCGAGAATCTTCTTGGCGGCACGGACGTAGGCGACGGACTGGTCGGCGCCGGAGCCGTCGAGGCCACAGTGCTCCACCAGCCACGATGCAGCCTCGTCGCCGCGCTGGTCGATCTCGTCGCGGAGGCGGCAGATCTCTTGTGAGAGTTCCCATGTACGTCCGGGAGATTCGCCGAGCCAGAAAGGCACGGTTGGGTTCATGCCGTGGGCGTCTTCCACGCGGACGCGACCAGGTTCCACGCGGCGGATGCGCCACGGAGTGGTGCCGAGCAGGAAGACGTCGCCCGCTAGCGACTCGACGGCGAAGTCCTCGTCAATCATCCCGACCATGGTTCCCTCGGGCTCGGCGATGACTTGATACTGAGCGGTGTCAGGGATAGCGCCGCCCGAGGTTAGGGCGGCGAGGCGGGCTCCTCGGCGAGCCTTGATGCGGCCGTTGACGCGATCGCGATGGAGATAAGCGCCGCTGCGGCCGCGGGCGGAGGTGAGGCCCTCGGACAACATGACGAGGATCTCGTCGAATGTCTTTCTAGGGAGGTTGCGGTAGGAGTAGACGCCGCGTACTCGTTCATAGAGCTCCGTCTCGTCGAGATCCTGGCAGGCGGCTTCGGCGACGATCTGTTGAGCGAGGATGTCGCGCGGGGCTTCTGGGATTTCGAGCGTGTCGAGCTGCTGGGTGCGGATCGCTCGGATGACGGCGGCGCACTCGATGAGTTCGTCGCGGGTGGTGGGGAAGAGTCGGCCTTGCGGGACGGCGCCGATCCAGTGACCCGAGCGGCCGATGCGTTGGAGCGCCACGGAGATGGAGCGCGGGGAGCCGAGTTGGCAGACGAGATCGACGGTTCCGATGTCGATGCCGAGTTCGAGCGAAGCGGTCGCGACGACACAGCGTAGTTCGCGGTTCTTGAGTCGGCGTTCCGCTTCGAGTCGAAGCTTTCGGGAGAGGCTGCCGTGATGGGGTAGGACGACGTCTTCTCCGAGCCGCTCGCCGATGGCGTGCGCGACGCGCTCGGCCTGGCGACGGGTGTTGACGAAGATGAGCGTGGTGCGGTTCTCTTCGACGAGGGCGGCGAGACGATCGTGCACGTCTCCCGAGAGATTGGCGCTGGCTACGGCGCCGAGTTCTTCTTGGGGGACCTCGACGAAGAGCTCCATGGGGCGGGTATGACCGACCTGGACGAGTTGCGGATCGCCTGCTGGGCTGAGGAAGCGGGCGACGGCTTCCATGGGCTTGACGGTCGCGGAGAGGCCGATGCGCTGGAGGCGACGGCCTGCCAGATGCTCCAGTCGCTCGACGCTGAGGGCTAGGTGGGCTCCCCGCTTGTCGTCGGCGACGGCGTGAATCTCATCGAGGATCAGCGTCTCGACGTCAGCGAGGAGGTCGCGGCCGCGGCGAGAAGTGAGAAGCAGGAAGAGCGACTCGGGCGTGGTGACGAGGATGTGCGGGGCCTCGTCGAGCATCTTGCGCCGCTGGTGGGCGGGGGTGTCGCCCGTGCGGACGGCGGTGCGGATCTCACCAAGCTGGACGGCTTGCCGGTCTGCCAGTTCGCGGATCTCCGACAGGGGGCGTTCGAGGTTGATGCGGATGTCGTTGCTGAGCGCTTTGAGCGGAGAGACGTAGACGACTCGCAGACGGTTGTCCGGGGCGCCGTTGCGGGCCTCGCGGACCAGGCCGTCTATGGCGGTGAGGAATGCAGCGAGCGTCTTGCCGGAACCGGTTGGCGCCGAGAGGAGGACGTCCTTGCCGGAGCGGATGGGGTCCCAGGCGAGTTGTTGGGGCTCAGTGGGAGTTCCGAGCTGGGAGCGGAACCACTCGGCGACCAGAGGATCGAACTTTGTGAGCGGCATCCGCTCCGTAGTTTAGGGGGTGGACGCACGGCTGACGGCGGGGCGTTCCGAGAAACCGGCTCACGATACCTGGTGGAAGCGGGAAGGGCGGATGAATGGCCTATTCCTGCGATCCATCCGCTTGTTCGACGGCCCAATCCTCGTTTACCTTCCTGCCGTAGTACGGATAGAAGTCCCACGGCGCACGCTTACCCAAGGCACGTGGGTCGCCGGTATCGCGCAGATGACGCATTAACCGCTCGCTCAACGTGTGCAACGCTTCCGCCGTAGCGGGCTCCGAGGCGACGTTGTGCAACTGGCCCGGGTCGCGTCTTAGATCATAGAGTTCGTGCGCCGGGCGCGTACCGAAAGCCAACTCCGAGAGTCGGTCCACGGTCGGATCGTCGCGATTCTCCATCATGAAGGTCTTTGTGGGAGAGCTGTCGATCTCACCGTAGGGAATACCGCGAGCGCAATCGCGAGCGTTCGGCGAGCCGGAAGGCCAGCGTGTGGGTTCGAAATTTCGGATATAGAGATGGTCTTTGGTGCGGACGGCTCGGCAGGGGTAGCCCTTGCCTCCGCGGCGGCAGCCGTCGTGCCGTTCCATGGCGATGTAAGCGGCGTCGCGGGAGGAGTCAACTTGACCGGCGCCCGAGCCGGTCAGAAGCGGCAGCAGTGTGCGGGCGGTCATGTCTTCATGCGGCGCGAGACCGGCCGCCTCGAGAAACGTCGGCGCGATGTCGCTTAGGCTGACGAAGTCGTCGATCGTCCGGCCTCGCGCAATTCTGTCCGGCCAAGAGACGGCCAAAGGAACGCGGCTCCCTTGGTCGTAAAGGCTGGCTTTGGCACGAGGGAAAGGCATGCCGTGATCGCTCGTCACCACGACGAGCGTGTTGTCGAGCTGTCCGCTCCTTTCAAGGGCGCCGATCGCCCGCGCCACGCCGGCGTCAAAGCGCTCGATCTCGACGTAGTAGTCCAGGATGTCGTTGCGGATGACGTCGTTGTCCGGCAGGCAGGAGGGCACGAGAACATCGGCTGGGTCCTTCCCCGACCGCTTGCCGGACCCCAGCTCGTAAGGGCGATGGGGATCGCGACTGCCGAGCCAGAAGCAGAAGGGCCGGTTCTCCTCTGCCTGGCCCAGAAACGTCTCGAAGCTCTCGAAGGGATCTCCGGCAGGATTTCTCGATCGCCCCCCTGGTTCGAGCCGGCCAGGGGCCCAGCCTTTGCTGGTGTGACCGGTCTTGTAGCCGGCCTGCTCGAGCAACTCGGTGTAGGTCGCGAACTTGGCCGGCAGGGTACTGTGGATGTTTCCTGCTTCTTCGAGTCGCCAGATCTGCTGTCCGGTGAGGATTGCACTGCGAGAGGGGCCGCAGGTCGGGGCGTCACAGAACGCATGGGAGAACAGGACGCCGTCGCGCGCGACGCGGTCGAAGGCAGGCGTCCGAACGACCGGATCGCCCATGGCGCCTGCATGAGACCACGACTGATCGTCGGAGATGCAGAGCAGGATATTCGGCCGCTCGGAGGTCAAAGGCTGGGCGGCGGTCAATCCCGCTGCGGCTGCTCCGATGAAGGCCCGCCGTGAAGTGGTGAAAGGCAAAGCGCGCCCATTGTGGCGCAGTTGGAGTCCTGGCTCAATGTGCAGATCGTGTCAGCGGCAACGAGGGTGGTAGAGAGGTATTCGCCTACATGACGCGTCAAACGACCCTCGCCTCGCCAGTTTTCTCATGAGGGGGTGATTCGCTACATCGCCGGCGTCCCTATAATTGAGAAGTCGATGTCATTGACTCCCGGAGCGGTTTCCCACGGGTCGGATTCGATTGCCCTTTTTGAGGTGGTCGAGCGCGCCCGTCGACGGCTGCTCGCGCAGGTGGGAATCCGGGAACTGCTGTGGGGGGCGACGGTCGCGCTGGCCGGGCCTGTCTTGCTGCTGGCGCTGGGAACGGACATGCTGCCTGCCGCGGCGCTATGGGTGTTTCTGTTGGCGGGGCTGGGCGTTGCGGCGTATCGAATCTCGGAGCAGCGACCGACGCCTGATCGAGCGGCGCGCGTGCTGGATGCGCGGTGGCGGACGGAAGACCAACTCTCGACCGCGTATTGTTTTCGCGAACGTAGGGACGATGCGGCGCAGAGTCAGCGTCTGTTGGCGGAGCGCGTGACGGGCGGAGACGTGAACGCGGCGTTGCCGTTTGAGTGGCCGGTTTCGGGTTGGGCTGCGGCTGCGACGACGGCTCTGGCGGTGCTGCTGTTGGTGCTGCGGGTGGGGACGCTTTCGACGCTTGATCTGCGGGCTCCGTTGATCGCTTTGCCGGTACCCGGTTTTTTGAGCCCAACGCAGACGGCGGCTGAGACGCCGCCTGAGGGAGGCGGAGGGGAATCTGCTCAGACGTTGACGGAAACGCGCGAAGAGGGCGACAAGACGGAGCAGGCCGAAGCGCCGGAGGCGGAGCCGCTGATGGCGGCGCTCGAGGGCGAGGGTGCGGATGAGGCGTTCCAGATGCCCGAGGTGGAGGGCTTGTCGGCGGGGGAAGAGGCGGGCGACGATCTAAGTCCGCCATCGGCTGAGGGCGAGCAGGCCGAAGGCGAAGAGGGTGATGAGTCGTCGCCCTCGAACTCGCCTCCCGAGGAAGGCGGGGACTGGAGCGAAGAGTCGGAGAACTTGCTGGACCGGCTGAAGGACGCTTTCGAGAACATGATGGAGACGATGCAGACGGAGTCGCAGGAGGCTTCGGCTGGGGAATCGGAATCGGGTGAAGGCGAGGAAGGCGGGGAATCGCCGTCGGAGTCGGGCGAGCAGGCGCAGGCAGAGGAGCAAGGCGGCGAGCAAGCGTCCGACGCGGAGATGGAAGGCGGCGAGCAGTCCGAGGGCGAGTCCGAACAGGCGGCGGACGGCCAGGGCGCGAACAACGCCGAGGAGGCCGGACAGGCGGGGCAATCGGCGGCGGCCTCCGGCACGGCCGAGGGCTCCAAGGAACTCGCCGAGCAGGCTGAGTTGGAGGCCGCGTTGGATGAACTGGAAGAGTTCTACCAGGAACGCGCTGAAGACGTGGCGGGAGAGATTCTGGTGGAGACGGACTCCTCCGAACAGACTTTGCGGACTGAGTACCGCGATACCAACGCGACGCACGCCGACCGCGGCGGCGACGTGAATCGCGACGAAGTCCCGCAGGCGTATAAAGCGTTCATCGAGCGCTATTTCCAGACTTTAAGGCAAGAAAGTCCTAAATGACTTGCGGAGAATGAATGCCCGAAACGACCATTGAGCCCGTAGTGGCGCAGCTTGAAGCCGTACGCAACGAGATCGGAAAGATCATCGTGGGCCACGAAGACGTGGTGGAAGGCGCACTGATCGCACTGGTGGCGGGCGGCCACGTTCTGCTGGAGGGCGTCCCGGGCTTGGGCAAGACGACGCTGCTGCGTACGCTGGGCGAGGCGCTGCACTTGGACTACTCGCGCATCCAGTTCACGCCGGACCTGATGCCGGCCGATATTCTGGGCAGCGCACTGATGGACACCGACGCTGCGGGCGGAAAATCGTTGCGCTTTGAGCGCGGGCCGATTTTCGCGAACCTTGTGCTGGCTGATGAGATCAACCGTGCGACTCCGCGAACGCAGTCGGCGCTGCTGGAGGCGATGCAGGAACGGACGGTGACGACCGGGACGGAGACGCATCGGCTGGATGACCCGTTCCTGGTGATGGCGACGCAGAACCCGCTGGAGATGGAGGGGACGTATCCGCTGCCGGAGGCGCAGTTGGACCGTTTCCTGCTGAAGATTCTCGTGACTTATCCGGAGCGGGATGAGATGGCGACGATCATCGAGCGGACGCTGGAGCCGGAGAAGCCGAGCGTCGCGCAGTCGATGGGCAAGGACCAGATTCTGGAGATTCGCAGGCAGGCGGCCGAGGTCTTGATCGCGCCGCATGTACGCGATTTGGCGATCGACCTGGTGCTTGCGACGCAGCCGGACACGAAGAACGCGCCGGAGGTGACGAAGAAGTTTATCCGGTATGGAAGTTCGCCGCGCGGCGCTCAGTCGTTAGTGCAGGCCGGGCGGGTGCGAGCGTTACTGCGGGGCAGGTTGAACGTTTCGACGGGCGACGTGCGCGCGTTGGCGCCCGCGGCGTTGCGTCACAGGATCATCTTGAATTACGACGCGCACGCCGAGGGACTGACTGAGGACGCGGTGCTGGAGCAAATCCTCGAAGGGATGCCGTCCGACGAGTAGACGCCGCGGATTATTGTTGGGCGGTGGGTACGGGCAGCGAGAGGTCGTCGGTCTTGCGGGCGGCGACGAAGCGACGCATGGGGATGCTTTCGCGGACTTGCTGGAGGACGAAGACGCCGTCTAGGCCGCCCGAGCCGCCGCGTGTTGCGATGATGTCGACTGCGCCGTCGGAGTCGACGTCGGCGGCGGCGAATCCGGTGAAGGAACCGAGTTGGCGGCGCAGGATGTCGTGCCGCGACCAGTCGCCGTCGGAGGCGCCTGGGTTGCGGAACCAGCCGATGCGGCCCGAGGGGTCATCGGCGGTGCGGTCGGGGTCTTCTTGCTTGGCGAGTAGCGTGCTGGACGACCCGGCCATGACGTCGGGATGAGAATCGCCGTCGATGTCGGCGATGGTGAATCCGGTCATGGCGTCAGGCGAGAAGGTTCCGATGACGTGGGACTTCCAGGAGTCGTCGGGATCGGCGGGCTGCTCCAGCCAGGTTAGGTTTCCCTGAGCGGTGAGGGTGAGCACGTCGACGCGCTCGTCGCCGGAGAAGTCGTGGAAGAGAATCTGGGTCCCCCGCAGGTTCGCGTCGTCGGCGCGGAAGGGGCTGCCGGTGAATTCGCCGCCGTCGTTTTGGAGGATCACGGACGGGCGGCCGTCCAGGGCGATGAGCAGGTCTTGATCGCCGTCGTGGTCCAGGTCGGCGGGTTGGGCGTTGCCGAGGTGCGGGAAGGCGCCGAGTTCGCGTTGGTTCCAGGAAGCTTGTTCGAGGGGGGCTCCTGTGACTTGGAAGAGGGTCGCAGAGGAGCCCTGGACGCCGATCAGTTCCGGCGTTTGGTCGCCGTCGATATCCGCTGCTGCGACGCGCGTCCACGCCTTGCCTCGTGAGGACTCGATGACGGTGCGCTTCCACAAGAAGCCGGGGTGCGGTTGGGCGGGGTTTTGGAGGTAGAGCAAGTGACCGCTGCGGCAGGCCGCGGCGATGTCGAGCCAGCCGTCGCCCGAGAAGTCGGCGATGACGACGTCTTCAACCTCTTTGGCGTCGACTCCCTCGGCCAGCGAGTGGCGGGCCCAGTCAAAGGCGTGGCCGGTTCCCCAGGCGACCCGGATGTGCGAGGACTCGCCGTGGGCGGTGACGACATCGGACAGGCCGTCTTGGTCGAGATCGGCGAGCGCCATGCGTCCTGCGCCGCGAATCGGGATGACGCTGAGCCCGGGGTCGTCCACGAGCAGTTCTTCCCAGGTGATGTAGGTCTCGTCGGCGGCTTTGGCGTCGGCGTTCCGAGTTTCAACGGGCGCGGCGGGGTCGTCGCCGCAAGCGACGAGGAGGGCGAGGGAAAGGATGGCTAAAGTGCGCACAGCTGTCTTTGACGGTAGGCGGCAGACGGCAGGGCCGCTACCAGGGATTCTTCTTAGATAGGCTCGCGCGCGACAATAGGCGCACACGTGTTGTTCTCTGGGAGTTGGTCGGCAATTCCGCGGGCCGCCGATAGGCTGGAGCTCTTGGAGCAGGGAATTGGGTCCGCCGAGGAGCTTGCTCGGAGTCTGGCGGAGATGGACCGCTGCAATCGCTGGCTAGGCGGTCGGGCGGCGCTGACGAGCGTTCTGTGGCCGAAGTTGGAGCGGCTGCCGAAAACGCGCCCGGTCCGGATTCTGGATGCGGGCTCGGGTGGAGGGTACCTGCTGGCCTGGCTCCAGGGCGAGATCGAGCGGCGGGGGTATGTAGCCGAGCTTTATGGGCTAGACGCCAACCCGAGATGCTTAGCGGAATCGGCGGTTCGGGCTCCGCGAGCGTCGTTTGTGGCCGGCGATCTTGGGGCGCTTCCGCTCGCCGAGAGGGCGTTCGACTTCGTGGTCTCGACGTTGGTGTTGCACCATCTGGAGCCGCCCGCGTTGGAAGCGGCGGTGCGGGGCTTGACCCGGCTGGCCAAGCACGGTGTGGTGCTGAGCGATCTCGCTCGGGACCGAGTTCCGTTGGTGTTCTTTCGGGTGAGTGCTCCGTTGATGATGTTGAGTCAAATTACGCGCGAAGACGGAGAACTGTCTGTAAAGCGGTCTTATACGGCGGAGGAATTAAGGCAGTACTTGAATATATGGGGTGTGTCGGGACGCGTGCGTGAGCACTGGCCAGCGTATCGATTGACGGTGGTGACGGACTGATTCTCGTGTGGTTTCGCGCGCTGGGCCCTGGTGTGCCGCACCCACCGCTAGGCTGTCCCGGAACTCCCGGATCTACGTTCCGCCTCGGCGTCACGTACTCTAGCCCATTTTCGTCGGCTTAGCTGGCCTAGACAGTCATCCCTCTCTGCTGTCGCCCGCTGCCCTGTCCCCCGCTGCCCTTCACTCTCGAGGAGCCGGCGGCTCAACAATCCCCGAATTGCCACAGTAGTACGCGTATACGTCATTACCGTGAATGAGATAGAAGGTCTCCGCCACATACCGAGAACGCATCCAGTTCAGCGTATGGTACGGAACCGCCAGATCTTCGATGGCACGCCGCCACCACCCGCCGCCCCACCCAGGCTGGCAATACGGAGGAACGGATGGAGACGCCTCCAAGTGTTGCTGCAACTGCGAAAGCTCTGACTGATCTTTGACGGAGAACTTGGCGAAGAAGGCATTGACGTCAATGTTCTCCGCGTAAGTAATAGCGGTTGCAGTGGCAGGCATGTCGATCCCCCTACTAAGGGTCCCTTTTCCTGCGGTAAATTCCGCGCCGGAATCGTATCTCCAGGTCCAGTCATTGCAGCCAGCGATGCTCAACAACGCGGTACACACTCCTATCGAGGCTGCCTTGCACCGTCTCATTGCGCCCCCCCTCCTGATGCTACGGGAATCAACTCGCCGACATCCGTCGCTGCCGCACATCCCTCCTCGCAATCACCGCCCTCTAGGCCGATCCTGATCCCGGCCGGGTCAGCAATAAGATCCTTGTCCCGGAACTCCTTCATTCTCGCCCAGCGATGCAGTCCGACAGTTGGCAAGACAATGGAATACTGGAACATCTGAGCAAATCGCAGATGTGGTGATTGTCGCGGCGGACGGTATCTTGAGACTAGACGAATCCACCGGCGAATTCGTAGAGGTAGAGTGATGCCCGCTCAGCTCTGGATCAAAGCCACTACCGAGGAGATAACGCCAGCCGAAATTGCGTCGGTGAGCGACCGGACGGATAGGTAACACTCTAAACCGGACGGATGGGTAACAGTATAGGCTGGCGGTCAGGAGCCCCCGCGGGGGCTCCTGACCGCCGAGCCGAGCGGCCACAGTTCGCGGT
>Ga0070727_10004766_pt1 | contig 11389 bp, 9 predicted proteins | sample tdAd472_FD_66722 | JGI IMG/M metagenome (GOLD analysis project Ga0070727, IMG submission 66722) | Marine sediment microbial communities from the Atlantic coast under amendment with organic carbon and nitrate - tdAd47.2 | ecosystem: Environmental > Aquatic > Marine > Coastal > Sediment | place... | reverse complement strand
ATTCCAACCGACTACGTCCTGGGCAATTGGTAACCTTGCGTCAGTTGAGAGAAGAGAATTCTTTCCTCAAGCGTAATGACAAGAAAATTGTAGAATACAGAGACGCTGTAGCGGCAACTTCTAGTCCATTGTTACAAGGAATTACCAAGTCTTCTCTAGGTACTTTGAGTTGGATTTCTGCGGCCTCGTTCCAGGAAACAACAAAAGTACTAAGTACGGCTGCGATCGCTGCGAAACAAGATGGTCTACAAGGCTTGAAGGAGAATGTAATTGTAGGTAAGAAGATTCCTGCAGGTACTGGCCTTCGTCGATTCGACAATGTATTTGTAACAACTCAAGAAGCACAAATGGCTTATGAGTCACGCAGAACACAGTTGGAAGAAGTGGATGATCTCGATTAGCATTAGTTCGAAAGATGATAAAACGAACAGATAATTGAAAAAAGCCCTCGTTGGAGTGATCCACGAGGGCTTTTTCTATGTCAGTTGATGTGAGCTAGAATAGTTTTGTGCGTATACTAAGTGTTAGCAAAAAATTAAAAACCAACCAAGATGAATAAAATAATACTGACATCAATTATCATATTTTTTGCCTGCAGTTCAATTTTTGGACAATCTAACGATGAAAAATATGCGAACGATGTTAAATCAATAGATGCAATAATAAATGCATATTACGATGTTGTTTCAGGTTCAAGTAGTGAATCATGGGAATTTGAAAGAGATAAATATATTCATTCAGAAAATGCTGTAATCACAAGACTGGACGAAAATGGAAAAGCTGAATCGCATACTCTTGAAGCAGAATATATACCAATCGGATTATCACCAAAAGAGGATTTTTACGAAAAGGAACTTAAAAGAAAAGTCAGCAAATATGGAAATATAGCTCAAGTTTGGAGTGCATTTGAAATACGAACTGACCCAAAAACTGAATCTAACATTACAGGACTAAATAGCATTCAACTTCATTATGAAAATGGAAGATGGTTTATAGACAGTTGGACTTGCGAAATGGAATCAGAAAAAAATAACCTTGTGACAGACTTTTTAAATGAGGAATAAAAACTTTTGCATAACAAATGCTACCCGTCAATATCGGCTAAACACCGATACTGTGGGTAGCCAGACCGTTAGGCACAAGTATTGAAAAAAAATAAAACCAGCTCTGGAAAATCCTATTTCTGTGAATATTATACAATAATCGATTGATTGTATAAAAGCTGTAAAATATCTTAGAATACTTTTGCATCATTAAATAACTAAATAACAAATGTTATGGCAAAAGAATTTTTGAATACAGACTTAACAGGTAAAACCATTGTATTTACAGGCGGCACAGACGGAATGGGAAAAGTGGCGGTTGCGAAATTAGCCAAGATGGGTGCGAAAATCATGCTATTTGGAAGAAAGGAAAGCAAATCAAAACAAGCCATCAAAGATATTGAAGCTATGTCTGGCAGTCGAGATGTTCATTATGTGCCATGTGATTTAGCATCTCAAAAAAACATCCGAAATGCTGCCAAAATAGTTTTAGAACAATGTCCAAAGATTGATATTCTTATCAATTGTGCGGGTATTAATGCAGGAGAAAGAAATATCACCGAAGACGGCATGGAAATGAGTTGGGCGGTCAATCACCTTGCACCTTTTTTACTCAATCATCTCTTATTGGATAGATTGAAGGCGTCCACACCAGCATGCATTGTCAATTTATCTTCCGCTACCGAAAGACATGGGAAAATCCGTTTAGATGACATTAATTTATCAAAAGATTGGAGTCTTTATCGGTCTTATACTCAATCTAAATTGGCAATGAATATGGTGACCCGCAAAATGGCAAAAGAACTTGAAGGAACCGGCGTAACGGTGAATGCCTTGAATCCCGGGTTTATTAAAACCAATCTTTTAAACAAAACTAAGATCTTGATAACGTTCGGATTGATAAAGGGTGGACGCTTTTTTTTCATGCTGATTTGATTCGCTCCTTTTCGTTGGATAAAAAAATGAAGGACTATCATTTTTTCAATTACCAATCCAACGAAGCGCTACATATTTCTGAAAAAGAAAAAGGAATTATCGAATCCATTATTGAAAAAATTCAAATCGAATTGGACTCCAATATTGATGAATTTAGCGAGGAAGTCATCGTCACCAATTTAGAATTATTGCTCAATTATTCCAAGCGATTTTACAACCGACAATTTATCACCCGTAAACGGTTTGACAAAGATGTTGTGGTGAAATTTACAGACCTGTTGGAGGATTATTTTATGCAAGAAATACAAAAAGAACAGGGCATTCCCACCGTTTCGTATTTTGCGGACAAGCTCAAATACTCTCCCAATTTGTTTGAATGAATTAATCAAAAAATCAACCGACAAAAGTGTTTTAGAACACATCCATTATCAGGTAATAGAATTGGCAAAAAGCAATTTATTAAACAGCAATAAAAGCGTTTCTGAAATAGCCTTTGATTTGGGTTTTGAATACTCGCAATATTTCTGCCGCTTATTTAAAAAGAAAACAGGCATGGCACCTGTTGAATATCGAAAAGTTAGTTAAAATGGAATTGATACAACATACCATCAACTGGGTAAAAGGGGAAATTTTAGAAGCCATGATTATGGCAGCCTTTGGTGCTTTAATAATTAGAGTTGATGTAGCCAATGTTAAATTTCACAAAACTTCAAAATGCTGTATATCAACGACTTATAAAATAGTTCCACAAGCCAGCTGTTGTTGCTAAAATATCATTATAAGTTTTCCAATCGTGTATTCTGCAAATATTTGATAAAATATCATATCTTTTCATCCCACCAATAGCATGCTCTATTTTAATTCTTTGCCTAGCTAATTCTTTATTTTGTTGTTTTTGTTCGATGGTTAATTCACTACCTTTAGGCTTCTTATTTGGAATAAACACCTCCGCATTAGGGTATTCTTTTTCAAACCCCTGATAGCCTAAATCGATTCGAATTATAAATGGATCAAACCAGTTTTCTGTTGGAGGAAATTCCTCTTTTAATACGGTAAAATCATGTGTCTTCCCCACCCAACAATAGCTTACATAATGGATATACCTATCTAGTGTCTGGCCGAAAAGTTATAAGCCCCTGATATTGAGCTAAGAAGCGTGCTTTTGAGTTATGAAAGCAGCGATATAAGTCGTATCTTGCAAGAGTCATAAGTGTTGATAATCAACACTTTAGGTTTTCGAGTTATCCACAATTAGCAGCAGATAGAAAAATTCTGAAGATGCGTAAACGATTTGAACAGCAATTAAGTTTGGGAATAGTGCCCATAGGAGAAGTAAAATTAAATGATCGAAGCCGGCATCAGTTGCCACCCTTATTGAAGGCCTTACAATATGTATTTGTGACGCCTACATTGAATACTCAAGTATTTGCTTTGTTGGAAGATCGAGTACTGAAGGGCAAGCAGAAGACGGGTCGTTTGGGGATGAGTTTATGGGAGATGTTGGTCTTGAGTCTGACTCGGTTGAACCTTGATATTGATTACGATTTTTTGTTGGATTTGGCCAATAATCATGAGTCCTTACGGGGGATCTTGGGGGTTCACCCCAGTAATTTTACTAGAGGCCATCAATATAAAGAGCAAACCGTACGGGATAATGTGAGCTTATTGGATGAGACGCTTTTGCGAGAGGTCAATGAATTAATAGTGGCTCAAGCTCATGGTTTGATAAAAAAAAACGAGGGAGTAGAGGTCTTGGGCTTAAATATCAAAGTGGATAGCTATGTGGTGGAGAGTACGATTCATTTTCCAACGGATTTGAATTTGTTGTGGGATAGTGGTCGCAAGTGCATAGACACAATTGTTCATTTGTTGGACAGTGGCTTTGCACTTGATGAGTGGGGCAAACACAAGTATCAGTATCGCCAATTGAAGAATCATTACCGGCATACCTCTGAGATACATCGAAGGAAGGGAGCAAATTATAAAAGTCGGCTGGCGGGAGCAGTGAAGGCTTATTTGCTCAAAGCCCGTCAGATTAGTCAGAAAGTCAAGCAGAGCCTCTTGCAAGGAGCCCAAGGTGTGGTGGCAGGTCATGTGAGTATTGTTCAGTTTGGTTTATTAGAAGCCCTGCGGTATTACTGGCGTATGCTGGATAAACATATTGACCTAGTAGAACGTCGGCTATTAAAGGGAGAACAAATTCCTCATCAAGAAAAAGTGTTTTCGATCTTTGAACCTCATGTGGAATGGTTGAGTAAAGGCAAGTTGCACCGAGCCGTAGAATTAGGCCATAATGTGGCTATCGCTACGGATCAATACCATTTTATTATTGATTTTGAAACGATGATTGGGGTGAGTGATCCACAAACGGGACTTGAGATGGGCCAACGAATAGTGAAACAGTATGGGCCATATTGCCAATTGAAAAGCATCAGTTTTGACCGAGGGTATTATTCCAGTTTAATCAAAAAGGCCCTATGCGAAGATTTTGATCAGGTCATTATGCCCAAAAAAGGGAAAAGGAGTCTTAAGCAAGAAGCAGAAGAATCCCAGGAAGACTTTAAACGATTGCGCCGGGCACATAGTGCAGTAGAATCCAACATCAATCAACTGGAACATAATGGGCTGAATCGTTGTCCGGACAAAGGAGTAAAAGGCTTTAAGCGCTATGTGGCTTTGGGTATCTTGTCTTACAATCTTCATCGATTGGGCAAGTTGCTCATTAAAATAGAGAAGGCACAAGCTCAGCCACCACCCGTTAAGGCAGCATAGAGCCTACCAGAAAAGAGAAAAAAGTCACTCTACAAGGGAGTGGTATGCCCTCAAAACAGGAAGCAAATTGTTATGGAAATGCCATTAGGCCATTTTCCATCTATAGCATCACAAAAATGAAAAATTGGCCTGCAAAGGTGCTCCCCAGAAAGTGGTGCTTTGACCGAAATCTGGGAAAGGCATCGTTTTCGGCCAGACACTATCTAAAGTACTGATGATTAATGATTTGACGGTATGGCCTTTTTTCTTGCCACTATAGAAATCTTTTTGAATATCATGACTTGAAGGCCTTTGAATTCGTTGCTCCGTTCCATCTAATATTAATGTGTCACCTTTTATAAATTGATGGTGAAATAAGTCCACATTTTCAAAATCTCTAATTGGAGTATACCCATCTATCTCTAATGTGGTATAAATTATTTTCAAGCCAGTTCGAAATTTCCTAATTGCATTAGGCTGATCTATTTGAAATAGATATCCAAATAGATCAAAAGTAATTCCTGATTTTAACAAGAGTAAGGTGGCAAATATTAAATCATCTAGTTTACTGAATTTGGCTTTACTACCATTTGGGTTATGGGCTAACATATCTTCGTAAGAATAACCATTTAGCTCCAAATAAACCTCATTACAACGCTTGCACAAATCATTAAAACTTTGACTATCAACACTTAACACAGATTGCCATTCTCGTTCATTTTTTGGACGGGGGATATTCGATAGCATTTTTCATTAAAGATAAGGAGTTAACATTGGCTACATCAAGTCTATTGTATGTAGCGCATTACTCTGGAAATTTGGTACAACGCCTTATACAAAAGCATTGATTATTCCTTTGTTCATCCTAGGCTTTATTCCTTTATTTATGGGCATCTCCGGTGCGATTATGAATAAAAACCGCATCCCCATATATCAAGAAGCATGGCAACAGGACAAACATCAATTTATGTTGGCAGAAAAAGACAGAGTAGAAAGTTTTGATGAAATTTTCAAATACTCTTATCCTTTTGCCTTCATTTTTACTGTTGGTGGAGCGATTCTGTTCTTTCTGGTAGGTTCACCTAATTGGAAAGCTATAAGTCTGGCAATGATGTCTTTGGGTTTAATGGCTTATTTTGCTGACTATTTTGCTGCTGAACGGGCAGAAATATATCTTAATTACATTGAAAAGGCAATAGAAAAACCTGTGCCTAACAAAGGCTAAAACGGCAATAGCCCCTATGCGAGGCTACTGCGTTTAGCCAGACCGCTGGATGTGTATAATCGTCAATTTTGGAGGAGGTTGTTTTTGTGTTAGACTAGGCAGGTTTGATGATAATGACCTAAGCTACTTGAAGAAAATCTAACGCAGTATAACGCAAAAAGAGCCCGCCATAAAGTGTCGAGTATATGGTTCAGCTACTTAAGACTGCAACTCACAGGTTATTTCGCATAGATTGCCATATACTTGGCGATGTATTTTCCGATCACATCGAATTCTAGATTGATCAAATCACCTACTTTAATGTCTTTAAAGGTGGTGTGCTCATAAGTATAGGGGATAATCGCCACCGAAAATTCATCTTCTGTGGCCTGAACAACCGTTAGACTTACCCCATTGATGCATACGGATCCCTTATCGACCAATAAATGTTCCGGACTAGCTTGGTAACGAAAGTGAAAGTACCAGCTCCCATCCAGTGTTTCTACTTTGGTGCATTCTCCTGTGGTATCGACGTGGCCCTGCACCATGTGTCCATCTAATCGACTGCCTGCGATCATTGCTCTTTCAAGGTTGACGGCATCTCCAACGACCAATTGGCCAAGGTTGGACTTATCCAATGTTTCTTGAATGGCGGTAACGGTGTGTTGACTTCCTTCCTGTTTTACGACGGTCAGGCAAACACCATTGTGCGAAACACTTTGATCGATCTTCAATGCATGGGAAATAGGAGAGGAGAAGGTGAAGTGCACATTCGATCCTTCTCTTTCAATCGCTTCTACACTACCTAGAGCTTCAATAATTCCTGTAAACATAATTGATATTTATACAGAAGAGCCAGCAAAATTCGCATTTCACTGGCTCTTCCGGTTGATTTATCGAAAGTAGGCAATCTTAATTGCCACGCAACAATTCTATATAACCGCTCAATTTATCTGGCGATTCTGTGATGCCAGACACTCGTCTTTCGAAGACCAAGCAAGTATAATAATAAGTACCACTGGCTAATGGTTCGCCAGCTAGATTCGTACCATCCCAATTGATGTTGGGGTCGGTCGTTTCGAATACCACTTGTCCCCACCTATTGAAGACCTTCAACTGGATGTTTTCAATAAAGCAGAATGGATAAGGTTTAAAGATCTCATTCTGACCATCCCCATTAGGTGTAAAGGCATTGGGTAGAGTGTAGTTTGGACAATTATCAACGCAGAATGTATTGCTGAAATCGCTGGTGTTCCCCAATGAGTCATAGGCTACTAATTTGTAGCAACCTGCGATGCCAATAGCAGGCTTATGCTCATAAGTATTGGTGAAGGCATCATCTATTCTCACAATCTGCTCGAAGGTGCCTCCTTCGGTAGGTGCATAATAGATGTCGTAGCCAGCCACATCATCTCCTATTTCTGGGCATAATTCAGCGGGACTAATCCAGCTCAATGTATTAAAGAGTAAATCTTCATTCGTACAATCTATCTCAGTATCACAGACATTGGATACATTCAATTCTGGTGGACATGGCGGTACATCATCCATTGGAATAGAACAAGCTTCTTGAGAGGCATTGATAATAGGCGATATAACCCCATCGACCCCATAAGAGCCAATACTAATCACCTTATAGCAGTATTCCGTGCCGTTGTCGAGTCCGGTATCGATAAAATTAGGTTCGACTGTGGTTCCAATGGTGTCAAAAGTGCCGCTTATATTCTCGCGAAGAACCAGGTATTGGAAATTATCCCAAGGCACTATTTCTGTCCAGCTGAGCCTATTGGCATTATCGGTTGGAGCAATAGACAAGAAGACCGAGGACGCGGCATTGGTCGTGCCTAATAGATCATCTTCATTAATGTAGAAGTTGATCTTATAACTATAGGCCTCTCCACTGGTATTTAAGGTATTATCGACAAAGCAGGTATCATTGGCCTGAGCAAAGAATTGACTAGTAAATTGCACCCCAATAGATTGGAAGTCAGCGTCATCCTCTGTTTGTCCGGTGGCCCGCAATACTTCATAAACATATGGACCTGGATTCAAGAGGGTATCCAAATCACCCACCTTAGGTTTAGACCAACAGACTTCCATGAGGCCATCCGTTGCGGAAGTGGTTTGGACATCTACATTGGTGATGAGTGGAACATCGCGGTTGAGTTGTACACAAACCTCATCTGACGGTAAACTCTGGGCACCGTTGAAGGTGTAAAGCCCACCTGGAGTAGTTTGCGCAAATTCACCTAAAATTCTATAGCAGTAAGTTCTACCCTGGTCAACAGTAGGGTCGAGGTAGATATATCGACCATCTGCCACCTCCTGGATGGGAACAGGAGTAAGTTTGGTATAACCTTTACCTTCCAGTCCGGGATCACAAGTGTCTATCGGGAAATTATTGCTGCCTTCCCGTCGCCAAACGGTGAATCCTCTGAAGTAATTATCGGAAGCATCCTCACAGGAATAGGGTAATTCCCAGCTAACATTTACCTGCCCGGAACCCGCTAAGGCCCTTACATCTTCTGGCGGTGGGCCGACTACTTTGATTCGGACGGTTTTTAGCGTAGCTAAGCCCGTGGTGTCTCCGAAGAAGTTGTCCACAGCCCGGAAAACCACCGAATAGTATTGATCAAATATATGATCACAGGTGGTTTGCCATTGGAAAACTTTGCTGACTGGGTCGTTTTGAAAGGTATTATTATTAGGTAAGAAAGTAGCAGGAGAATTGGGCACCTCAAATGGACCACCCAATGCCGTTAGCCGAACCCTTTGATTCGTTTCGAAGATAGGTGCAGTGGCCACAACATTGATTTCTACTAGCTCTCCAGCAATTACGCAAATCTCTTCAACGGAAGTCTCAATGACGGGGGGCTCGTTCTCACATTCTTCAATTAATATCTGCATATCTCGAATAATGGTATCCAAAGGAATACCATTTCTATATTCTACGATGATAATGGCATAGTTGTATTCACCTGCTCTTTGCGGGGCATCCCAAACTATATCCCCGGTGATTTCATCGATCGTCAGGTTATTATTGACGCCACTATTAATTTCATCTGGGAAAGAATAATTAGGAACTTCCATTCGGATATCTTGCTGCGGTATGATCTTGTGGTAAGATAAACTATCCCCATCCGAGTCAAAGGCATTCGGATTGTGAGTAAAGACTTTACCTACACAACCAATATCTATGGGAGGTTGGAGCAAAACCGGGGTATTATTACAGCCTTGAAATTGGGGGTTGGGAAAAGTATATCTGGTTTCTATATGAAATTTAACCTGATCGGAATTGGGCGCATTAACATTCAAAATCCCAGCATTCCGGTTGGGATCTGTCATGGAAAGCACATAGGAGCCACGGGATAAATAGGTGTGAAAGGCCGTGTAGATATTGAATTTGGTATCATTTTCCAGGATAATACCTTGTGGTGGGCTTCCAGGACCATTAGCTCGGGCTACTCGCTCGCATCGTCCATCCCCCCAACAAATGGTCAAAGTATCTCTATCTGCTGGTCGGCTACTAGCCTTTGTGTAGGTAACAATAGTAGCTTTGATCGTCAAACTTTCGGTACAATCTCCGATTTGTTCGACGGTGATTTCCCCGGCTCTGTTGTGCGTTGCCCAAACTGGCGTAGTTCCGAGCAATACTAACAATATGGTAGGTAGCAGGAGACGTAGTAAATTATCTTTTGGCATCATTCCCTTATTCTTTTGTCGAATGCTGAGCGGTGTTGAATGGAGGTGTTGCGACTACGTTGTTGGTAGGTAACGACACTTGTCTTTAGACTAATACAGTAGAAAGACGATTTTCCACCCTAACCCAATTATGGCTTACGCTAAGCTTTCCGACAAATTAAATAAACTTACGGAAAAACGCTAACGTTTCTCATGGCATGTACCTTTTCACAACGCAGAATAGCTGCAAATTGTTTCTAGCGGACAATGAAGATGTCTAAAAATAACGGCTTGGGTACATTTCCGGCGAATAAAATCCATACCCATACTGATTTGAGCTAGAAAGCCTATTCCCCCCGTATCAATTCGATAAAGCCACTGAGTAGTTGAGGTGTTTGCTCCTCATTGGAAAAACGATTTTCAAATACGGTACATGTGTAATAATAAGTACCACTGGCCAAGGCTTCCCCCGCTAGATTATTCCCATCCCAATTGATGGCAGGATCGGTGGTTTCATACACGACTTGTCCCCAGCGATTGAAGGCTTTGAATTTGACGCTCGTAATAAAACAATAGGGAAATGGCGTAAATAGATCGTTTTGGCCATCTCCATTGGGGGTAAAGGTGTTGGGTAATTGATAGAAAGGACAGTTGTCCACACAAACGGTATTGCTAAAAGGACTTCTATTGCCTAAGGTATCAATAGCGACTATTTTGTAGCAGCCTGCCAGGCCATTTTCAGCCCGGTGTTCGAAATTAATCATCGAAGGATCATCAATGGAGGCAATGAGACTAAATTCGCTTTCCTCATTGCGGGCATAATATAAATCGTAAGCCTGGACATCGGCTCCCTCTTCTGGGCATAGACTCGCTGGACTTTCCCATTGTAGCGTATTTACTAATTCAGCTTCATTTTTACAATCAAATCCACTATCGCAGACATTTGAGACAGTGAGTATGGGGGCACAGGGCGCTACATTGTCTAATGGAATGGCGCATACCTCCTGAGAATAATTGATCAGGGGATCCACGATATTATCTATTCCATAGGTACCCACGCCCTTAATTTTGTAACAATACGACTGGCCGTTTTTCAAACCCTCATCTCGATAGCTCAAATCGGTTACGGTAGTGATCGAATCGAATGTACCACTTGCGTTTTGCCGATAGACAACATAGTGATAATTATCCCAAGGAACCAGTGCTGACCAACTCAGTTGATTGGCTTGATTGGTGGGGGCAATCCCGAGGAATATCGAAGAAGCTGGAAGTGTTGCCCCTGCGAAACGGTCTTCTTCCACATAAAAGTTGATACGATAACTGTAAGCCTGGTCATTGGTATTCAAACCTACATCTGTGAAGCAGGTATCATTAGCCAAGGTAAAAGTAGGACTCGTGAATTGTACGCCAATGGATTGGAAGTCGGCATCTTGTTCCGTTTGGCCATCGGCCCTTAATACTTCATAGACATAGGGGCCTGGATTGGCAATGGTGTCGAGATCGGTGGGATCGGGTTTAGACCAGCATACCTTGATTGTACCATCCGAAGTAGCGGTTGTTTCCACATCTACATTTGTAATCAGGGGGGCATCCCGATTCGCTTGTAAGCAGGCTTCTTCGGAAGGCAAGCTTTCTACCGGATTGTAAGAGTACAAACCTCCTGCTGTAGTTTGGGCAAAGACCGCCAAAATACGGTAACAATAGCTTCTTCCGGGTTCAACGGTTTCATCCAGGAAGCTATAGCGATTATCCGTCATTGTTCGGATGGGAAAGG
>Ga0070727_10004760_pt1 | contig 11399 bp, 12 predicted proteins | sample tdAd472_FD_66722 | JGI IMG/M metagenome (GOLD analysis project Ga0070727, IMG submission 66722) | Marine sediment microbial communities from the Atlantic coast under amendment with organic carbon and nitrate - tdAd47.2 | ecosystem: Environmental > Aquatic > Marine > Coastal > Sediment | place... | reverse complement strand
CATATTAAAGTCCTCAATGTGTAAACACATTTCAGGACGAGACAAGGAACAAAAAAAGGGCGATGATTTGGTCATCGCCCTTTTTGTTTATAGAGCATAAGTTTATAAGGCATAGGGTTTCATTTGCTTATCAATTTTATGGTCTAGCTCAAGCGTCATCTGTTCGAGTTGATAGGCGACTCGATGATTGAGCTGATTTACGAGCTGGTCATCAGCGACTGCTTGGCTGTTCGCAGATGCGCGATCACCCACAGAGCTAATTTCCTGCGCGGCCTGTACAGGTGCTACTGAACTTGCCAGCTTGTCCTCATAGACAAGCTTGCCAAACGCTAAGCCTGCTGAGGCACCTAATGCGATCAGTATGGCCGTTAACTTTTTCATGCTAGGATTTCCTTAATTTACATCGTGATTTTTGAGTAAGGTAACAAAAAAACTTATCAGCGAGCTTTTTGTTACCTTGTATGTTACTTATAGTAACATTCGTGTAACTATTACACATTTAGGTTAAAAAACAACTGTGCTTCTATATCTTTTTAGACCTTTATGGAATAAGTAATGAAAGTTATTTCTATATTGGATATAAAATGACCTCTAAATCCACTAAATGGATTAATGAATACAAAGATGTTCTAGTCGGCAGGCCTAAACAGTTTCGCTGTGAATTAGTGGAATTTACCGAAACCGCAGCGGTAGTTATTTACCAGCTGCAAAATGAGGTCGTACTCGAATCGACCTGCATGCCAGCGGGGACAATCAGTTTTGGCTATTTCTGGCAGGAACGGAATTATAATATCTACCATTTTGTCGCCGCAGAGGGGCACACATTGGGCTTTTATTTTAATATCAGCGATTCTACGCAAATTGATGAAACGCGCATTTATTGGCGTGATCTGGTAGTAGATATTTTTATCACCCCTGATGGGATTTGTCGGGTGCTGGATGAGGATGAAATTCCTGAAGATATCTCCACGCAACTGAGTGTGCTTATTGAGCAAACCAGGGATCATATTCTAGAGCAATCTACACAGCTAATAGATGAAATAGGCCAAATGAGTCGGGGTTTTTTAGCGCGAATGTATGGCTAGGTTCAAATAGGCTAAACCTACCCAGGTTCAGTAAAAACACCTAAACCAGCTACTTAAAAAGGCAAGACAAAGGGCCGTCTAAATGCTATTTTCTTGCTGTCTCTGATCGTGGTCTTTAGTGAGGAAGTGCGCGGGCTGTCGGCATCCTCTATAATTAACAACAACTATAATTAGCAACAACCGGGGTTGGGATAGACCTTGCTTCGTGCCGAAAAAGAGCAAGACCTCATTCCCTTAGGTGTATCAATCCATCTACCATTCTGAGGCTTGAATCATGCCAAATACCATTCTGCTGGGTACGCGCAAAGGTACTGTTATTCTTGAGCGCAAAAATTCGCAATGGCAACCACAGCCGATTATGCACGAAGGCATTCCTGTCTGTTATGCAGCGCGTGACCCGCGTGACGGTACACTATGGGCGTCGTTGGATCATGGCCATTGGGGGCCGAAGCTATCCCGTTCGCGTGACGGTGGCGCAACCTGGCAGGATGCTCTGTCTGTCAAATACCCAGAGGGCGCGCGCCATATTGTCCAATACCTGCCGACGCCGGATTTCGATCCGGAATCGCCGCAGGGCCAGCCTGAGTATAAGAACTCTACCGTGTATAAGATCTGGAATATTGCCTTCGGTAGTTCCAGCCAGCCCGGTCGTCTGTATGCTGGCACTATCCCGGGTGGGTTATTCGTCAGCGATGACGGCGGAGATTCCTGGGAACTGAACCGACCTCTTTGGAACCATGAAAGCCGTGGCGGCGATCTGTTCGCCGGCGAGGCTACCAGCAGGAATCAATGGGGCGGCACACCGGCGAGCATCGATTACGGCGTGTTCGAACCGGGTATTCATTCCATCGTCATCGACCCGCGCGATTCGGAGCATCTTTATGTCGCGGTCTCGTCGGCGGGTGTGCTCGAAACCACTGATGGCGGTAAGAGCTGGGCTAGCCGTAACCGGGGTATGCTGATGGACTACTTACCGGATCCGCAAGCCGAATGGGGCCATGATCCTCACTTTGTCACTGCCTGCCCTGGGCAACCGGATCACCTGTGGCAGCAAAACCATTGTGGCGTGTTTTACAGCAAAGATGGCGCGCAAACCTGGAAAAAAGTCAGCGTACCGGAAGTGGGAGTACACTTTGGCTTCCCTATTGCAGCTGACGCACAAGACGGGCGCACAGCCTGGGTATTACCCGCGCGGGCGGATTCGGAACGCATGACTATTGACGGTGGTTTATTTGTGGCGCGAACCACAGATGGTGGCCAGTCCTGGCAATCATTCCGCAGTGGCCTGCCACAGAATAATGCCTATGATATCGTTTATCGGCACGGCTTGGATGCGGCGGGCGATTGCGTTTGTTTTGGTAGTACGACTGGCAATCTTTACTTGTCGGAAGATCGCGGCGAAAACTGGCAATGCCTGGGTAACAATTTCCCACCGGTCTATTCGGTACGATTCAGTTAAAGGCTGTGGTTATTAGAGCTGGTTATTAGGACTATGATTACTGTTGCAATGACATCGCATCTTTACCGGTTCTTCCCGGAACTTGAGAGCCGCGAAATCACTGTGCCGGCGGGCTCGGTTGCCGAGGTATTGCGTGCCGTTAATGATTTTGCTCCCGGATTCACGGATTACGTCCTTGACGAGCGTGGCGCGCTGCGTCGGCACGTCCTTGTCGCCGTAAATAAAACGATATTGGTCGATAGAAAGACGCTCACGGATCGAGTCCCCGAAGATGGGATGGTATACGTTTTTCAGGCGCTGACCGGGGGCTAAAGCAACAATGCCTCAACTGATTCATATGATCTTTGGCGTACTGAAGGATTAAAGCAAAGACTAAAGGGGGTCTAAAAGAGAGTTATTCGAAATGACTGAGCGTGGATTCCAAGTTACGGATTCATTCTAAAACATAATCAATGCAGGCAAGAGATGTTCCTGACGCAAGCGATATGTCAATGAAGAAATATACGGATACTTGAATTTATGAATGATGAAAACTTCCCTGCCAGTGGCCGATGCATATGCGGTGAAATCCATTATATTTTAAACTGTAAACCCTTATTTGTGCATTGCTGCCATTGCTCATGGTGTCAGCGCGAAACAGGCTCAGCTTTTGCTGTTAATGCGCTAATTGAAAGCGAACAATTAAGCGTCAGGAAGGGTTTTCTAAAAAAAATTGAAACTCCTTCAAATAGTGGTGTTGGGCAAGTAATTATGCGCTGTCCTAAGTGTGAAGTAGCGTTGTGGAGCCATTATGGTGCAGCTAAAGAAAAAGTGGCATTTGTGCGTGTTGGCACGTTAGATAATCCGAATTTATGTCCTCCCGATATTCACATTTATACGTCCACCAAGCAATCTTGGGTCGAACTGGGGGATACCGTTGCGAAAGTAGAAGAGTACTATCGAAGGAGTGAGTTTTGGCCTGAGGCCAGTGTCAGGAGATATAATATTGCAACTCAAGCCTAACAATGCATTGTGCTGAATTCCGCAAGGGTTGTGGTTTTTGCGTCACCAGAGAGTGCGGTGTTAAGCCGATCAAGGAGAGCGGGGTAGAGCCCATATATGATCATGCTTCCCTGGTGTGCATGACGAGATCAGGACTGAAGTAAATGATTGATATTTTGGTTACCTTAGGCATGCTGATTGATTGGATATCCCAGTATAACCAAAGAGCGGATACTTTCTCTGAGCAGTCGCATCGAGCTTTATATGAAGGTTTTCAGGGTAAAAAAACGATGTACATCAGTAATGAAAGAAACAGGCAACAAGCATATTAAAAATCGCTCTAGGTCGTTGCCTGGGTGAACGTACTCAAACGATTAAAGACATGCCGCTTCATAACCCCCTAATCCAGCAGTTTTCCGGGATTCATCACATTGTTAGGATCGAACACCTGTTTTAACGCCTGCATATAGTTAATTTCGGTTTCGCTACGGCTGTAATGCAGGTAGGGTTTCTTCAGCAGTCCGACGCCATGTTCGGCGGAAATGCTGCCGCCCAATTTAGCCACTTGATCGAACACCTGTTGACTGACATCAGCGCACTTTTTGAAGAACGCCTGCTTATCCAGTTGCTCTGGTTTAAGTATATTCAGGTGCAAATTTCCGTCGCCGATATGGCCGTACCAGACGATTTCAAATTCGGGGTATTCCTTGGAAACTACTGCGTTAACGCTGTGCAGAAATTCGGGTACGCGAGAGACAGTGACAGACAGGTCATTTTTATAGGGGGTGAACTCGGCGATGGTTTCGGAAATATCCTCACGCAAACGCCACAGATTGGCAGCTTGGGTTTCGTTCTGGCTCATGACGCCGTCCAGCACCCAGCCTTCCTCCACGCAAAGCTCAAATAGCGCCATCGCCTGTTCGGCGGTTTCATCCGAAATTAGCTCGAATTCTAATAGTGCGTAGTAGGGCGCTGCCGTTTCAAAGGGTTTGGCAACTTCGCCGCGTGCGCTGACATAATGCAGGGCTTTGTCGGAGAAAAACTCAAAGGCAGTGAGGTCGATTTGTTCCTGAAAACTACGTGATACCTTCATGAGCGCATCGAACTCGGGCACGCCTAGTACCAGCACGGCTAAATGCTTCGGTGGGCGCATTAGGCGAATGGTGGCCTCGGTGATAAATCCCAGTGTCCCTTCTGAACCGATAAAGAGGTGGCGTAGATCATAACCCGTCGCGTTCTTAACCAAGCCGTTATTCAGTTCGAGGATATCACCTTTGCCGGTTACTACCTTGAGGCCCGCCACCCAATCGCGTGTCAGCCCATAGCGAATGACTTTGATGCCACCCGCATTAGTGGCGATATTGCCGCCGATTTGGCTTGATCCGGAAGAAGCAAAGTCGACTGGATAGAATAAGCCCTGCTGTGCGGCGAACGCTTGTAACTGTTCGGTAATCACGCCGGCTTGGCAGACGACGCTGCGATCTATGGCATTGAATTCTCCGATGTGATTCATCTTGTCAAAGGACACGACCACTTCCTGGTTCGTCGACATAGCGCCACCGCTGAGCCCGGTTCGACCGCCCGATGGCACTAGGCCGAAGCTCTGCTCATTGGCTATTTTAACCAGTGACTGCACCTGCGTTGTGTCACGTGGAAAAACAATAGCCAGTGGATTTGGTTGGTAAACCCGTGTCCAATCCTTGCCATAGTTCGAGAGCGCATCACTATCAGTGGCAATGTCTTTCGGCGCTAGTATTTTTGTCAGTGCTGCCAGTATGGTTGCTTGGGTTGCAGAATCAGGCGTGCTCATGTTGTCCTTATAGGCTCTCGGAGTGAAATATTTTGGTCAGCTTTAAGGCGGGTTATGTTAACATAGCGCGCCTTCAAATTAGAGGTTATCGCGAAACTATTCTCATGTCCGAAATCAGCTTATCCTTAACAAAACAGAAGATTAAAATACTCCTTTTGGAGGGTGTTCATCAACGCGCCGTCGATACTTTTAGCCTAGCTGGTTATAACCAGGTTGAATATCTCAAGACTTCGTTAAACGAAGATGATTTGATCAAGAAAATCAAAGATGTACATTTTGTTGGGATTCGTTCACGTACTCAGTTAACCACCAAAGTGTTTGCGGCGGCGGAGAAGCTTGTGGGCGTAGGTTGCTTCTGTATCGGCACTAACCAGGTTGACCTCAAGGCGGCCACTGAGCATGGTGTGGCGGTGTTTAACGCACCTTTTTCGAACACCCGTAGCGTCGCAGAGCTAGTATTAGCAGAAGCGATATTATTGATGCGCGGTATTCCCGAAAAAAGTGCAAAGGCGCACCGTGGCGAATGGCAGAAAACGGCTAAGGATTCCTATGAAATTCGTGGTAAAACGCTCGGTATCGTGGGTTACGGTAATATTGGCGCGCAGTTGAGCGTAATGGCGGAATCGTTGGGGATGCAGGTAAAGTTTTATGACATTGTTACTAAATTGCCCTTGGGTAACGCCGTGCAAGCGCCCAGCTTGGATGCGCTGTTGGCAGAGTCTGATATAGTCAGTCTGCATGTGCCGGAAACACCGGCAACAAAGTATATGATCGGCGCAGCGCAGTTGAAAAAAATGAAGTCACGAAGTGTTCTGATCAATGCTTCGCGGGGAACAGTGGTCGATATTGATGCCCTGGTAGAAAGCCTTAAAGCGAACGCTATACTTGGCGCTGCGCTGGATGTGTTTCCGGTCGAGCCGAAATCTAACGAGGAGGATTTTGTTTCTCCGCTGCGTGAGTTTGATAACGTCATTTTATCTCCCCATATTGGTGGCAGCACGATCGAGGCACAGGAAAATATTGGCGTGGAGGTGGCGCAAAAACTGGTTAAATATAGTGATAATGGCACTAGTCTTTCCAGTGTTAATTTTCCAGAGGTTGCATTACCTGCCCACCCTGACGAGCATCGTTTGTTAAACGTGCACCGTAACGTACCGGGTATATTGTCGCAGATTAACAGCGTATTCTCGGATAATGGTATTAATATCAGCGGCCAGTACCTGCAAACTAATGCCACGCTGGGTTATGTGGTAATGGACATTCATGCCGATCATAGCGAAAAAGCGCTACAAGCATTGAGAGAAATTGAAGGATCTATTCGCACGCGAGTCCTGTTTTAACGAACTAGATGATGTCGAGCAAAGCGTCTTCTAACTGAGAGAAGCGAAATTGAAACCCCTGATCAAGTGCCCGTCTGGGGTGTACCCGCTGACCCGTCAACAGCAAGCCGGCCATTTCCCCCAAGGCTAGGCGCAATACTGGGGCAGGGGCCGGTAAAAAGGCAGGTCGGTGAAGGCATTTGGCTAGTATTTGGGTAAATTCATTGTTGGTTACGGGCCTTGGTGCAACACCGTTGTAGATACCCTGCGTTTTCTGATTGCGAAGTAGCCATAACATCAGTTCAGTGAGATCGTCGAGATGCACCCAGGACATCCATTGTCGGCCATTTCCGATAGGGCCACCTAACCCCAGTTTAAAAGGAAATAGCAGGCGTTGCAGAAAACCACCATCGGCGCCGACCACCAATCCAATACGGACAATACAAACGCGTACGCTATGTTGCGCTGCCTGTTGCGCAAGAGCTTCCCAACTTGCGCAGAGCTGGTGGCCGAAATCAGGATTTGGCACAGTCGACTCATCAACCTCTGCGTCACCCTGGTCACCATAAAATCCCACGGCAGAGGCGTTGATCAGGCATTCGGGCTTGTGCTCCGTTCGAGCAATAAAGTCCAGTAAAGCCTGGGTGGTGTCCAGACGGCTATTGAGCAAAATTTCTTTACGCTTTGGCGACCAGCGCTGGCTAGCGATGGCTTCTCCCGCCAAATTGATGATGGCATCAAACTGTTCATTGTTGGCTAGCTCGTCCAAAGAGCTGATGGCAGCTATTGCCTCGGCAGGATGATTGGCAAACTGTTCCGTCTTGCGTGTCAGCACAACCAGTTGATGTTTATCCGCCAGTAACTTGTGCTGGAGCTCAGTGCCGATAAATCCTGTGCCGCCGGTGAAAAGAATTCGCACATAAACCTCTCATTTCATCGTACTGATGAAGGGGATAGGAGCAAAAAAATCCTGTATTATAAGTGGGACGTTAAGGATCGATTATGCGCCCATCACTTATTCTTGTCTTTATACTGCTTAGCGCGCCTGCGGTGCAAGCACAGATGTATCGTTGGGTTGATGTTGAGGGTAAAGTCCATTTCAGCGATAAAAAGCCTAAAGATGCTAAAGCAGAAGATATTTCGGATTCGATAAAACCGACTAATACCGACTTTGGTGGGCGTGATGCAAAACAGCAATTACAACACTATGAGCGTAATAAGGCAGCCAAACGCACCGAGAAAAAACAGAGCGAAGAGCATGCTTCGGCTGTTAAAAGGCAACGTAATGAGCAATGCCAAACGGCACGAAAACATTTAAAGGTTATTCAGGGTCGCGTCATTTTCTACGATAAAAATAACAATGAAATTAAAGTTAGCGAGACTGAAAGAGCACAAAAAGCGCAGGAGTTAGAGGCGCAAATCAAGAAATACTGTGAGTAGCTAACCTTGCTCAAGCCTGATCCATTACTTTTTTCGCAATAACCTTCTATGAGCTATATGTCTTCCCAGCCTACCAAAACCATGCAAGTAATTGAAATACGCGAGCCCGGCGCTGCCGATGTATTGCAGCTCGGAACAAGAGCTATTCCTGAGCTAGATCAGCAGGAAGTCTTGATTAAAGTGCATGCTGCCGGAGTGAACCGACCGGATGTGGTACAGCGAATGGGACATTACCCGCCGCCGCCAGGCGCTAGCGATATACCGGGTTTGGAGGTAGCAGGTGAGGTGGTAGCGCTGGGTTCGAAGGTCGAACGTTATCGTATTGGCGATCGGGTTTGTGCCTTGGTGACCGGTGGCGGTTATGCGGAGTATGTGAACGCCCACGAACGGCTGACATTACCAGTACCAAAGGGTTTTGGTTTTAACGAAGCCGCCGGGTTACCGGAAGCTTTTTTTACGGTTTGGCACAATCTGTTTCAGCGTGCGGATTTAAAACCTGGCGAAACCTGTTTGATTCACGGTGGCAGCAGCGGCATTGGCACAGCTGCGATTCAAATAGCAAGCAGAATGGGAGCCAACGTTTACGCGACAGCAGGTAGTGCGGAGAAGTGTGCTAGCTGCACACAGCTCGGCGCAACGCTTGCTATCAACTATCGGGAGCAGGACTTCGTCGAAGAATTAAAAGCGCAAGATTTAAAAATGGATGTGATTCTGGATATGGTCGGTGGTGATTATATCCAACGTAATATGAAGGCGGCAGCACTGGAAGGAAGAATCGTCTCCATAGCGTTTCTCTCAGGTGCCAAGGCGGAGGTTAACTTCAATCCCATGCTGTTGAAGCGCTTAACGCTGATGGGTTCAACACTGAGATCGCAATCTGTCGTCGTTAAGGCGAGTATCGCGCAAGAGTTGGAAATGCATATTTGGCCTTTACTTGAGTCGGGCCAAATCAAGCCAGTGATTGATTCAGTTTACCCATTATTGGCAGCGTCTGAGGCGCATCAGCGTATGGAGTCCGGCGCGCACATTGGCAAAATTATTCTTTCGGTTTAGCGGTTTTCCGCCCTGCTGAATATGGAATAAGTTGACGAGCGGGATAGAAGCTGTAGAGAAAAAGCGTAAAGGCCAGTGCCCAGGAAGTTGCCGACAACCAGAGTAAATATTCACTATAGGTTTGTGCCGAATGGGCCGCTAACCTAACCACTAAAGCAATGAATAGTGCACTTTGAATCCCCCACAGTAAAGCCGGATTGATCTGATCTTGAGTGCTCCGCACACTGCTAACCCTGATCAACATGGTCAAAGTGACCACACCAATACCGCCCAGGGTAATGGCATGTAGCGCATCCTGTGAGCTGAGCACAATACCAAGTCTGGCGCAGGCCAGTAGAGCGAACCCTGCCGCAATCCAAAAATACCCTAAATGCAGCGGCCATAGAGTAAGCGCATGGCGAATCTCCAGGCTGCGCCAAAGTGATAGTCGCAATAGCAGAACCAACGATAATGCCAGCGCAGGAAGTGCTTGCCAAAACGGAGCAATGGGCAGCAGCTCAAATAATATCAGCAGAAGAGCGAGCGCCATACAGATGGTTTCGTAAGTAGGTTGAAAGGGAATTCTGACGTCCTTGCCTTGCTCGCGCAATGCGCCAATAGTGGCCGGAGGAATTAGGCGACCACCCATAATGATGATAAATAAAGTGATCAGGTAAATCAGAATGTAGATCGTTTGCTGGGCGGCAATGTAATTTTGAAGGTAAATTAGGGCATAAAAAATGGTTGCCAAAGAGCCCAGACACCAAAAAATAATACTAAACATGCGGTTGCGAAGGCGTTTTGCCGCTTTAAATTTAGTGCTGACTAGCCAGCTCAGCGCCAGTGGAAAAGCTGTTGCTACTAGCGCTACCATCGCCGCTGGCAGCCCGGTATCCATGAGCCAGACCAAACGCCCCATTAGCCAAAGCAGCATGAGGCCAAATAATCTGGCTGGAGAAATCTGAGTGACCAGATAGCCGGCAATGACGAGTAGGACATAGCCAAAAATCATCTCTTGAGCGTGCCAAAGTCCGAGAGTCAATAATCTCGGTGGCTCCAGCAAACTATAACGAAAGGAAAGTAGGAGCAAAGGAGAAATGATGGCCTGCAGAGCTGCGGCTGCGAAGAAAATACGGTGGGCGTTACCTTTGCCGCTCAGTGGCTTAGGCTGTTTCATAGCGATGCAGTGAAAGAAAATAATTGGCGGGGAGTGGTAGTGCTAATAATCAGGGCGTCCTTCCAGCTATCGTTAATCATACGCGATTATAGTGTGTTGAGCTGAGATGGTGCCAATTATCTCGTGTGAAATTCTTGCGAAGTTAAGGGGTTTGGGCGAATATGGGTGTACTTGCATAAGCTGAACAACTTTGCTACAAAAGCGCTTTGCAGTTGCTGATGTTAATCTAAAGTAGCGCAGCAGGGAGTGCTGTAATATGAACATAATACAGCTTCGCCAAACCCTTTTCCTGGTGCTGTTGCTCAGCAGCACCCTTCTCTTTGCCGAAATTCAGCTACAGGCTCCCTCAGAAACAGGGGCGAGCTCGGCGGTGGTCGTATCCTGGCAAGGCTTAAGCGACGAGAGAGATTTTGTTACTATCGTTCCGAAGGGTGAGGCGGAAGGCAAATATAAAAAATATCAGTATGCCCGCAAAGCTGGCGCTATTACTTTGATAGCACCAGATGAACCGGGTGAATATGAAATTCGCTATCTAAGTGCGAGCAGCCCTTATGCTACCTTGGCTCGTAGCGCTTTAAGAGTCATTGAAGTAACGGCGACAATTAGTGCGCCTGCCACAGTCGTTGCGGGCTCCGAATTTAGCTTTAGCTGGACTGGCCCGGACAATCCGCAAGACTTTGTAACGCTGGTGCCGAGTAATACCCCGGATAAAAAATATAAAAATTATCAGTACACCAAAAAGGGCCGCCAACTTAGGCTGCGTGCGCCTGACGAATCGGGCCATTATGAGCTGCGCTATTTGCTGGGAAGTTCGCTCAGGAGTATCGCGAAAACGCCAATTGAAGTGACGGCCACCCATGCAAAAATAAGTGCCCCCAGTCAGGTTACGGCAGGCTCTGAATTTTCCGTTGCCTGGGATGGCCCCAACAATGCGCAGGACTTTATTACGCTGGTTGAGCAGGGCGCACCAGACAAAACCTACAAACGGTACAAGTATACTAAATCCGGTAATCCGGTCGTACTTGTTGCGCCGGATCAACCCGGTGCTTATGAGGTTCGTTACTTAACGGGTGCATCGAGTTACACGCTGGCCAGC
>Ga0070727_10004754_pt1 | contig 11414 bp, 4 predicted proteins | sample tdAd472_FD_66722 | JGI IMG/M metagenome (GOLD analysis project Ga0070727, IMG submission 66722) | Marine sediment microbial communities from the Atlantic coast under amendment with organic carbon and nitrate - tdAd47.2 | ecosystem: Environmental > Aquatic > Marine > Coastal > Sediment | place... | reverse complement strand
CCAGGTCGTGCTCAAAATGCTCGCGGCCGACACCGAGAGGTCGCGCCGGCGGTTGCAGCGCGAGGCGGTCGCCATGCGCCGGCTGGCGCACCCCAGCGTGGTCACCCTCTACGACGTGGGCGAATACGCAGGGCGGCCGTTCTTGGTCTTGCCCTACCTCGAGGGCGAGTCGCTGCAAGACCGCCTCGACCGGGAGGGGCCGCTGCCCCCGGCCGAGGTGGTCTCGATCGCGACCCAGGTCGCCGCGGGGCTCCAGGCTGCCCATGCCCTGGGGCTCCTGCACCGCGACGTGAAGCCCGGCAACGTGCTGGCCGACGGGCGGCTCCACACCCGGATCAAGCTCACCGACTTCGGCCTCGTCAAGAACCTCGACCCCGAGGGCCGCGACAGCCTCTCGCTCTCGGCAGGGGGCGGCTGGCTGGGCACGCCGGGGTACTGGCCGCCTGAGCAAGCCCGCGCGGAGCCGGCTGAGCTCGGTCCCCCCGCCGACGTCTACGGCCTCGGCGCGCTGAGCTACGCCTTGCTCAGCGGCCGTCCCCCGCGGGCGGCCGCGACCGTCCTCGAAGCCCTGGACGCCTTCGACCGCCCGCTGCCACCGCTGCCGCCCCACGTCCCCGCCTGGCTCGCCGATTTGGTCCAGCGCTGCCTCGCGCTCGAGCCCCGGGCCCGACCGAACCTGACCTCGGTGCTCGAGGCGCTCAGCCGGGGCGAGGCACCGCCCCGCGCGCGCCGCAGCCGTCCGCGGGGGAAACTCAGCGCGGCCCTGGCCGCCGCAGCCGCGGTAGGCGTCCTCGGCGTCACGGCGGCCCTCGGCTGGCCCGACGCCGCGCCAGCGGCGAGCCTCGGGGCTCCCCCAGGGCCCGACCCCAGCGCCGTCGCCTCGACACGCGCGCGAGGGGTGCCGGCGGACCCGTCGGCGGCGACGCCGGCGCAGCGCCGACGGGCGGAGGAAGCGTTCCAGCGCAGCCTCAGCGCGGCCCGGAGCAAGCGGTTCGACGAGGCGATCGCCGAGCTCGACCGCGCCCTCGAGTTCGACCCCGCAATGGCCAGCGCCTACGCCAACCGCGGCGTGTTCAAGTCGATCCTGAAGCGCTACGAGGAGGCGCTCGCCGACTGCGACCGCGCCCTCGAGCTCGAGCCCGAGCAACACGTCGCGCTGGCCACCCGGGGCGGGGTCAACCTCGAGCTCCAGCGCTACGCCGAGGCGCTCGAGGACCTCGACCGCGCCGTGCGCGTCGCCCCCGACGACACCCGGAGCTGGGTCCGCCGCGGCCGGGCCCGGGCGGCCCTCGGCCACCACACCGAGGCACTCGCCGACTTCGACCTCGCCCTCCAGCAGAACCCCGGCCTCGCCCCGGCGTACAGCGACCGCGGGCGCAGCAAGGCCGCCCTCGGCCGCCGCGAGGAGGCCCAGCGGGACTTCGACCGCGCGCTGCAGCTCGACCCAGACGCCCTCGCCGTGTACCTGCGCCGCGGCGCGAACGGCTTCGCCCTCGGGCGCTACGCCGTGGCCGCCGCCGACTACACCCGCGCCCTCGAGCTCGACCCCGGCGACGCCCAAACCCATTACGACCGCGGCGCTTGCCTGAGCCAGCTCCAGCGATTCGAGGAGGCGTTCGAGGACTTCACCCGCGCGCTGCAGCTCGACCCCCAGCACCGCGACGCCTACCTCAAGCGCGGCGCGTGCAGCTACGCCCTGGGGCGCTACGAACAGTCGATCGGCGACTACGACCGCGCCCTCGAGCTGTCCCCCGACCACGCTGGCGCCCACTTCGCCCGCGCCCTCAACCAGGCCCGCCTCGGCCGCCACGCCGTCGCGGTCGCCGACCTCGACCGCGCCCTCGCGCTGGGCGGCCTGCCGGCCACCATGCAGGCGAGGGCCGAACGCCTGCGTACCCAGTTGAGCGCCGCGCTGGCCAAGCAGCGCAGCGAGTGACCCGGCGCTCCCGCCGCCACGCCCTCCGTCCCCTTCCTCGGCCAGACGTCTCCCCCCGTGCCCTCCACCTGCCTGGCACGCACGCGCCCCGCTCACCACACTGCCCTCGTGAGGATCGGCCACTACGAGGTCCACGACGAGCTCGCCCGCGGGGGCATGGGCGTGGTCTACCGCGCGCTCGACTCCCGCTCGGGGGCCCGAGTCGTGCTCAAGCTGCTGCACGTCGACAGCGAGAAGGCCCGGCGTCGGCTGGCGCGGGAAGCCGACGCCATGCGCCGGCTGGAGCACCCCAACGTGATCCGCCTCCACGACGCCGGCGAGCACCGGGGGCGGCCGTTCCTCGTGTTGCCCTACGTCGAGGGCGCCTCGCTCCAGGAGCGCCTCGACCGCGAGGGCCCGCAGCCCGTGGCCGAGGCGATCCAGATCGGGCTGCAGGTGGGGCAGGCCCTGGGCGCGGCCCACGCGCTGGGGCTCCTGCACCGCGACGTCAAGCCCGCCAACGTCCTCGTCGACGGCGCCCGGCGCGATCGGGTCAAGCTCACCGACTTCGGCCTCGTCAAGGACACGGCCCCCGGCCGCGCGCCGACCCTCAGCCTCTCGCTCAAGGGCCGCTTCCTCGGGACCCCCGGCTTCTGGCCCCCCGAGCAGGCCTTCGGCCGCCTGGAACAGATCGGCCCGCCCGCCGACGTCTACGCCCTCGGCGCGCTGCTCTACGCCCTGCTCAGCGGGCGCCCGCCGCGCAGCCACGAGAGCCTGGCCCTCGCCCTCGACGGCTTCGACGAACCCGTCGAGCCCCTCGCGGCGCCGGTCCCGGGGTGGTTGAACGCGCTCGTGCTCGGCTGCCTGGCCACCGACCCCGCGGCGCGCCCGCCCCTCCCGCGGGTGCTGGAGGAGCTCGAGGCCCCCCGCGCCGAGGCACCCTCGAGCTCGAAGCTCAGCGCGAGCCCAGGCCCGTCCCCGGGCCCGCGTCGACCCCTGCTGCTGGCGGCGGTGGCGCTCCCCCTGGCCTTGCTCTGCGGCGCCGTGCTCGTCGCCCGCCCCTGGGCCCCGGACATGGCGGAGACGGCGCGGGAGGGCAAGCGGCTGTTCGCGGCCGGCGACTACGCCCGCGCGCTGGAGGCCTGGAGCCGGGTGACCGAGGTCTCCCCCAGCGCCCACGCCTGGACCGTGCGCGGAATGTGCGAGCAGCAGCTGGGCGACGACGCCCAGGCGATCGCCGCCTACGATCGGGCGATCGAGCTCGACCCCAGGCATTACCCGGCCTGGCTGAACCGCGGCCTCTCCTACGTTCACCTCGACCGTCACGAGGAGGCCTTCCGCACCTTCGACCGCGCGGCTCGCCTGCGCCCCACCGACCCCGTCGCGCACGTCAACCGCGGCGGCGCCGCGGTCTCCCTCGGTCGCCACGCGGACGCCCTCGACGACTACGCCCGCGCGATCCAGCTCGACCCCGACGACGCCTACGCCTACGCGGCTCGCGGCCACCTGCTGGAGAAGCTCGGGCGGCACGCCGAGGCGCTGCCCGACCTCCAGCGGGCCTGCGAGCTCGACCCCGAGACCGACGTCTACCTCGAGCTCGCGCGCTGCTGCGCCAACCTGGGCCGCTTCGACGAGGCGCTCGACGCCTGCACCCGCTCCCTGGTCCTCGGCAGCCGCTCAGCGGCGGCCCACCTGTTCCGGGGAGACCTCGAGACCCAGCTCGGTCGGCAGGAGGCGGCGATCGAAGCCTACGACCGCGCCCTCGAGCTCGACCCCAACCTGGCCCGGGCCTACGCCAACCGCGGGCGGAGGAAGCACGCCCTCGGCCGCAGCGAGGAGGCCCTCGCGGACTACGACCGCGCCCTCGAGCTCGACCCCCAGGAACCCAACCTCCACGCCGACCGGGGCAACCTCCTGGCCAAGCTCGAGCGGCACCCCGCGGCGATCGAAGACCTCGACCGCGCCCTCGGGCTCGACCCCGACAACGCCACCGCCCGCGCCAACCGCGGCCGCAGCAAGGCCGTCCTCGGCCGCTACCCGGGCGCGATCGAGGACTTCGACGCCGCCCTCGCCTCCGGCCGCCTCTCCCCGGCGCAGGCGAACGCCGTCCAGCAGCTCCGCGCCCGCGCCGCCGGGCTCCTCGCCCGCGAGCGCCCGAGCGACTGACCGCCTGGCACGCGCCCGCGCCACCCACCACACTGCCTCCGTGAGGATCAGCCACTACGAGGTCCACGACGAGCTCGCCCGCGGGGGCATGGGCGTGGTCTACCGCGCCGTCGACTCCCGCTCGGGGGCGCGGGTCGTACTCAAGCTGCTCAAGGTCGACAGCGAGAAGGCCCGCCGCCGGCTGGCGCGCGAGGCCGAGGCCATGCGCCGCCTGACGCACCCCAGCGTGCTCAGCCTCTACGACGCCGGCGAGTTCCAGGGCGCTCCCTACCTCGTGCTGCCCTACGTCCAGGGCGAGTCGCTGCAAGACCGCCTCGAGCGCGAGGGGCCGCTGCACCCCGACGACGTGATCCCGATCGCGATCCAGGTCGGCGAAGGGCTGCAGGCCGCCCACCAACTCGGCCTCCTGCACCGCGACGTCAAGCCCGCCAACGTGCTCGTCGACCAGCGCCTGCACGGCGCGGTCAAGCTCACCGACTTCGGCCTCGTCAAGGACACGAGCCCCGCCCACGAGGCCTCGGTCAGCCTGTCGCTCAGGGGACGCTTCCTGGGCACCCCCGGCTACTGGCCGCCCGAGCAAGCCCACGGGCGGCTCGACGAGCTGGGACCGCCCGCCGACGTCTACGCCCTGGGCGCATTGACCTACGCGCTCCTCAGCGGTCACCCGCCGCGCTCGGCCGAGACCCTGATCCAGGCGCTCGCGGCCTTCGAGCACCCCGTCGAGAGCTTGCCTGCTCCCGTGCCCTGGTGGCTGGACGACCTGATCCTGCGCTGCCTGGAGAACGAGGCGCGCGACCGGCCGCCCCTCGGCCAGGTGCTCGAGACCCTCGAGCGGCGCCAGCCGCTGAGGACGGCGCCAGCCGCTGCCCCGTCCACGCCCCGCCCCCCACGCCGGCAGTCCGCGGCCCTGCTCGGGGCAGCCTGCGGGCTGCTCCTCTCCGTGGGGGTCGGCTGGAGTGTGGTGCGCGCCCCCTCTGACCCCGCCGAGTCGACCGCGGCGGTCAGCAGCTCGACCGATTCGCCGCCAGCCGACCCGCCTGTCGACGAACCGGAGCTGGACCCGCGCGCCTCGGCGGACGCGTACGCCCGCGCCCTCGAGGGCGACCCCGACGACACGGTCGCGCTCTACAGCCGCGCAAGCTCCCTGCTCGATCTTGGACGAATCGCCGAGGCCCTCGCCGACTTCGAGCGCGTGGTCGAGCTCGACCCGCTGGACCTGAACGCCCACTGCAACGTCGGCACCTGCAAATCCCGGCTGGGGCGTGACCGCGAGGCCCTCGCGGACTTCGATCGCGCCCTCCAGCTCAACCCCACCATGCAAGACGCCTACGCTGGACGCGCAACCAGCAAGGCGAGGCTAGGGGACCTGGCCGGGGCGCTCACCGACTACGATCGCGCCCTCGAGCTCTCACCCAGCGACCCGATCAGCCTGGCCAACCGCGCGCTCTGCAAGGCCCAACTCGGGCGGCACGCGGACGCCCTCGCCGATTATGACCTGGCCCTCGAGCTCGACCCCACCCGCGCCAACGTCCACCTCGATCGCGCCGCGTCCCTCGTCGCCCTTGGCCGCGACGAGCAGGCGCGCGCCGACTACGAAGCCGTCCTCCGGCTCGACGTCAATGACCACCGCGCGCACTACAACCTGGGGATCTGCGAGGAGCGCCTCGGACGCGCGCAGCAGGCCCTCGCGCACTACGACCGCGCCGTAGAGCTCGCCCCGAACACCATGGGCTACCTCCACTCCCGGGGCGGCTGCCTGGCCTCCCTCGGCCGTGACCTGGAGGCCGTGGTCGACTTCGACCGCGTGCTGCAGCTCGACCCCGACCAGCTCGCCGCGCACTACTCCCGCGGGATCAGCCTGGGAAGCCTGGGCCGCCACGCCGAGGCCCTGGAGTCCTTCAACCGCGCCCTCGAGCTCGACCCCCAGCTCACCCGCGGCGCAATCTGCCGCGGCATGACCCTGGCTCGCCTGGGCCGCCACGCAGAGGCAACCGCAGACTTCGAGCGGGCGAGCGCCGCCGCCGACCTGACGCCCGACCTGGCCCAAATGCTGCAGAAGTTTCGCTTGGAGGCGGCCAGGCTGGCCCAGCAGGCCCAGCGCGACTGAGCCCAGGCTGGAGTGCGGCGGCTGCGCGCGCAGGCCGCGCTCGAACGCGGCCGAAGTGCGCCGGCGGCGAGCAGACGCCGCGGCGAAGCGGCGGAGTAGCGCGCCGCTCAGCAGACCGTCACCCTGGCGAGCCCCACGGCCTGGCACGCGCGCACGCCACCCACCACACTGCCCCCGTGCAGATCGGCCCCTACAGCGTGCTCGACGAGATCGCCCGCGGCGGGCACGGCGTGGTCTACCGCGCCCAGGACGCGCGGGGCCAGCCCGTCGCGCTCAAGCTGCTCCTCGCCCACCGCGCGCAAAACCCCCAAGCCCGCACCCGCTTCCAGGCCGAGGTCAACGCGCTCGCACGCCTGCACCACCCGCACGTGGTCCCGATCCTCGGCGCCGGCGAGCACGAGGGCAGCCCGTGGCTGGCGCTGGAATACGTCGAGGGTGAGACGTTGCAGGCGCGGCTGCGCCGCGGCCCGCTCGCGATCGACGAGGCGATCCGCGTCGCGCGGCAGCTCGCCCAGGCGCTGAGCTACGTCCACGGCTGCGGCGTGTTGCACCGCGACCTCAAGCCCGACAACGTGCTGCTCCGCGGCGACGACGCCCTGCTGACCGACTTCGGCCTCGTGCTCGACGAGCAACGCGAGCTCAGCCGGATCACGGCGACCGGGGTCTTCCAGGGCACCCCCGGCTACTGGGCCCCCGAGCAGGCGCGGGGCGAGACCCGCGCCCACGGCCCGACCACCGACGTCTACGGCCTCGGCGCCGTGCTCTACGCCTGCCTCACCGCGCAGCCCCCGGTGCAGGCCGACTCGCTGCAGGAGTATCTCCAGACGCGATCCACGACCACGCGGTCCCCGCGGACGCTGAGGCCGGAGGTCCCCGCCTGGCTCAGCGAGCTCTGCCTGCGCTGTCTGGCCCTCGTCCCCGGCGAGCGACCGGGCTCCGCCGACGAGGTCGCCCGCGCGCTGGTGTTGACAGGGGGCGCGTTCAGCCCGGGAGCTCAGTCGTCGCGAACAGGCCTCGTCGCTGGCCTGACCGCGGGGTTCGTGGCCGCGGCTGGGCTGGGGGCGTGGGCCGGGTGGAGCGCCAGGTCTGCGCTCACGGGCCCTGCCTCAGCGCCGAGCGACTCGGCGGTCGTCGACGCGCCGGATCGGCCTGCCGTCGACTCCTCCGCGACGCCGTCGACCGGAGCCGAGCAGGCCAGGGCCCTCCTCGAGTCGGGCGACGCCAAGTCGACGGCCGGCCGCCACGTCGAGGCGCTCGAGGACTACGACCAGGCGCTCCTCCTCGACCCCAGCAACGCCACCGCCTACGTCCGGCGGGGGGTCTCCAAGGCGAGGCTGGGCCACCACGCCCGGGCGATCGAGGACTTCGACCAGGCGCTCCGACTCGATCCCCGCAACACGACCGCCTACGCCGAGCGGGGGCGCGCCAACGTCAGGCTGGGCCGCCACGCCGAGGCGGTCGAGGACTTCGACCAGATCCTCCTGCTCGATCCCCGCGACGCCGACGCCTACCTCAACCGGGGGGTCTCCAAGTCGAGGGTGGGCCAGCACACCGAGGCCCTGGAGGACTTCGACCAGGCGCTCCTGCTGGATCCCCGCAGCGCCCTCTCCTATTCCAACCGGGGGATCTCCAAGGCGATCCTGGGCCGCCGCCAGGAGGCGATCGAGGACTACGACCGGGCGCTCCTCCTCGATCCCCGCGACGCCGACACCTACGCCAATCGGGGCTCCGCCAAGGCCGAGCTGGGCCGCTACGCCGAGGCCGTCGTCGACTTCGACCGCGCGCTGGAGCTCGGCGTAGGCCCGAGCGAGGGCGAGGTGCGTCGGTGGCGAGCGAGCGCCGCGGCGAAGCTGGCGGAGTAGCGGGCCGCCCACGGACCGCGTCACCTGGGCGAACCCACCGCCTGGCACGCGCGCACGCCACCCACCACACTGCCCTCGTGCAGATCGGCCCCTACAGCGTGCTCGACGAGATCGCCCGCGGCGGGCACGGCGTGGTCTACCGCGCCCGGGACGCGCGGGGCCGGGACGTCGCGCTCAAGCTGCTCCTCGCCCACCGCGCCCAGAACCCGCTCGCTCGCAGCCGCTTCCAGGCCGAGGTCAACGCGCTCGCACGTCTTAGCCACCCGCACGTGGTCCCGATCCTCGGCGCCGGCGAGCACGAGGGCTGCCCCTGGCTGGCGCTGGAGTACGTCGAAGGCGAGTCCCTCGAGGCCAAGCTGCGCCGAGGTCCGCTCGCGATCCACGAGGCCCTCCGCGTCGCCCAGCAGCTCGCCCAGGCGCTCGCCTACGTGCACGGCTGCGGTGTGCTGCACCGCGACCTCAAGCCCGCCAACGTGCTCCTGCGCGGCGACGACGCCTTGCTCACCGACTTCGGCCTCGTGCTCGACGACGAGCGCGAGCAGAGCCGGATCACGACCAGCGGGATCTTCCAGGGGACCCCCGGCTACTGGGCCCCCGAGCAGGCGCGGGGCGAGACCCACACCCACGGCCCGGCGACCGACGTCTACGGCCTCGGCGGCGTGCTCTACGCCTGCCTGACCGGGGTGCCTCCGGTGCAGGCGGACTCGCTGCAGGAGTTCCTCCAGACGGCGCGCTTCAGGACGACCCCGCCGCCGAGGTCGCTGAGGCCAGAGGTCCCCGCCTGGCTCAGCGACCTCTGCCTGCGCTGCCTCGACGTCGAGCCCAGCTCGCGACCGGGCTCGGCGGAGGAGGTCGCGCGAACCCTCGTCCTCGCGGGCGCCCAGGCGGGCCCGGCGCCCGCGGCGCAGCGGCGGCACCTCGCCGCCGGCCTGGCCGCGGGGGTCGGACTCCTCGCCGTGGCTGGGCTCGGGGGGTGGGCCGTGTGGAGCGCTGAGGCTCCCTCCGCGTCGACGGCGCCAGCCGGAACCGAGCAGCCCGGAGCGCCGAGCGACCCGGCGCTCGGGGGCGGGCCGGATCTGCGGGCTCCCGTCGACTCCTCCGGGACGCCGTCGGCCGCAGCGGAGCAGGCCAAGGCCCTGCGCGAGGCAGGCGACGCCAAGGCGAAGCAGGGCCGCTACGCCGAGGCGATCGCGGACTACGACCGCGCGATCGAGCTCGATCCTCGCGACGCCGTCGCCTATCGCAGCCGGGGATTGTCCCAGGCCAAGCTGGGCCGCTTCGCCGAGTCGATCGCCGACAGCGACCGGGCGATCCAGCTCGATCCGAGTGACCCCGCCTCCTACCTCAACCGGGGACTCGCCAAGGCGAGCCTGGGACGCTACGCCGAGGCGCTCGAAGACTACGATCGGGCGGTCCAGCTCGCTCCCCGCAACGTCCTCGCCCGTGTCTTCCGGGGAATCAGCAAGGCGAAGCTGGGCCGCCACGCCGACGCGATCGCAGACTACGACCGGGCGCTCCAGCTCGATCCCCGCAGCGCCCTCGCCTGCCTCAACCGGGGACTCGCCAAGGCGAGGCTGGGACGCTACACCGAAGCGATCGCGGACTACGATCGCGCGCTCGAGCTCGACCCCCGCGACCCCGTCGCGTATCGCAGCCGGGGTGTCAGCAGGGCGACGCTGGGCCGCCACCCCGAAGCGATCGAGGACTACGACCGCGCCCTCGAGCTCGACCCCCGCGACGCCGCGGCCTACGCCAATCGGGGTGCCAGCAAGGCGGAGCTGGGACGCCACACCGAAGCGCTCGCGGACTACGACCGGGCCCTCGAGCTCGACCCCCGCAAGGTCCTCGCCTACCGCGGCCGGGGATCCAGCAGGGCGACGCTGGGCCGCCACCCCGAGGCGATCGAAGACTACGACCAGGCGCTCGCGCTCGACCCCCGCCACGCCCTCACCTACGCCTACCGGGGACTCAGCAAGGCGAGCCTGGGCCGCTACGCCGAAGCGCTCGAGGACTACGACCGCGCGCTGGCGATCGGGCTGGGCGCGAGCGAGCCCGCGGTGCGAGAGCTGCGCGCGGAGGCCGCAGCCAAGCTCGCGCACGAGCCGGACCAGGCTCCGGCCGAGCCCTACCGAACGGAGTCGAGCGCAGCCGAGCAGGCCAAGGCCCTGCGCAAGGAGGGCGGCGCGAAGGTCAAGGCCGGCCGCTACCTCGAGGCGCTCGAAGACTACGATCGGGCGATTCAGCTCGACCCCCGCAACGCCGGCGCCTATGCCTCCCGGGGCTACTGCAAGGCGAAGCTGGGCCGCGACCCCGACGCGCTCGCCGACTACGACCGCGCGATCCAGCTCGATCCGCGAAACGTCGCTGCCTACAGCTACCGGGGGAGCTGCTGGCAGAAGCAGGGCCGTCACGAGGACGCGCTCGCGGACTACGACCGCGCGATCGAGCTCGGTTGGCGCAACACCGTGGCCTATGGGAATCGAGGAGCCGTCAAGGCGGACCTGGGCCTCCACCCCGAAGCGATCGAGGACTACGACCGGGCCCTCGAGCTCGAGCCCCGCCTGACTACCGCGCTCGCCAATCGGGGTCGCTCCAAGTTCACGCTAGGCCGCCACGCCGAGGCGATCGCGGACCTCGACCGGGCGATCCAGCTCGGCTGGCGCGGCGCCGCGGACTATCGGACTCGGGGAGTCGCCAAGGCGAGGCTGGGCCGCTACCCCGAAGCGCTCGAGGACTACGATCAGGCGCTCCGCCTCGATCCCCGCGACGTCCTCGCCTGCTTCAACCGGGGGTTCGCCAAGGCGAAGCTCGGCCGCTACCCCGAAGCGATCGAGGACTTCGACCGAGCCCTCGAGCTCGACCCCGGCCACGCCGCCACCTACTCCAACCGGGGGCTCGCCAAAGCCAAGCTGGGCCGCTACCCCGAAGCGCTCGCGGACTTCGACCGGGCCCTCGAGCTCGGCATGGGCGCGCAGGAGGCCAACGTGCGGCGGGCGCGCGCGGCGGCCGCGGCGAAGCTGGCGGAGTAGCGCGCCACCCCGCACCTCGTTCACCCGGGCGAACTGGCACGCCGCAGCGCCGCGCTCCACACTGCCCCCGTGAGGATCGGCCACTACGAGGTTCACGACGAGCTCGCCCGCGGGGGCATGGGCGTGGTCTACCGCGCCTTCGACACCCGCTCGGGGGCCCGCGTCGTGCTCAAGCTGCTCAAGGTCGACACCGAGAAGGCGCGGCGGCGCCTGGCCCGCGAAGCGGACGCCATGCGTCGGCTGACGCACCCCAGCGTGCTGAGTCTCTACGACGCCGGCGAGCACGAGGGCGCCCCTTACCTCGTGCTGCCCTACGTCCAGGGCGAGTCGCTGCA
>Ga0070727_10004747_pt1 | contig 11437 bp, 8 predicted proteins | sample tdAd472_FD_66722 | JGI IMG/M metagenome (GOLD analysis project Ga0070727, IMG submission 66722) | Marine sediment microbial communities from the Atlantic coast under amendment with organic carbon and nitrate - tdAd47.2 | ecosystem: Environmental > Aquatic > Marine > Coastal > Sediment | place... | reverse complement strand
AGCGACGGCCCCACAGAGCCGGTCGGCAAGGTTTTTTGCCGCCTCAAAATCTGTTTCCGGCAGCATGACGGCAAATTCTTCGCCGCCGAACCGGGCCAAGACATCGCATTCGCGCAACTCCCGCTGGGCGGTGGAGACGAACCCTTTTAAGGCCTCATCGCCGACCGCGTGCCCATAGGTATCGTTAATCCGCTTAAAATGGTCCAAATCACAAATCATTAAGCAAAGCGGGTGCTGGTAGCGCAGGGAGCGCTCGGTTTCGACCTTCAGGGCTTCAATAAACGCCCGCCGGTTAGCAATTCCCGTCAACGAATCAGTTGTCGCCAATCGGCGCAATTCATTGTCCATGGCCTTGCGCTCAGTAATATCCCGCAGGCTGGCAATGAAGACCGGGCCAAGCTGGCTTTCTGCCGCCGTCACATGAATCTCAAGGGGAAACTCTTCGCCATTTTCACGCATCCCGACTACTTCTTTGGGGTGGTCGATGGCTTTGCTGTCCATGCTCTGATTGAAGCTGACCAAGTTTTCGTCATGGGTCTGGGCGACATCAAGCGTCATAAAGCGATTGATTTTGGTGCCCTTAACCGTATCGGAGCGGACGCCAAAAATCCGCTCTCCCGCCAAATTGACCTTCTCGATTTCGCCGCGAGCGTTAGCAATGACTAGGCCATCGCCGACGGTTCGCAAAATTGCTTCTTCGTGCTCTGTATGGGCCTTGGCTTCAATGCGGAGAATTTCGGCCTGTTTGCGCGCATGCTCTGCTGCTGACTTGGCCTCTTCTGTATCTTCGGCCAGATGCACCATCTGGGTGGCTTGTTGTTCCAGGGCTTGCTTTGCCAGATCAATCTCATCGAGTGCCGCCTGCAGCGACTGCCCCCGAAAAATCAACTCACGCTCTTTGACTTTCAACTCGGTCACGTCAGACAGAGCCATGGTGAGGCCGCCATCGCGAGTCAGGCGTTCGCGGATTAAAAGAAAGGCTTCATCCTTAAACTCAAGAACATATTGAGTCTCACCTTTAAGGTGAGCTTCTAAGCGCTCTTTGGCCCATTCTTCCGCTGGCTCATCGAAAAGAACATCACCGGTTGCGCCTAAATTGTGCCAGAAGGTCTGCAACAGGGTCTTTTTGGCTATGGCCTCTGTGGTAATGCCAAACCGAGTGCCGAAAGTCTCGTTATACGTATGAAGGTGACCTGCCTGATCCCAAATGGCAAATCCATCAGCAGAGCACTGGATGGCGTCTTCCAGACGGGTCTCGCTACGCTTGGCGTCAGTGATATCGGCCCATTGACCAATGACCCCGCCATTGGGCGTACGCCGCTCCTTAACTTCTATCCATCGCCCATCGGTTAAACGCTGCTCAATTTTGCTGCGGTCTTTAAGATGCTGTTCCAGACGCCATTTAATCCAGCCATCAGGATCGTCGAGGGCTTCTTGTCCGGCAATTTCACCGTTCTCGATCATCATTTTCAGGATGTCTTCAAACCGCATTCCACGCAGTTCGTCAATCAGTTGAAAACTGAGATAGACGTATTTGAACTGCTCGTTGTGATAGATGAGAACGTCGTCTTCATCAAAAATGGCAAAACCGGTTCTGAGCGAATCGAACCCGGCCAGAATATTGGCAATATCCTCATCCTGAAACACCATATTTCCCCTGCGTCTTTTTTTATTTATGCCCTAGGCGTAGCACTAGGATTTAACCTTGTCCATCAAGGCGTTTCGAACCTGCTCAATTGTATCTGACCAGTCACCAGCTTCCTGCTGCCGATAGAGCTGCATGGAAGGGTACCAAGGGCAGTCCCCTCGATCAATTAGCCAGCGCCAGTCAGGCCATTTACACAGCAATGCCCAACAAGGCCGCCCCAAGGCACCCGCCATATGGATGGGCGATGTGCAGGTCGAAACAATCAAGTCGAGGTTCATTATGGCGGCTGCCGTTTCTGTATAGTCTTTCAGCAGCGGAGAGAGGTCCGTGATGGCGCCACCAAACACTTGCTGGGCTTCACTATCCCGCCCGACTTGAAGGCTATAGAGCGACACACCTGGAATTTGACCCAGCGGCTTAAGGAGGTGCGGGTCAATGGAGCGCTTGGGATTTGAGGCTACGATTGGATTGCCCGTCCAGACGATACCGACCTTGAAGCCTCCATCTGCAGCCAAACGGCCTTGCCATTCTCGCACTTTTTCGCCTGGGACCGTAAGATAGGGCGTCGCGCTGGGGATCGTATCAAGGTCCGTTCCAAATATACGCGGCAGCTCCAGCAATGGGATGTGACAATCAAAAGCAGGCGGCGTTTCGCCGGTCTTGAAGACCATATGGGCCAAGTCGCTTGCCACCATCAAATCATAAAGGGGGGCTTGAACCTCAAAGAGAACCCGCGCGCCCCGCCCCTTTAGCAAAGGGAGATAGCGAACAAACTGAATAACATCACCCAAACCCTGCTCGTGATAGACGAGGATGGTTTTTCCTTCCAGGTCTTCGCCTTGCCATTGGGGCTGCGGGTAGTTGATTTCTTGCAAGGGGCAATCGGCCTCTTTCAAGCGCCAGGCATAGTTTTCCCAACCTTTGGCAAAATCACCGCGGAGCAGCTGGAGGAAACCAATAGTTTTGTGCACCTCTGCATTGTCTGGCTCGAGGGCGAGTGCGTTTTCGTATCGTTGCTCGGCCTCATCGAGCATCCCCCGGTCCCACAAAACATTGCCCAGATTATTCAGGGTTTTCACTTGTTGAGGATCCTGAGCCAGCGCTTTTTCATACGCTTTTTGCGCTTCTTCCAAGCGCCCAAGGTCGCTGTAAGTCAAACCCAGATTAAACAGAGCCACGCTATCCGTTGGGTCGATGGAAACAGCATATTCAAGAGCACGAGCAGCTTCCTTGATGCGCCCGAGCCCCATAAAAGCAAGACCTAGGTTGCCATGAGCGTCGCTGTTATTGGGGTTGGCAATCAAGGCCTGTTCGAAATATTGAGCGGCCTCGTTAAGCTGATCGCCGGCGAGCGCAATAAGGCCGAGCATATGCGGCGCAATAGGGTGGTTTGGCGTTTGATTGAGGATTTTCAAATAGAGCGCGCGCGCTTCCACCAACTTGCCCGCTTGATGGTGCTGCAAGGCCAACCCAGTTAGCTGATCGGTTTGGCTATTCATTTTTTTGCCCGCGAATCACTCATTGTGGTCTCAGCTTAGCCGAGGCCCGCTCGCATGCAAAGACAAGCGCCTTTTTACCCTAACCCGCCAGAGCCTTGATGAAGTTCTTTGCTTCTAGGGTGGTGTATCCATAGAGCTCTTTTGCAAGGCCGATGGCATGGACAGTGTCGCCATGATGCGCCATGTCGATCAAGGCGTCTTCTTGCTCCTGACGAGTCATGCTCTTAAAAGGCTTTTGCTTCACCTTGCTGCCAGCAAAAACAGGCAAACCTCCGGCAATAATCTCCATGGCTTTGGAGAGCCTGGGCGTCACGATATCTTGTGCGGAGAACCAATCGATCATCAAATTCCCCTCCGTCGAAACCTGGACGGGGTAATGACCATACTTTCCCTTGTTGCCGAAACGTCCGGGGGTTTGCGCCTTACGCTCAGCCACGAGATGCTCTCTCAAGGCCTCACTGTCGGCGAGATTCTTAAGGATAATTTGGAGTGATCTTCTTTTTTCGGTAACCGTGCCGTCATCACCGGGCCTGGTCCAGGTCTTCTCAGTTCTACGAACCCCCGAAACGGCATGAATTGGAATAAAAACCACTGTCGGATCGTCAGGTGGCAAGTGAGGGTTTAGATAGCTCCGATACTTGATGTAGAGACCATCATCGGCCAATCGCAGCACCCAATTGCTTGGTAGCAGGGTTTTCTGAGCCATGCGCCCATAGAGAACAGCAAAAATTCCAACGAAAAAGGCAACCCATCCGGTTATGAATATTCCAACCTCAGCGGGCAATGAAATTACTGCCCAGATCATGCCCAAAAAAGCCAGCGCTGAAACGATCAAAAAGGGCCAGGTCGCCTGCCTGAAAACAATGTCATCTGGTCCCAGCCTGACCGCTGAGAGAGGTAAAAAGGACAGAGAAGAATCAAGGGATTTTTTTCGCTGCATTGTTTAACACTACGCCTCGATCGTCGAAAATTCTGTGCCCTGCGTCACAGCTTGCTTGCGCATTGGTTGTTTGATCTGGCAGTTTCAAAAAAGGGTGAGGAGAACCTTTTATGCCAGTCCCCTGGGACATATTTATCAGCTTTTTAATCGCTGTTTCGGTTCTGGTGATGTCACCGGGCCCCGATTCCATGCTGATTATTCGCCATAGCCTTTCGTCAGGGACAAAAGTTGGCCTTGCGACTGTGGCAGGCGTTCAGGCTGGATTGGTCGGGCACAACCTACTCGCAGTTGCCGGCATTTCGGTGATCATTGCGTCCTCTCCAATGATGTTTCGCACCGTTGCACTTTTGGGTGCGGCCTATCTTGGCTGGCTTGGCATTCAATCCTTACGCGCCCAAGGCGCCATTGGCGTGGGCAAGGACAGTCATGCGGTCAGCCCCTTCAAAGGTTTTCGGGATGCTTTCATCACCAACCTCTTGAACCCCAAAGTTATTGTCTTATTTCTCGCCCTTCTACCCAACTTTGTCGATACGGCAAAAGATAACGTGACAGCACAACTGTTCATGCTGACTGCCGGATTGGTTGTCATTAACACCATTTGGCAGGTGCCGATGGCGCTTTTAGGCAAGGTCGCAAGAGACTGGCTGGAACGTCCAAAAGTACAACAAGCAATCAATCGGACCACTGGCATCATTCTGCTACTTTTTGCCATACTGATGCTCTACGAAAACATCATCAGCGGACGAGGTTAATCTTCGCCCTTTACCCGCGCCCCAAAAATAGCCAAGCTTTGCCCCATGTCTGAAAACACGACCATTCGAAAACACTCCGTCTTGATCGCTGGGCACGCGACCAGCGTCTCAATTGAAGGCATTTTTTGGCATGAGTTGACACAGATTGCTGAAGCGCGCGGCGTGTCGCTGAATGCCCTGATTGCCGAGATCGATGAAACACGGCCAGGCAATCTTTCAAGTGCTATTCGGGTCTTTGTTTTACAGACTCTCAAAAATCACAGTTGAATAGCGTGAATAGTTTTTAAAACCCCTCACTCATACGGGTGATGCGGATCTATTTTCCATAGGCTAAGTATTAAATCATCGCATTCGCATATGGAGAAAGTCTTATGGCCCGCATTCTGGTCGCCGACGATATGGAACTGTCCCGCCTCTCGATTTCAGCGGTTTTGGAGGGCTTTGGCCACCATGTCACCGAAGCTGAAGATGGCCGCGACTGCCTTGAGCGCCTGAAGGCCGAAGGCACCGACCTTCTCGTCACCGACATGGACATGCCAAATATGTCTGGCAATGAGTTGATCGAGAAGCTCGGTGAGATTGATCCCTATCTTCCCGTCATTGCCATATCTGGTCACGATGACTTAGGTGGTATTCGCCCTCTCGATGAGGCCCGCAGGCTCGGCGCCTGGACCGTTCTTCGCAAGCCATTTGGTGCGGGAGAACTGGTTTCTGCCATTGATTCTATGCTGAAACAGGCTTCCGCTAGCGGAGCACCCCTTTCAGCAGCTGGTTAAGTACACCACCGCCTGTATTTTGTTTTTGTTGTTGTGACTGCGGCTGAACCGGCGCACGTGGGTCTGGTGGAGCGCCGGTTGTTGTTCCAGTGCTCCCCTGTCCTTTGAGCAACACAACTTTCGGATTATCAAGCGGACCTTTCACCGTAAAGGGAACCCTGTCTGGCACTTTGACCTTGGCGAGTTTGAGCACAATGCCGAGTGTGCTTTTAGCCATATTAACTTCGCCCGAGACATCGGTCTGCCAGGCAGGAAGGTCGACCAGTCCCTTAGCACCACCGGAAGCCACTCCGGAAACAAGCTTCATATTATTCGAGCGAGCGACCCCATTGGTCATTTGGTAGCTTCCGGTCACATCGGCGAGCCCTTTGCCTTTGCCGCCGCCCAATCCATTGAGCGCCTTAACCAGATTGAGCACCCCAGCGATAGCTGTCCCACTGGCTTGTTTGGCGTTCACATCAATACGGTTCAAGGCGAAGTCGCCTTGCCCATTCAAGCTTGAGACAAGTCCATAGACGCTTTCACCAGCCGCTGACACTTGCGATGAGACAGAAAGCGTCCCCGAAGCCATATCTTTGCCGGTCACCGCGCGAGTTCCGCGACGCACATCGCTTCCTCTTAAGGTCAAAACCCCGTTAAAGGCTGGAACAGCAGCAGCGTTCAGCCGCGCTGTCGCATCAAATTGCCCACCAAAGACAACTCCTTTTAGAGGGCTCAATGTCAAAAGACCGTTTGCCAGAACCAAAGTAGCGTCGGCGTTATCGACGCGATATTTGCCATAGGTAAGGCTTTTGGCTTTGACCTTCACATCGGCATCAAAGGATTTAAGGGCGGTCAAATCGAGAGGTTTTTTAGACCAGCGCTCTTTCGGTGCTGAAGCACCCGTGCGGCTGCGACCCGAAACACCCGAGCGCGAGGCCGTACGGCCCCCTTGAGCCGTCTTTGGTTCTCCGGGCAGCAGTGGGTCGAGTACGAAGTCACCGAGGGCAAGCTCAGCAACCAGGCCCTTGCGTCCTTTGTTTTCGGCAACCGCGACCTGCCCGCTCACAGGAGAACCGGCAATCGTTCCGTCAATATTGGTAAGTGCAATGGCCCCATCCTTAGAAAATGCACTCCCGGACAAAGCAATCTTGATGTTTCGGCCCGACGGACGGTAATCGAGATTTAGCGCACGCATTAATCCGGCCAGATTGCCATGGTTGACAGAGACCTGCGCTTTAAGCCCGCTCAGCAAGTCAAAGGGCGAGAGCTTGCCAGAAACTTCAAAAGTTCCGCCCATCGCTTTGAGGATGGCATCAACCTTTGGGGTCAGAAGCGAACCATCAACGCGCGCCTTGATATTGACCGCCCCCAGTTGTTTCGGCGAAATGGGCGAGGCTATTTTGACTAACTCAAATAACCGGGCAGTATCTTTCGCTGAGAGATCAACCGAGAGGTTTTTTGCCTCCGGTATGCCGCCTAGTTTATTCAGTTTGCCGGAAACCTTGATCGATGCCCCTGCTAAATTGTCGGCCCCAAGTCGGGTCAATGTGAGGTTGCCTTGATAGAGGTTCGCATCCAGTCTCGCGTTTCGTGCGACGGCCCCTTTGGCTGTTAAAGCCTTGACCAACAGCTTAACATTGGCGTCAAACCCAGTGAGCGCCTTCAAGCCTTGCAATGCCGCCGGGAGCGGTGTTGATTTTTTTGCCGAAGCTTTTGTCTTTTTTTCAGGTTTGGCGGCTGCGGCCTTGGCGGGCGCGGCGCCTTTGGCCCCGCTCATGAGGTAGGAATCCAAATTTAGCCGATCAACCGTCAAGGTCGCACCAAACGATGGGCGATTGATGAGAGCAATCGTTGCGCCGCCCGTTATGGTCGAGCTATCGAGAACAATTTTTGCGTCTTTCAGATCAAGTTGCGTTGCCGTGGCAACAATTTCACTCTTCATATTGAGTTTGCGCAAACGGTCGGCAGACACCTGGGGCTGGGCGACTTTAAGCCAGCGCAGAACCCCTCTCAAATCATTTGCCGAAGCTTCCAAGCTGCCTTCAAACTTCGGCTCTCCCTGATTCACGTCAATGAAACCAAAGGCCGCCACATCGGAGCCACCGGGCAGTTGAGCAGAAGCTTGGTTGAGGGTGACTTCACCACCTGTGACTTCCAAGCTCACCTTGGCATCTTTAATGGCCCCTCCTCTGAAGGAAAGAGCTTCCACTGAAAGATCAACCGCAGCATTGATGTTTTTGGGAATGGCGAAAGGTTGGTACTTAGACTTAACCGGCTTCTTGGTTTCAGCCTTCGGCGTCACTGACATAGAAGCACGAGGGCCATCATCGGTCTTATCAATGACAGCAACCTGCTCACCGCGCACCATGCCTTTAGCCACAATGGTAGGGCGCTTTATCCAATCATCGAGATCAATCTGCTTAATAGCAACTGCGACACCGGCCCCGAGCAAATCACCAAACGTTACATTGGCGGCAACGCGGGCCTTTGTCTTACCGAGCGCCACCATAAGGTCGGGGACTTCGATCCCTTTTTCAGAAACAGACAAGCCCCCCGACGCATCAAAAGCCTGCCCAAGCAAGCCAGGGTATTCTCCTCCCCCAGCCAACGCTCCGATGAGATCGGCAAGGTTTGCGCCTTGCGCTTTGATGTCACCTTTGATTCTCATGCCGTCTTCGGCATCAACAAGGGTGCCAGAGAACTTCGCTTTTCCCTTGCCGCCCAAGCCCACGCTTGCGGCAAAACCGACTGTGCGACCATGAATGATCTTGCCCAAAGAAACTTCGTAGTCGAGTGGCAAGCCTTTGCGCACGAGAGAGCCCGAAGCATCGAACGGGCCAATGAGCGAACCAGCAACGATTTGAGCGCTCAATCCATCAATCCGCTCGACAGTGCCACTCACCTGATCGCGGTAGACAATTGTCCCATTCACAACACGGAAAGCATCTATCTGAATAGGAATATCTGAAGGACTTTCATTTGCGCCCCCTTCATCCTCACCACTTTCTTTCGATGCAGGCTCACCATTTTCCTCAGGAGCGTCAAACTCCCAGTTTTTTGATCCATCTTTCAAGACTTCAAGATTAATCACCGGATCATTCAACCGAACCGATTCCACCCTAATCTGCCCGCCAATTAAAGGGCCAAGCGCCACGTTGACGACGGCAGAGCGCAGGGTCACCATTTCCTGGGCCTCGCCCCCTGCCAAGTTGGCGAGTCGAACCTTATTCACTTCCAAGGAAGGGGATGGGAGCAGGCTTAGGCTAATATCACCATCGACAATAAGCTCACGACCCGTCATTTCAAAAGCTTGGGCCGTAATCTCAGTTTTGTACTGGTTCCAATCGATAAAGCTGGGGCCGACAAGTATGGCTCCAACAAGCAGAACAAACAAAGCAGCAGTGGCATATGCGAGCTTTTTCACTGTAATACGATCTCCAGTCGAACGCCGGGCACCCCGAATCGGGGGCAAATTCTAGTTGGCGGGAGTTTAAGTCTTCAGCGGCATGGTTTCAAAGAGAAAGACAGCAAACGAGAGCCCATATCTCAAGCAATCACGCCGACCTATCCTAAATGTGATCAAACGCGATTTTCGTTATGGCGGGCAACGCCCTAAATTAAAGACGAAACGAAATTATCCCGAAAGCGAGGTTATCGTCTCCATGAGGGAACCAACAGCACCAACAGAAATGCGTGAAAAAGACGTCATTGAAACACTTGAACGCAAAGACCATCTCTGGGCTGCAGCAGGCTTTGCAGCCTTGGGCATGGCACTTTGGGCGGTCTTTTTACTCTAAGAGAGAGTGGGGAACGGGTAGGCTCTATGAATAACGATCACCTTCTAAAAAAGCTCGCCAAGCCGAGTGTTTTTCTGCTTTCCCTTCTTCCTCTGGCCTGGATTACCTATTTGGTCTTTACCGGCCAAGCTGGAGCCAACCCTATTGAGAGTCTCAATCGCTTCTTGGGTGATTGGGCTTTGCGCTTCTTGCTTCTCGTTCTTGCCATTACCCCGGTGCGAAAACTAACCGGCTGGAATAGTCTGGCCCGCTTCCGTCGGATGATTGGGCTCTATGCTTTCTTTTACGCTTTTCTTCACATCACCAGCTATGTGGCCCTCGATCAATTTTTCGACTGGACGGAAATTTGGACAGATATCATCAAGCGGACCTACATCACGGTCGGCATGGCTTGTTTGCTGATGCTTCTTCCGCTCACCATCACATCGACCAATGGCATGATCAAACGCTTAGGCGGCAAGCGCTGGCGCGCCCTTCACAAGCTGGTCTACCCAGCCGGCATCGCCGCTTGCTTGCACTATTTTATGATGGTTAAAGCCGATATCCGTGAGCCGCTTATTTATGCAGCTATCCTTGCTGTTCTTCTTGGCTACCGCCTGATCGGCAAAATTAAGGTCGATCGAGCATCTGCCCCTGACAATCCACTCCTGCGGTAAAGACCCTTTCATAGCCATTGGAGCAGCTATCGCTCAACTCAATCCCAGGCACGCTGCGCCGTAAAAGGGCTGCCACGGAGTCTGACAGTCCATGCTCTTGAGACGCCCGCCCATAGAAGCATTTATACTCTTTTGCCAGCGCCGCCACATCGACGACGCCCGAAGCTTGGCGCGTCTCATTGCGATAGGAAAGGTGAGCAACCGAGTTTTTCGGCAGCAGAGCAGTTAGCTCTTTAGAGAAGCCTTCAGCGACTAAGAGATTGCCATAGATCATGGCAAAGGCCTGATTGGAGGCAAAGAGCCCATAGACCTTAAGGCATTGATCAAATCTGCTGTCATCAAGGGCTAAAGCATAGGCTTTTTTATCAGCCATTTCGCGGTGGACCTTCATTGCGCTCGGCACCCGAGAAATCATCAAGGCAGCAATGAGGACAAGGAAAACACGGAAGGCCCAAAGGCGAGAATTTTCTGACCATAGTTCAAGGCGCCGAAAAACCAGATAAAGCAAACCGAGAGACAAGCCACTTAAAGCAAGGGCTGAAACAATGTAGTGGGCGCTGGGATGCTTTGCCACAAGCACGATTTGAGCAAACTGGGCCAACGTCACCCCCATCAGGGCCTTCAGCTCCAACGATGGATAGTCTGCAACTCTGCTTCGCTGTCGCCATGCAACAACCAAAGCAACCAACGAGGCAACAATCGGAATAAACGTAATGGGACGACTGAGCAGCTTATAGAGACTGCGTGGATAAGCATCGAAGTTGATCACCGATACTTCGCCACCCCCGTAAGCCCCACTGCCCATGGCGACTTTAAAAATCCATCCGGCGAATTGCTCAAATTGGAATAGCGTTGGCAGAGCAAAGATGGCAAACCCAACCGCACAGGCCAAACCGTAGTGAAACAGCGGGCGCAGACCCCAAAGCAGAAAAACCGGCAAAATAAGAATCGGTGCGGCGGTGATCTTGGTCGCCACAGAGAAACCGCCAATCAAACCAAACACCCAAGCATAGGCTGTTTTATTACGCTCCAAGCTGCCCGGCCGCAGGGCATAAAACACAACAGCAGCCGTGACCAGCACCGAGGCAATGAGCAGGGCGACCGGTTTCACGTCCATGGCATTTTTGGTCAAGATACGCGAAAGGAACGGTGCCATTTGGATTAGGACTGCCGGAACTAAACTTCCCGTTACGGAAACGGCAGCCACCCCCGCAAACAACATCGTCAAGGCCGTAACCACTGTTAGCCCCATCAAGATTGGCATCAGAGAGCCATCCGTATCAGACAAGGCGGCCATTGTAATATCTTGGCTGGAGCTGAAGGGGTTAAGCAACTTAAGGATAAAGGCGCCAAACCACTGAACCGTTGCTCCCGGGTGATCCACATT
>Ga0070727_10004743_pt1 | contig 11445 bp, 8 predicted proteins | sample tdAd472_FD_66722 | JGI IMG/M metagenome (GOLD analysis project Ga0070727, IMG submission 66722) | Marine sediment microbial communities from the Atlantic coast under amendment with organic carbon and nitrate - tdAd47.2 | ecosystem: Environmental > Aquatic > Marine > Coastal > Sediment | place... | reverse complement strand
CGAGCCCCAGCAGGTGTGGCACCAGACTTCCGTCTTGTCCCGCAGGCCCGCGACCTCCCGGTTGAACGCCTCGACATACTGCTCGGCCGAGACCTCCTGCCCCGGCACCTGCATCGACTGATGGATCGAGGGCTCCTCGACCTGGAGCAGCGGCGCGCCGGCGTCGGCGAGTGCGTGATACTCGGCGTTGAAGGCGTCCGACAGGGCCATCAGCAGCTCGCGGGTGTCGGCATAGTGATCGTTGATGCACATATGGCTGATCACCTGGGCCGAGATCGAGCCGATCTTCACCGGCTTGTCGGTCATCCCCGCCATTGCCTTGTAGGCCCGGTCGAGCTGCAGGTCGGTCTTGCCGACGGGCCCGGTCACATGGGGTGTGAGCCGTGTTTCGATCACCTCCCAGATCAGGTCGCCCGGACCCTTGTCGGCCATCGCCGCATAGGGCTGCACGGCGACCCCCGGCGGGCCGAAGCCCTCGATCCGCTCATAGGCGTAACTGACCCAGCTTCGGCCCGCGACGTCGTCATCCAGCCGCGTGTCGCCGTCCACCAGGATATCGATCCCGGCCCGGTTCTGGGCCGCGGTGTGGCAGGCCAGGCAATCGAGATGCTGTTCGCGATAGGCGCGATGGGCAAAGCCCGTCGACAGCGGCGCCCCGCGCAGATTTTCCGTGTACCAGGTCGGCCGCGGCAGCGCGCCGGTCGTCGTGGTCTGCAGCACCTTGTCCTTGGTGGCAACGAACATGGCTTCTCTCCCCCTTGAACTTTACGTCATGCACATTCAACGACAGAGATGCCCGGATCAAGTCCGGGCATGACTGAAGCTTTGTTGACGGTCAATGGGTCCCGGCGGTTCGCACGAACTGGCGGATGATCTTGGTCTCAAACAGATCGACCTTCTCGTAGGGATCCTCCGCGGTGATCGCCGCGGCTTCCGCCTTGTCGGCGGCATCGACGATCCAGACGCTCCCGCACATGTTCCCGTCATCATCCATCGTCGGACCGGCGAAGAACAATTTGTCGCCGATCTCCTCGGCAAACTCCATATGGGCCGGACGGGTCTGCATCCGCAGGTCAAGGGTGCCGGGCTTGTCGACCCGGTAGACAAAAAAGAGCATTGGTTTTCCCCGAATAACAATCGTCATGCGCGGGCTCGACCCGCGCATCTCTTGCACATTCACGGACGGGGCGGCCCGGATCAAGCCCGGGCATGTCGACAGCGGCTGGAGGATCAGCCGCGAATACGCCCCGGGCGGATCAGTTCCGCCGACACGCCGGCATCGAGGCTCAGCTCCACATAGTCGAAGGCCGTGAACGGATCGATCGGCGCATCGAAGATCACCGTCAGGAACCCGTGCCAGTTGCCGTCCGCGTCGCGGGTGAACACGTCGTTGAAGGGCAGTTGCGACGTGCGCGCCTGGATCAGCCCGTCGACGTTGCGGAACCGCTGGTTGGGGATGCGCAGCACCCGGGCCGGCGCGCTCTTGAACCGCACGAAGACCACCGCCGGGTCGATGTCGTAGTCGCCGAACACCAGGTTGAAGAACATCTCGGTACCCTGGACGATGGCCTCGGCATGAACCGTGAAGTCGAACACGAAGGCCGCGCTGTTCGGCGTCGCCGGGCCGTTGAGATCGGGCCAGTCGTTGGCCGGTGCGGTGGGTGACAGGGACAAATCGGTCCAGTTGGAGCCGCGGGTCATGGTGCCCATCGCGAGGCAGCCCTGGCAGGCATGACCCGCGTCGGCCCGTTCGGCATCCGAGCGGTTATCGAAATTGTCCTCGCCCCGGTACCACACGCCGCCGTCCCGGTTCAGATCGGGCAGGTATTCGTCGGGCTCCAGCACCCCGTTGGCGTTGGTGTCGGCGGGGCCCGGCCCGACCCCCTGGATGGGGCGGTGGAGCAACGAGGTCTGGGTGAAGCCGAACCCGTCGGCATCGCCGATCCGCACCCATTCGAACGATTGCGCATGGGCTGTTTCACCGGCCAGAAGCAGCAAGCCCGCCACCAGCACAGCCGCATATTTCTGAAGTTTGTTCATGACCTGCCCGAACCCGTTGTGACCCGCATAATGCGCGGCGAACCGCGCGTTCCACAGTCACAATGGCGTGCTTCGCCAGCCCCCTCGCCCTCCTGCACCCACGTTTGACTCACCCGTTCTCGAAAACTAGAACAAAATAAGAACATTTAGCGAGAACGGAACATATCCACGGTGCCGGCGGATCCCCAACTCCTCCAGCGGCTGCGCAGCCGCATCGCCGCCATCGAGCGCGGCGGCAGCGGGACTCCGCTTGCTGACGACGACGGCCTGCCCTTCGCCATTCCGGAGATCGACGAACATCTGCCTTGGGGCGGGCTGGCGGCGGGGGCGGTCCATGAACTCCTCGACGGCGACGGTCCTACCTCCAACAGCACCACCAGGATTGGCGGCGCCCTGAATGGCGCGGTCACGGCCTTCGCCGCCGCGCTGGCGGGCAAGGCCCAACGCGCCCGCGCGCGGCCGATCGTCTGGATCGCACCGCGCATCACTGCCCGGGAAAGTCTCTACGCGCCGGGGCTCGCCGGGTTCGGCCTCGACCCCGCCGACCTCATTGCGGTGCGGGTGCCGCTGTCTTCGCAAGGCGACGGTGATTTCGCCGCCACGGCGCTCTGGGCCATGGAAGAAGCCCTGCGCGCGCCCACGGTCGGGCTGGTCTGTGCGGAAATCGAGGAAATGAGCCTCACCGCCAGCCGCCGCCTGCAGCTGGCTGCGGAGACCGGTGGCGGGATGGGCCTGCTGCTGCGCCGGGACACGGGTGCCCTGCCCCCGACCGCGAGCATCAGCCGCTGGCGGATCGCCGCATTGCCGGGCGGGCCGCCTGAATACGCAAACCTGCCCGGCACCACACGCTGGCAGGCCGAACTCCTGCGCGCCCGGGGCGGACGTCCCCGAAGCTGGCAACTGGAATGGAGAGATGACGGACAGGACAATTCCCAAACGCCGGGTGGTTTCGCTCTGGTTCCCCCGCTTCGCGACCGATCGCTGCCAGCGGAATCTGGAACGCCGGATGAAACGGCACCCCCCCACAGCGCAAAATACCGCCGCACGGCCTGAGTTGGTCATGGCCATACCCGAGGGCGGTGCCGTCCGCCTGAGCGCGGTGACTTTGGCGGCCCAGAAGGCCGGGCTGTCCCCGGGCCAGACGCTGGCCGATGCCCGTGCGCTGACCCCCGATGTCGCGGTTCATGACGCCGATCCGGCCGGCGATGCCGCGACCCTGGAACGGATCGCCGTCTGGTGCACCCGCTACACGCCGTGGACCGCGCCCTCGGGGCTGGAGACCGGCGGTGCGGCGGGGCTCTGGCTCGACGTGTCGGGCTGCGCCCATCTGTTCGCCGGCGAGGCGGCGATGCTCGACGACATGACCACGCGGCTCGCCGCCATCGGCTACACCGCGCGCGCGGGCCTCGCCGACACGGCGGGCGCGGCCTGGGCGGCGGCCCGGTTCGGCCAACCCGGCCGGGCCCGCTGCGTGATCTTCCCGCCCGGCGAACATGCCAATCTGCTCGCGCCCTTCCCCAATGCCGCCCTGCGCCTTCCCGCCGATATCCTCGACGGCCTCGAACGGCTGGGCCTGCGCAATGTCGGTGATCTGTCGGACTTGCCCCGCGCGGGGCTGGCGCGCCGGTTCGGGGAACTGCCGGCCCGCCGGCTGGATCAGGCTTTGGGGCGGGTCGACGAGCCGATTTCACCCCGCGCGCCCGCGCCGGTCTGGCGGCTGCGCACCGCCTTCGCCGAGGCGCTGGGGCGCGAGGAACATATCGCTGCGGCCGCCCGCAACCTGACCGAGGCCCTGTGCAACCGCCTCGCCCGGGCCGAACGCGGTGCCCGCCGGCTGGAACTGTGCCTCTACCGGGTCGGCGGGCGGGTCGACACGATCATGGCCGGCACCAGCCGGGCGAGCCACGACCCCGATCACCTGATGCGACTCTTGGCCGAACAGCTCGATCGCCTGCCCGCGCCGCCCACATCCGCGCCCGACCCGCTGAGTGCGGCCGCCGAGGCCATGGTCGAGACCCTGACCCTCGCCGCGCTGGTCACCGAGCCGCTGCGCGCCGCCCAAACTCAACTGATGGGAGGCCGCGACAGCGATCCTGCGGCCCTGGAACGCCTGGTGGACCGGCTGGCCGGGCGTCTCGGCCCCGATAATGTGATGCGCTTCCGTGCCCGCGACACCCACCTGCCCGAGCGGGTGCAGGAAGCCGCCCCCGCGCTGGCCGGTTCGTCCGGCGCGCCCGAAGCTCCCTGGCAACCGCCCCAGCCACGGCCGCCGCGCCTGCTGGCCCGGCCCGAGCCGGTCGAGGCCATGGCGCCGGTGCCCGACGACCCGCCGGTGCTGTTCCGCTGGCGCGGCCGCACCCACCGGATCACCCGCGCCGAGGGTCCGGAACGGATCGAACCCGAATGGTGGCGCCCGCCCGAGGCCGGCGGCAACACGACCGCCCTCGACCGGGACACCCGCGACTATTACCGGGTCGAGGACGCAGACGGCCGCCGTTTCTGGCTCTATCGCGAGGGGCTGTATGACCGCCATACCCCCGACACGCCGCCGCGCTGGTTCCTCCACGGGCTGTTCGGATGATTACGCCCGAATATGTCGAACTGCAGGTGACGAGCAATTTCTCGTTCCTGGAGGGTGCGGCCCACCCCGAAGAACTCGCCGCGCGGGCTGCCGAACTGGGGCATCCGGCCGTCGCCATCACCGACCGCAACACGCTGGCCGGCGTGGTGCGCGGGCATCTGGGGGCCAAACAGGCCGAAGTCCGGGTGATTGTCGGCGTGCGGTTGGATTTCATGGACGATTGCCCGTCCCTGCTCTGCCTGCCGACGGACAAGGCCGCCTATTCGCGCCTGTCCCGGCTCCTGACCCTGGGCAAACGGCGTGCGGAAAAGGCCCAGTGCCACCTGACGATCGCCGATCTCACAAATCCGGACGGTGCGTTTCTGCGCGGCGCGGGGCAAATCCTGATCACGCTGCCGCCCGACGACCTGGCGGAAAGCGCCGCAGGCATTTTTTCCAGCTTTTTGAATCGCCTATCCGGCGACCTTGAATCGGAAACTTACCTCGCCGCCAGCCATCTCTACCGGGGCGACGACACGCGCCGCCTCGCCCGCCTGGCCGCCATCGCGCAAGCCTGCGCCACACCCCTCGTGGCCACCAACGATGTGCGTTATCACGCGGTCGAACGGCGCGCGCTGGCCGACGTCGTCACCTGCATTCGCGAACACTGCACCATCGACAATGCGGGCCGCCGCCTGGCGGTCAACGCCGAACGCCACCTGAAGCCGGCGGGCGAGATGGCGCGGCTGTTCCGCGATTATCCCGACGCGATCGCGCGGACGGGCGAAATCGCCGCAAAATGCCGCTTTTCCCTCGATGAACTGCGCTACGAATACCCCGCCGAGCCGGTCGCCGCCGGGCGCACCCCCGATGCCGAACTGGCGCGCCTGACCTGGCGCGGTGCGGCGGTGCGCTATCCCGCCACGAAGTATGCGCACGGCATTCCCGCGAAAGTCCGCGCCCAGCTTGAGCATGAACTGACTTTGATTGCCGAGCTGCGTTACGCCGCCTACTTCCTGACCGTCCACGACATCGTCCGGTTTGCCCGCTCACAGGATATCCTGTGCCAGGGACGCGGGTCGGCGGCGAATTCCGCGGTCTGCTTCTGCCTGGGCATCACCGCGGTGGACCCGGATCGCCTGGATTTGCTGTTTGAGCGCTTTATCTCCGCCGAACGCAACGAACCGCCCGATATCGACGTGGATTTCGAGCATGAGCGCCGCGAGGAGGTGATCCAGTACATCTACGCGAAGTACGGCCGCGAGCGCGCCGGGCTGGCCGCCACGGTGATCAGCTACCGCTCGCGCTCGGCCCTGCGCGAGGTCGGCAAGGCGCTCGGCCTGACCGAAGACACGGTCGCCGCCCTGTCGGGCCAGGTCTGGGGCTGGTCCAATGAGGGCGTGCCCGACGACGTGGTGCGCTCCCTCGGTCTCGACCCCGATGACAACCGGCTGGGCCTCGCCCTGCGCCTGACCCGCGAGCTGATCGGTTTTCCCCGCCACCTGTCCCAGCATGTCGGCGGCTTCGTGATCACCCGGGAGCGGCTCGACGCGCTTGTGCCCATCGAGAATGCCGCGATGGACGACCGCACGGTCATCGAGTGGGACAAGGATGACCTCGATGCGCTGGGCATTCTCAAGATCGACGTGCTCGCGCTCGGCATGCTGACCTGCATCCGTAAGGCCTTCGCCCTGCTGGCCGATCATTATGACCGCCCGCTCGAACTGGCGAGCGTGCCGCCCGAGGATCCCGCAGTCTACGACATGCTCGGTCAGGCGGATTCCCTGGGCGTGTTCCAGGTCGAGAGCCGGGCCCAGATGGCCTTCCTGCCCCGCATGAAGCCGCGCAACTTCTACGATCTGGTGATCGAGGTGGCGATCATCCGTCCCGGCCCGATCCAGGGGGACATGGTGCACCCCTATATCCGTCGGCGCGACGGGCTGGAGACGGTCGAATTCCCCTCCCAGGAACTGGAAGACGTCCTCGGCAAGACCCTCGGCGTGCCCCTGTTCCAGGAGCAGGCCATGCAGATCGCCATCGTCGCCGCCGGCTTCACCCCCGGTGAGGCCGATCAGCTGCGCCGCGCCATGGCGACCTTCCGCAAGACCGGTACGATCCACACCTTTCACGCCAAGATGGTCGAGGGCATGGCCGCGCGCGGCTACGACCGTGATTTCGCCGAGCGTTGCTTCCGCCAGATCGAGGGCTTCGGCGAGTACGGCTTCCCCGAAAGCCACGCCGCCTCCTTCGCCCTGCTGGTCTATGTCTCCTCCTGGCTCAAATGCCACTACCCCGACGTGTTCGCCGCGGCCCTGCTCAACAGCCAGCCCATGGGCTTCTACGCCCCGGCCCAGATCGTCCGCGACGCCCGCGAGCATGACGTCGAGGTGCGCGGCCCCGACGTGAACCATTCCCTGTGGGACAACCGGCTGGAGGCGCTGACTGAGGATCACCCTTCGAGACGGGCCTCCGGCCCTCCTCAGGATGAGGTCACAGGGGGAAATCCTCATCCCAGGGCCGGACAGGAAAGCCCTCATCCTGAGGAGCCCGCGCCAGCGGGCGTCTCGAAGGATGCTGTCACCCACGCGCTGCGCCTCGGCTACCGACAGATCAAGTCCCTGAACCGGGAGGCCGCCCTAGCCATCGCGGAGGCGCGCCCGGATGGGAGCTACGTCTCGGTCGAGGATGTCTGGCGCCGCACCAATGTGAACACGGCCGCACTGGTGGCGCTCGCCGAGGCCGGCGCGTTCGGCTCCCTCGGGCTCGACCGCCGCGAGGCCCTGTGGGCGATCCGCGCACTCGGCCATAATGGCCGCGAGACGGCCGCGGCCCTGCCCCTGTTCGCCGCAGCTGACGCCCGCGATGCGGTCCCCGAGCCCCCCATCGCCTTGCCCGACGAGACCCCCGGCGAGGTCGTCGCCAATGATTACGCCGCGATCCGTATGTCCCTGAACCACCACCCGGTGGGCTTGCTGCGCGCGGAGCTCGCCGCGATGAACGCCGTGCCGGCCCGCGAGCTGCGCGAACGCCCCAACAATCAGCGCCTGACCACGGTCGGGCTGATCCTGGTCCGCCAGCGCCCCGGGACGGCCAGGGGCGTGATCTTCCTCACCCTGGAGGACGAGACCGGTGTCGCCAACGTCATCGTCTGGCCCGACGTCTTCGAGCAGTTCCGCAAGGTGGTGCTGTCGTCACGCCTGGTGCGGATTCAGGGCAAACTTCAGCGCGAGGGCATCGTCACCCACCTGATCGCCGAGGAGATCGTCGACCTGTCGGAACGGCTGGATGCGCTGGGCGATGGCAGCACGACCGCGCCGCAGGCATTCGATAATGACTGGGCCCGCGCCGACGAGATCAAATACGGCACCCGGCCCGACCCGCGTCAGGCACAGGAGAGCGGCCGCAAGCTCGCAAAGCCCTCGCTCTGGCGTCACCCCCGCAACACCCACATCGCGATCAAGTCACGGAATTTTCACTGAAGGCAGCGCAGATGCGCCACGTCGACTAGCCCGTCTGGTCGAAGACCTGCAGGGCATGCACCTGGACATCCACATACATGCTCAGAAAATCTTCCGCCGTGCCATCGAACGACCCCGACACCGGGATCGCCTGTTGCGGCTCCCGGGCAAACGCAATCGGCACCAGGTTGTGCCCTCCGTATGAACCGTTCGTCGGGTCGAACTCCACCCAGCCCGCGCCGGGCAGATAGACCTGGACCCAGGCATGGGTCGCCCCCGCGCCGGTCACCTCACCGGTGCCGCCGTCGATGCTCGGGTCATAGAGATAGCCGCTGACGAAACGCGCCGCGAGACCGACACTGCGCACGGCCTCCATCATGAACAGGGCATAGTCACGGCAGGTGCCGGACCCGCGGTCGAGGGTCTCGACCGGCGTTTGCACGCCGGGCTCATAACGCGCCTCATATCCAAATTCGTTCTGGATCGCCTGCGTCACCGAAACCAGGAAACCCTCGGTATCGATGCCGCCCGCGCCGTTCCCCAGGAACCGACGAGTCCATTCGGTGACCCGACGTTCCGGGTCCGGATAATGACGCTCGATGGTGCGCCCCAGGTCGGGCACTTCGCTCGCCGGATAGCTGAAGGGAATCTGGCGGGCATATTCCTCGATCGGAAAATCCTCCGCGTCGAGCGGATACCGGTCGAGCACGATCTGGCTCTCGAAATGCAGCGTGTCCGCCATCTCGGTGAAGCTGGCAACTGCAACGGAATTTCCGAAAACATCATGATACCAGCGAATGTCCGCCGCTGGCGTGATGGTCAGGGAAGCGTTGAACAGGCGCAGATCATGGCTGTCGCGGGGCCGAAACATCATCCGGTGATCGTGAAACTTCACCGGCCGCAAATAGCGGTAGGTCGTCACATGATTGACCGTTAATCGCTGCACCTTCGTGCACTCCTCACGTGGCTAGCCGAAATATCGGAACGAAAACCGTATAGACCCACGACTCAACAAATTCCTAAAAAATAGAACGCTGCGTAATCTGACCAAACAGCTCGAGCGCGCGCGTCCCCATCACCGAATTTCCAGTATCATCGAGCTCAGGCGACCAGACCGCGATCGTCATTTCACCTGGCACAACGGCAACTATACCACCGCCGACACCGCTTTTCGCAGGCAATCCCACACGATAGGCAAATTTACCGACCGCATCGTAAAGTCCGCATGTCAGCATTAGCGAGTTCACCTGACGTGCCTGGCGCGCCGTAAGAACCGAGTCTTCTGCGCTTCTGGATACGCCGTTATTCGCCAGCGGTAGAAAAGCGTGCGCCAACTGGGCACAATTCATCGCCAGCGAGCAATGATGGAAATAGGCATCGAGGACGACGTCGATGTCGTTCTCGATGTTGCCGTATGCTTTCAGAAAATTGACCAGCGCCTTGTTAATGTGGCCATGCGTGTCCTCGGACTGCGCGACGATTTCATCGAATGCGATGTACGGATCACCGGCAAGACCCCGCGCGAACTCGAGGAAGCAAATCTTTGCTTCATGCAACATGGTAACGAGCGCGTCGATCACCACCAACGCACCAGCGTTGATGAACGGATTGCGCGGGATGCCCTCTTCGTACTCCAGCTGCACAAGCGAATTGAACGCATTGCCTGACGGCTCGCGTCCGACCCGCTCCCAGAGCTCATCGCCAACGATCCGCATGGCAAGCATCAGCGAGAACACCTTGGAGATGCTCTGGATCGAGAACGGCTCCAACGCATCGCCGACGGAGAACGTGACTCCGTCCACCGTATGGACCGCCATACCGAATTTCTCGGATGGAATTTTCGCCAATGCTGGGATGTAGCTCGCCACTTTCCCCCGACCGACATGCTGGGGCGCTTCGGCAGCGATCTCTTGGAGAACTTCTCCGAAGTCCATCTATGCCTCGCTATTCTGCGTCAGAATTCTGCTCGTGGCCTAACCGGACAGCAAATACCCCTTGCCGATTTCGGCCGAGACATCGCCTAGCGCGATCTGCAAATCATCGATGAATTTATGCAGCCGTCTTGATGTCACCCGTTGTCCGAGCCCCGTCTCCAGCGTGAAAGCCAGCGACCGACGCGCCTCTTCCACCCGTGCATGGCGGGAGTGATCGTGGCGCTTTTCCAGATCCTGCAAGCGATTGCTGATCTGATCAACGCAAAGGGCCACCGCACGCGGGAATTCTTGGTCGTAGAGCAGGAAGCTAGCGATATCGCGGGCGCTTGAGCCGGCGGGGTGAAGGCTGCGAAAGGCGTGATATCCCGCGACCGACCGCAGCAACACGCTCCAATGGATGGAGTCGCGCCCATCGTCTTCGACATCGGTAATACGGTCGTAACCCATATCCAGGATGCGCGTGGTCTGATCCGCCCGCTCGAGATACTTACCCATCTGGTAAAAACACCATGCCTCGCCCCGAAAGAAGGTCCCCTCGGCGATCCCCTCGAAGGACTGGCAGTCGAACTTGATATCGGTGCAGACCCGCGAAAGATTGCTCAGGCGGATATCGTTCTGGGTCAACTTGCCGATCTGGTTGTGGAACATGTTCAGATGGGTCCACATCTCGGTGCTGATCAGATGGCGGACTGAGCGTGCGTTCCCGCGGGCTGCCGCAATCGAAGATGCGATCGATGTGAAGTTGTTGGTGTCGAGCACGTAGAAGTTCGAGACCGATGCCGCATCAGCAACGCCGTTAGTTTTTTTGAACCGTTTCGTATCAGAATAGAGGTCCAACACCCGAAGCCAGTCTGGGCCCTCTGGTTTGTCGCGCGCATAGGTTTCGTTGATATCGAGAATGCGCGCCAGAGCCTCGGCCCGCTCAACATAGCGGCCGAGCCAGAAGATGTTCCAGCCAAAGCGTGCGACGAGACTAGCCAAGGACCCAGGTATCCTTTGATCCGCCGCCTTGCGACGAGTTGACGATCAACGAACCTCGTTTCATGGCAACCCGGGTCAGCCCGCCCGGTAACACCCAGGTGCTGTCGCCCGTCAGCGCGAAGGGGCGCAGATCCACATGGCGCGGCTCGACGGCACCGCCAATCAGCGTCGGAGATACGGACAGGCTGACGAGAGGCTGACTGATGAAATTGTTCGGATCGGCCTTCAATTTCGCACGCAATTGGGAGAGCGCCCGTTTGCTCGCGCGCGGCCCAATCACGACCCCATAGCCCCCGGACTCACCAACCGGCTTGGTGACGAGCTGGTCGAGATTGTCGAGCGTCTTCGACAACCCTTCGGCTTCGCGGCAGATATTCGTCGGGACATTCTCGATGATCGCGTCCTCGTCGAGATAGTAGCGAATGATCCGGGGCATATAGGCATAGACCGCCTTGTCGTCCGCCACACCGGT
>Ga0070727_10004740_pt1 | contig 11452 bp, 7 predicted proteins | sample tdAd472_FD_66722 | JGI IMG/M metagenome (GOLD analysis project Ga0070727, IMG submission 66722) | Marine sediment microbial communities from the Atlantic coast under amendment with organic carbon and nitrate - tdAd47.2 | ecosystem: Environmental > Aquatic > Marine > Coastal > Sediment | place... | reverse complement strand
TCCCCCGTCCCCATCTCGACCTACCAGGGCGGGACGATCTCGTTCCCGCACGTTCCGATCATCAGTGGGGCCACGCTGCCCGAGGGAACCTACCGCATCCACTTCGCACTGGACGCGCCGGACGGAGTGCTCGACGAGACCTACCGCGACACGATCGAGTTCACGGTCGAATAACGGCAGGGGGAAAGCGGCAGACGCCCGGGGAGCTTCGCACTCCCCGGGCGCTTTCGTACCCGGAGCCCGACCCCAGGCCTTTCCTGGTTCGGCCCCTCGCCTTCAAGCTCCGTTCGACGCCAGCCACGCCTCGAACTGCGGCTTCGGCACCGCACCCGTCAGCTCACCCACGAGCTCCCCACTCCGGAAGAGCTTCACCGCCGGGATCGACTGAACCCCGTAGCGCACGGCCAAGGCCTGCTCCTCGTCGACGTTGACGAACGCCGTCCGGATCTCCCTCTCCCGGGCGACCGCCTCGACGATCGGCTTGAAGCTGCGGCACGGCCCGCACCAGGGAGCCCAGAACTCGACGACCACAGGTGCGTCGGACCGCAGCACGTCCCGGTCAAAGGTCGCGGCGGTCGGCTGGAGAAACTCTTCGGTGGCACTCATGGTCGTTTTCCTTTGGTTGCGTGGCGCGCCTCCGCGCCTGCCCAGGTGGCTTCGGGCCCCATGCGGGACCATCTCGCTGCCCCCCTTCGACGCACCGCCCCCCCAACCTCTTACCCCCGCCGGGGAAGAATACCCCCACCACCCGACCCCCCCTGTGGCGTGAGGCCGGCGCCGAAGGCGCCGCGCGCCGCAGGCATCCTCAGCGCGCGCCGATGCGCGCTGAGCGACCCATGCAGGCCGCAGGCATCCTCAGCGCGCGCTGATGCGCGCTGAGCGACCCATGCATGCTGAGCGACCCATGCCGACCTATTCGGAAGCCAGCCAGAACGCGTCGCGCTGGAGCTCCGCCCCGACATCCGTGTTCCGACGGATGATCCGGCTCAAGGTTTGACGCTCGACCGAACCCGGGAACAGGACGCGGATCACCACGTTGTTCTGGTACCAGTACCGGTCGCCGTCGCGCAGACGTGTGAACTGGTCCACGAGGATGCTGTGGAAGAGCTCGCCCAGGAGCGCGCCCTCGCGGTGGTCCTCGGCCAGTCCGCCCACCCACAGGTCGACGTCGTCGGGGGTGTCGTAGAGCTCCGTCAGGGCGGCCACGATCGCCTCGTTGGAGGTGATCTCCGCGAAGCTCTCGACGGGGTCGTAGCCCATGTCCACGCGCGCCTGGTTGTAGCAGGGCAGTCCGTGGTCGCGGCCGCGTTGCATGTTGAGCGCCGCCAGGTCGAAGCCCCCGCTGCCGGGAGGACCGAAGAGGAAGTTGCGCACGTCGTCGACCACGTAGGTGTCGATCTCTTGCGGGCACTGGGACGCGAGCCCGCGCAGGATCGGGTCGACCCCCGTCTCGAGCAGCTTGGCCGGGTTGAAGAACGCGTCCTTGAGCTCGAGGTGTCCGGCGGGGACCGCGTCGCCGTTCGCGTCGAGGCGCATCAGGGTCGGCGACAGCATGCTGTGCCCGAAGCGATAGGCCGCAGCCGAGAACTCGTTGGCGATGGCGGGGTCGACCTCGGGCCTCCAGCCCTCGTACACCGGCAGAGCGTCCGGCCCGAGGAGGATCGGGAGGAACTCGTTGTAGGTGATGGACTGGATCTCGGCGCCCACGAACGCGCGCGCCAGCTGATAGATCGCGTCTCCGTTCAGGAACGGCAGGTTCGTGTTGAGGACGTCGCACCAGAAGTTGTGCTCGCGCATGAAGAGCGTATGGAGCGCGGTCAGCCCCACTTGCTCGTTCGCGCGAATGTCCCCGGCCAGGAAGTAGGACGGGTCCGAGTCCGGAGCGTTCGGCAGCTCGAACTCGTTGTAGGGCAACATGTCGCCGTCGCTCGTGCGCAGCTTGCCCGTTCCGTCGAGGGCGCGCAGGGCACGCGCTCGGATCGGGTCGGAGCCGTAGATCATCGAGGCGTCCAGGAAGGCCGTGATCTCGTTGACCTGCTGCCGCGGGTCGTTCAGCGCGTGCGGCATGTAGAGCGAGCGATCCATGGGGATCACCTGCGTCCCGGTCATGAAGGGATCGAAGTCCGGGTCGCCCATCGGCACGGGGATGTCGAAGGGCTCCGCCGGTTGCGCGGCTCCCGTGAGGTCGATGTCGTGGTCGATGAACTGACCCCACTGCCACACGAAGTCGGTGATCGGTAGGGCGTTGATCACGCTCTCCTTCGCGGCGCAGGTCTCGTTGCTGATCAGCCGGACGCTCGGGCGCGTGTCTCCCGCCGGGGTCGCGACGCCGTCGCCGTAGTCCATGCTCATCATCCGCATGAGCTCGGTGTTCGCGCGACCCCAGTTCGGATGACCGGGGTTGTTGCCGGCCCCGTCGATGGATCGGAAGAGCTGCGCGGACGCGGGGCCGGCCAGGGTGATCGCGGCCAGGAATGCCGCACTTCTCGCGAGGCTCGTTCGGACTCTCATGGGTGCTGTCTGGATTGCCGAGCGCGCGACCGCGCGGCTCGTGTGCCTCCGGCGAGCAGCGCCGTGTCGACCCTGACGGGCCAGGCTCGCGACCGCTCTCCGACTCTCCCGAAATCTACCCTCCCGGAACGGGACAAGCCGTCCGGGAGACCGATTCGAGTCTAGGCGGCGAGGACCTCGCGGGGTAGGGAGATATTCGGTGATCGCGAGGGTGCCGGGGCCTGGGCCTGGAAGTTGGACACGGTGCCGCACTCCTCGCCGCACCGCGATGAGTTGAGCGGAAGCCTTTCAAGCTCGTGATCGCGGTGCGGCGCGGAGTGCGGCACCGAGTCCAACTTTACTCAGTTACACGCCGCAGGCCGTTCGTCGCGGTCCAGTCCGCGGGGCCCGAGGTGTCGAAGATCCAGGTCTGCCACCAGGTCGAGAAACCGGCGGGGAGGCCGGCGGGCCAGTTGGCGGCCAGGGTGTGCTCGCCGTTGCCGTCGATGGCGAGCGGGCCCACGGTGATGTCGGGCGTGGGAACCAGCGTTCCCAGGAAGAGCGGCAGGTCGATCTCGTTGAAGCCGAGCACGAGCCAGGCCGACGCGCCGGGCAGGGCGTTCTTGACGCGGACGGTGATGGGAGCGCCCGGAGCGAGGTCGCCCTCGCCGATGAGCGTCGGGGTCCCGCCGTCGCCGGCCATGGCGTGACCCAGCGGCTCCCAGGTCGCCTCGGCGTCCGTGCGCGCCAGGAGCACCGCCCGGAAGAACCCGTCGACGACCGCCGTGGCCGCGATGTCCCCGTTCTCGTTGATCTCGCGCGCTTCCCAGAGCACCGCGTCCACCTCGGCCGGGAGCAGGTCGTTCAGGTCCTTGAGCTCTCCGTTCTCCCAGATGACGGCGCGGCTGACCTCGGGGATCGTGCCCGCGTACGAGCGACCCACCGCCACTCCGGCCTCGTTCACGTCGTAGAGCTCGCCGTAGGCCAGGCCCGGCAGCGTCCCGGCGTCGATCGTCGGGTTGCCGAACGACCAGATCGCCGCGTGCCAGTCTCCCGACGGGAAGGCCTGCAGACCGACCATCACGCCGCTGTCGTTGATGTCCGAGGCCTCCGCGTTCTGGAACGGGCCGTCGATTCCGCCGACGGTGAACCAGGCTCCGTCGTAGACGATGGCGTCGTTGGGCTGGAACAGGTTCCACGCCCAACCGGCGACCTGTCCCGACTCGTTGACGCCGAAGGCGCGGTTGTAGCTGTGCTCTTCCGTGTCGCCGAGGTTGTGGATCGAGCCGCCGGTCCAGCTCACCGCGCGGTCGCGAATCACGGTCTGGTCGACCGCGTGCCCCACGATCGTCCCCGCGTCGTTGACGTCGTGCGCGAAGCTCCGTCCGTCGCCGAAGTCCGGGAGCTGCGCGATCGCGCCGCCGTCCCAGACCGTCCCCCGGAACGTGCCCGAGGCCGCCACGACGTCCAGCTCGGAGGTCCCCACCACGAGGCCTCCGTTGTTGATCGCGCGGGCGAAGCTGCCCTCGTCCCCGGCGAGGAGCCCGAGGTCGACCATCGAGCCATCGTGCCAGAGGAAGGCGCGGCGACAGGGCGCTCCGTCGACCAGGCAGTTGTCGATGTGCGCCCAGCCGACGACCTGGCGCGCGTCGTTCAGACCGAAGGCCGCCGAGGCCGGTCCGCCGAGGGTGCCGAGGTCGATGTATTCATAGGAAGAGCCACCGGCGGCGGCGAGCGAGGTCGCGCCGGCGAGGAACAGAGCGGAGAGGGAGGCTTTCGATTGGATCTGCATGGCTGGGGTCTCGGGTGGGTGTGCGCCGACGGCCGCTAGAGCGCGCCGGCCCTGTCGCCCCCGACCGGTGCGGCGGGCGATTCAGGTTCCAGTTCTAGTGCCCCCGCTCCGATCTGTCATGTAATTTATTACAGCTAAATGTCGCTTTTTGGTTAGCCGCCGGAGCGCCTGCCTGCGATGCTCTGAGGGTCGAGCATGAGCCCCTCCCGCCGCACCAAGACCCCTGAGCCGCTGCCGAAACCGGCCGCCGCCACGGTCGAGGAGCGCCTCCGGGCCGTGGGGACTCAGCTGGGCGACGCCATCGGTGCCGTGCTGGGAGCGCTGCCCGGCGCTCCCCTGCGCCCCAACCAGCTGGTGGGCGAGCTGGGCGTGAACCGGGCCGTGGCGAGCCGCGTGCTCAACGCGACGGCCAAGCGCGACGGCCTCGAGGTCATGCACCAGATCCCCGGGCCCGAGCCGCTGCGCAAGCTCGTGCGCGCGGCGGTCGGCAGCGGCGTCTCGGACGAGCTGGCGCAGGCCGCCCTCGACGCGATCCACGCCTTCGACCTCGTCATCAGCAGCGAGGCCGGGACGCGCGCCGCGCTCGACGCCTTGATCAGCGCGAGCCTGCCGGGAGCGCGGGAGCGGTTCGAGCTCGCCAGCAAGTACTCCGTCTTCAAGGGGCTCAGCCAGCTCAAGGGCGTGCAGGCCGAGCTGTGGGTCAGCGCCGCCGTCGTCGCCCCCTCCGCCGAGGACCCCGAGCGACACGACCTGACCTGGCTCAACGGAGCCGTGGCCATGCAGCGCCTGCGCCCCGGCGTCACGGTGCGCTTCAGCTATCGCTACCGCGCGGCCAAGCGCGACCGCGACAAGTCCGACGAGCTGCCGACGATCGGCGTCCTGCCGCTCGACCAGTTCTGCGTGAACCCGCCCGCGCAACTCGAGACGCACACCGCCGGCGAGACCATTCACTACACCCTGCCCGACGACCTGCTCGGCCCGCGCGAGCTCACCGACATGTTCGTCGTCGACCACCACCCGAGCGCGATGAACCGGTTCGCGAAGCCGGCCGAGCGCAAGCAGACCTCACTCTTCGCCGAACCCGCCATCCCCGTCGGCACGCTCGTCTTCGACGCGATCGTGCACGAGGACGTCTTCACCGGCTCGCAGCCCCAGCTCCTCCAGTACGACACCGCCTACCACGGCATCGCCAACGTCAACGACGAGGCGCGCGACATCGACCGCGCGGACACGACCGACTCCATCGAGTTCCTGGGCCGCGACATGAGTCGCTTCCAGATGGCCGAGCTCTCGAGCTACGGCCCGATGCTCGCGCACCTGGGGGACCGCTTCGGGTGGGATCCGACGAAGTTCCGCGGGTATCGGACGCGGATTCAGTACCCGGTGTACGGGTGGCAAGTGTGTTTGGCGTTCGAGCCGCCCACAGGGCGATGACGGTTGTGCGGCGTCGCCCTGTGGGCCGGAGTGATCGGTACGGTGCCGCGACAAAAACCGTCGGATTCGCAGGTGCGCTGGCAGTCAGTCCACGCGTGGGAGCGAATCCGACGGTTCTTGTCGCGGCACCGTACCGATCACTCCGGCGGCAACTCGTAAGTCCCGCGCCCCGCGTCGATTAGCCGCTTCTGGCGCACGAGCTCGTCCCACACGGGACGCGGGTAGCGCTCCGGCGGCGTGATCCCCACGATCTTGGACAGACGTCCCGCGCTCATCGGACCGCCGCCGATGCCCGACTCCGCGTCCAGCACCGTGATCTTCAGCCGCTTGCGGTAGGCCTTCAGCGCGCGCTTCAAGACGTCGCGGTCGTGAACGAGCAGGTGCCGCTTGCCCGAGAACCACTGCTCGAGGATCGCCTTCAATTCGTCCGCGTCCTCGACGGACACGGCCAGCTCCACGTCCTCGTCGACCTCGCCGCACGCCTTCATCGCCGCCTGCGCGTCGGCCCAGGTCGCGTTGGGCGGACCGTTCGGGTCCGGCTCGGCGACGACGGAGACGAGGACGGTCAGCAAGAGCTCCATCTGGGGGTCGAACATCACGTCCGGAATAGTACGCCCCCGGGCGAGCCGAGCGCTACAGCCGCAACACGTTCTCGACCCCGGGCTCCAGGTCGATCTGCACGCGCCGCACCTCGACGCCGTCCTTCAGGAGCACGAGCATCCGCGCCGAGTCCGTCACGAACACGTGTCGCGAGCGCCCCTCGGTCAGGACGCTGTTGGCGGTGCTGATGAGGTAGGAGCTCCCGGTCTGCGTGTGCAGCTCCAGCTCCGCGCCGGCGCCGTCGAGGACGCGCATCCCGTCGGCCTCTTCGGGCAGGTCGAGCAGCACCTGGAGTCGCAGGCGTCGGGTCACCAGGATCTCCGTGTTCGCGAGCCGGTCGTCGTCCGCCTCGCCGGCCAAGGCGAGGCCCGCGGGGTCCAGCTCGTCGTGCATGATCCCGGGCGAGCGGATCTCGAGGCTCGCGCCGCGGGGCAGGTCGCGGAAGGTGAAGCTGCCGTCCTCGGCGCTGACCTCGGGCTCGAGCTCCTCCGTCGTCGACCACACGCCCTGCGCGCCGCGAGCGGTCAAGGTGCGCGAGTTCGGCTCCAGCACCACACCCGCGACGGGCGCGCCCATCCGGTCGACCACGCGCCCCGTCACCTTGCGCCAGACGTTCGTCGTGTCGACGACGATCTCCACGTCGTCGCTGCCCGCGGCGAAGGTCTGGTTGTCGGATCGAATCAGCGTGCCCTGGTCCAGAGCGGCCAGCGAGTAGTCCTTGTCCAGCAGACCGCCCAGCTCGAAACGTCCGCTCGAGTCCGACCTCGTGCTGTGGAGGAACTCGTCGGTCTGCCCCGCGAGCGTGCCCTCGAGCGTGCGCGAGTGCGCGAAGAGCCGCGCCTCCGCGAGGAACACGAGGTAGCCGGAGAGCGGCCGGCCCTCGAGGTCCACGACGCGACCGGAGATCCCAAGACACGGGTCGACGATCTGCAGCACGATCTCCGCGGGCCAGGTCGGCTGACCGGACGGGTCGAGGGCCGGGCGGTAGACGGCGGGCAGGAACCCGGTCCGCGCCGCCATCAGGTCGAACATGCCCTCGGCTCCAGCGAAGTCGTTGAACGGATTCTCCTCGGCGCTCAGGTCGATGAAGAAGCGACCGTCCGGCGCGGAGTGCGTGGTGAGCAGGCCGGCCGCGACGGGGACGCCGGGCACGGGGTCGCCGTACTGGTCGATGACGATGCCGCGCAAGCTCATCGCCCTGGAAGCCAGGTGGACCAGCTCGAACGTCTGCTCGAGTCGCGCCGGCTCGAGGTCGGCGGCGGTGAGCGCGCGGTCCTGCGTCTCGTAGCCGTCGAGCGAGACGACGAGCCGCACTCCGTCGAGGACGGGCAAGCGATCGACGTCGACACGGCCGTCGTCCGCCGTCACCCGGCGTGTGACCTGCTGAGCGGAGGCGTCGAGGTCGACCTGGAAGCGACTCCGGAACTCGTGCGGCGGCCAGACCTCGACGTCCGCGCCGGCGAGCGGTGCGCCGCTCTCGTCGAGGACGCGCACGCCCAGCTCGCGGGCCTCCGCGGCGATCACGACCAGCTCTTGCGAGTAGCCGTCGCCCTCGAACTCCCCGCGCAGCACGGTGACCAGCCCTTCCTGATCCGTCCGCACGGAGCCTTCGCCGGCGACCTGCATCCGGAACCGGCCGTCGGCCTCGGTGACCGCGACCTGCGGCTCTCCCCCGCCCGCTTCCGCCTGGAACCTCATCCGCGCTCCGGCCAACGGAAGGCCGTGGATGTCGATCGTGCGCCCCGACAGGAGCAGCGAACTCGACGCGGGCGCGGGCGCGAACTCCGCGGCGGCCGCCGGTCGCTCGCTCCTCGTGACCTCGACCGCGCTGCGCGACTCCGGGCTCGGCTGAGCGGCCGTGTGCAACGTCTCGTGCGAGAGGTCCGAGACCCCGGCGAGTTCGGCCGCGGGTCGCGGGGGCGCCGCCTGAGGCGCACCGGGATGCACGCTCTCGCCTCCCGAGTCCGCTGAGATCCAGAGCGTGGCGACGACGGCGGTCACGGACAGCGCGGCGGCGATTTGTAGCTTCATTCCAACGAGTGCTCCCACGGTCGATCCGGCGAGTGCGCTACCGGTCGCCGCGCCGGGCGCGGGCGGAGGCATCACCGGGATTGGGTTCGGAAAGGAGAGCGGGAGAAGCACGGCCAGCCACTTGCGAGGGTCTCCATCCGACGCGCGGGTCAACGCTTCGCGCATGAACCCGCGCCCGCGCGCGAGGCGCGTCTCGACCGTTCGCAACGGAACGCCCAGTTGCTTCGCGATCTCGGAGGGAGTCAGGTCTCGGAAGTAGCGGAGATGGATCGCGGTCTTGTACGGCTCGCGAAGCTCGCGCACCGCGGTCACGACCTTGGCCTGAACCTCGAGCTGGTCGTCGACGGTCGGCTCGGGGAACTCGTGCTCCGGCCGGGCCGCGACGCGTTCGCGGTCGACGCGTCGATCGCGGTCGCGATGCAGGTTGGAAGCCGTGTTGCGAACGATCGTCGCGAGCCAGCTCCGCAGGGATCCGGGCTCCCTGCGCGGACTCGCGAGCGCCGTGGTCCAGGCGCCCTGGACGAGGTCCTGGCTCTCGTGCTCGTCACCGACGAGGCTCCTGGCCAGGCGCTCGAGGAACCCTCCGTGCTGGAGGAACTCCTCTTCGCTCAACGCGGCGGGTTCACGACTTCGATCCTGGTTTCGATCCATGCGGCTTGCGGGTGCTCCCGCTGATACCGGGGAAACACCGCGGCGCCCAGGGACCCTTCAGGAATCGGCACTTTCTCCTACGCGCGGGCGTCAGGAGCCGCACTTCAGGGGCAGGAACACCCGAAAGGACGTCCCGCTGCCCGGAGCGCTCTGCACCTCGATCTCGCCCTGGTGTGCGCTGACGATTCCCTGCACGGCCGCCAGGCCCAGCCCGCGGCCGGCGAACTTGGTCGAGAAGAACGGGTCGAAGATCTTCGAGACGGTCGCGGCGTCCATGCCCACGCCCTCGTCGGTGACGCTGATCTCGACGTGCGACCGGGCCGCGGCTCCGTCTCCGTTCCCACGCTGCGTCGAGCGCAACCCGACGGCGACTCGGCCGCCGCCGCCCTCGAAGGCCTCGGACGCGTTGCAGATCAGGTTCAAGAACACCTGTCGAAGCTGCGTCGCGTCCGCCTCGACCGACGGCAGTCCCTCTTCCACATCGACCGCGACCGTGACCCGGTCGGGCAGGGTGAGGTTCACGAGGTCCAGCAGCTCCTCGAGCACGGCCGGCAACTCGAGGTCCTGCTTGTCGCTCTCGGCCTTGCCCGCGTAGAAGAGCATCTGGTGGGTGAGCTCGCGCGCACGGAGCGCGGCGGTGCGAATGATCTCGACACCCTCCCTGCCCGCATCCGTCAGGCCGCGCTCGAGCAGGACGCCCTCGGCCCCGCTCAGGATCGACGCCAGGATTTTGTTGAAGTCGTGCGCCACACCCGCGGCCATCACACCGAGGCTCTCGAGTTTCTGGCTCTGAAGGAGCGCCGCCTCGGCTCTTCGGAGGTCCGTGATGTCGCGCGCGACGCCGATCACACCGAGCGGTTCGCCGCTCTCGTCCAGGAGCGGGCTCTTGCGAACGAGGAAGGTCCGGCTGCCGGACCCGTTGGCCTCCAGGGTCTCCTCGTACTGCCGGCTGCCGCCGTACTCGAGCACGTCGCGGTCGATCTCCTGCTCGCGAGCGGCCACCGCTTTCGGGAACAGCTCGAAGGCGTCCCGCCCCGCCAGGTCTTCCACACCGCGCGGATTGCGATGCGCCTCGGCCGGGTTCGCGACGATGTACTTCAACTGCCGGTCCTTGACCGAGATCGGGTCCTCGATGCCTTCGAGGATCCCCTGCAGGAGCCGCTGCTGCTCCCGGATTCGCTCGCGAGCCTCGTGGTGTGTGATCGAGATGGCGGCCAGGTGCCCGGCGGTCTCGAGCAACCGAAGCTCGTCCGCCGTCGGCTTGGCCGGGGTCGTCCCCGAGATGGCGAAGGTGCCCACGATGCGCGACTCCCCCGCTCGAACGGGGATCGACCAGCAGCTCCGGATTCCGAACTGGATGGCCGCGTCGCGCATGCTCTCCCAGCGCGGATCAATGTGCGCGTCCTCGACGATCACCATCTGTCCCGTGAAGACGGCGACGCCGCAGCCGCCCGCCAGTTCGCCGGGAATCAAGCCGTTCAGCTGCTCCACGAGCTCGGGCGGTGCGCAGGGCGCCGACCGGACGAACAGGTTTCCCGTCGCCGGATCGACGCGCATGATGCTGCAGATCGATCCGGGGCGAAGGGCCTCGACCAACCGGCAGAGGTGGTCGAGGATCGAGTCGAGTTCGTCCTCGCCGGCAATGCGATCGACGATCGATTGCTGGAGTTCGAGGAGTTCGGCAGGAGTAGTTGCGAGCTGTTCCATGCGTCTGAATCCTGGGGTCCGGGGTCTGCATGCTAGGAATCCGGGGCGGGCGTTGGGAGGCCGCGCCCGTGTTACGTTCCAAACGGCCCTCGCGGGGTCTTCAGACTGGTGTCGGAGCTACATTGAGCCCGGTGAAAGGACCTTCCCCGGACCTCCCCGCCCAGCTCGACCGCCGTCGATTCCTGTGGGCGGCCTCGCTCGCGCCGCTGGCCTCCTGTGTCTCGAGCAAGGCGACACCTTCACAGCCGGCGCCCGCGAGCCAGTCGCCCGAGGCTCCCGTTCCCCTCGCCCCCACGGTCGATCCAACCGAGTCGGTCGTCGTTGCGCCGGAAGGCTCCGACCTCGCGACCCCCGACTTCACGCGCGTGCAGCGCTTCGTGGCCGGCATCCGCCCCTACCGTCGCGGTTGCTACCGGTTGGAGGCCAGCGCGTTCGGCGAGAACTGGGTGGTGCACAACTACGGACACGGCGGCGCCGGACTGAGCGTCGCCTGGGGCTGCGCCGTCGAGGCCGTCGCGTTGCTCGAAGCGCGCGTCGCCCCTCGCTCCGAGGTCGCCGTCCTGGGCGCCGGCGTGCTCGGATTGAGCACGGCCAGCGTGCTCCTCGCGCGCGGGTTCCAGCCCATCGTGTACGCGGCCGCCTTCACCCCCGAGACGACCTCGGACGTCGCCGGCGGTCAGTGGTCGCCGTCCCTCATCGCCGTGAGCAGCGCGGAGCGCGAACGCTTCCAGCGCATCCAGCGAACCT
>Ga0070727_10004736_pt1 | contig 11458 bp, 6 predicted proteins | sample tdAd472_FD_66722 | JGI IMG/M metagenome (GOLD analysis project Ga0070727, IMG submission 66722) | Marine sediment microbial communities from the Atlantic coast under amendment with organic carbon and nitrate - tdAd47.2 | ecosystem: Environmental > Aquatic > Marine > Coastal > Sediment | place... | reverse complement strand
GCCCATCTTTCTTAGAAGATTCCAGTGTGAGCAGCCAGATCAACAGCATAACTCACGAAGTACACCGACCAAAGGCCGGTTGCCCTCGTACGGCCGCACCTTCGTTGACCATGTCAGCCAATCTCGTCTCCCCCGCCGACGTCCGAACCGGCCCGCTGCCACCGATCGACCTCACCGAGGAGCGCCTGCTCCACGGCGTCCAGGTCCGGGACGACGGCCTGCCCGCCCTCCACCTGCAGATCCGCCGCAACGAACGGGCGTGCGCCGTTTATCGGCGTTTCCGGGGTTACGGTGCTGTTGCTTGCCAGTACCTGGTGGGGGATACCCTGCACGAGAACGGCGTAATTCTTCAGGGATTCGCTCGCAGTCAAGGCGTTGATGACCACGATCTTGGAGCGCGTCCCCGCCTCGAGCCGCGTACCGCCGAGCGCGGCCTCCATGCATACCACGGGCAGCACATCGCCGCGCCAGGTCAGGCTGCCGAGCAGCCAGTCGGGACCGTCTGGAACGGGTGAGATGGCTTGCGCCGCGAACACCTCGGCCACGACGGCGTTGGGCACGAGCAGTTGATCGCCGAGCAGGGGCAGCGCGAGACACCGGATGGTTTCTTCTTCCGGCTCCAACTCAGGCTCTCCCGAGCAGCGAATTGATGTTTTCCAACAGCTCGCTCTCGTGATAGGGCTTGCCGAGATAACGATTGACGCCGATCTGCGCGGCGTGATCGCTGTGCTTCTTTCCGGTCCGTGACGTGATCATGATGATGGGCAGATCTTTCAGATCGTCGTCCTTGCGAATGGTGGCCGCCAGCTCGAACCCGTCCATGCGCGGCATCTCGATGTCGAGAAGCATGAGATCGGGGCGCTTCTCCTTCAGCATCGCCAGTGCCTCGACACCGTCCTTGGCGGTGAATACCTCGATTCCGTTGCGATTCAACAGACGTTGGGTAACCTGGCGCACGGTGATGGAGTCGTCCACCACCATCACGGTGGCGGCATCGTCGGCGGACACCGACGGCTGACCGAAAGCGCTCGGGTCCCGCGCGACGCCGTGCAGCGAGGCCGCCCGGCGCATGAGCGCCGGCACGTCGAGGATCATCGCGACGCGGCCATCACCGAGAACGGTTGCACCGCTCAGCCACTGGATGCCCGACAGCTGCGGGCCCAGGGGCTTGACGACGATCTCGTGGCGGCCCGTCAGGTTCTCGACGAGAAACGCCATGCGATGCTCTCCCGCGTGCACGAGCACGATGGGGTAGGGCTGGCGGGACTCGTCGTAGTCGGGCTCACCGAACTCGAGCATGGTGCCGAGGTGCGCGAACCGGTAGCGGGAGCCGGCGTACTCGAACGACGGCGCCTGCTCGGTCTCCAACCGCCGCAGATTCTCTCCGGAGACACGCACGACGCCGGCAACATTGGAAATCGGTAGCGCGAAGTTCTCGTCGTCCACCATCACCAGCAGTGCCTGGTTGACCGCGAGGGTAAACGGCAGACGTATGGTGAACATGCAGCCCTGCCCGGGCCGCGATGTGATATCGAGGGTGCCGCCGAACTGCTTGATGTCGGCGTTGACTACGTCGAGCCCGACTCCCCGCCCGGAGATCTGTGTGACCTCCTGCATGGTGCTGAATCCCGGCTCGAGGATCAGCTGAAAGAGTTCCTCGTCGGTGAGCTTCGCGCCGGGAGCCACCATGTTTCTCTGTACCGCCATCTGGTAGATGGCATTCTGATCGAGGCCGTTACCGTCGTCGGAAATCTTTATGACGACCTCGGGACCGGAACGGGTTACCGCGATACGAAGCGAACCGATCTCGCGCTTGCCCACCTGTTTACGTTTCTCGGGTGACTCGATACCGTGGTCCACGGCGTTGCGCAGCAGATGCTCGAGGGACGGCGTGATGCGTTCCAGGATCGTGCGATCGAGACGGATGTCCTGGCCTTCCACATCCAGCTCTACGCGCTTGTCGAGCTCGGTCATGGTGCGGCGCACGAGACGCCGGAATCGCTGTACCTGCTCGGAGAAGGGCAGCAGGCGTGTGCGCATCAGCCCCTGTTGCAGGTCTTTGCTCACCCGCGACTGCTCCGCGAGGATGTCGTCGGATTCGCGCGCTATACCCCCCAGGATTTCTCGGATGCTGCGCAGATCGGAGACGCTCTCGAGCAGCGATCGGGAAAGCTGCTGCACCTTCGAGTAGCGGTCCAGCTCGAGGGAGTCGATCTCGCGCTTCGAGTCGGAATCGACGGCCTGATCCTTACCGTACTGGACCTGCGCCTCGGTCTCGATCTCGAGGCGTCGCAGCTGATCGCGGAGCCGCGTGATGGTCTGATCCATCTCCTCGAGGTTGTACTTGAACGATCCGACCTGCTGACCGAAGCGCGACTGAGAGATGGTCAGCTCGCCCGCGTAGTCGGACAGGTTGTCCATGAACGACGACGAGATCTGTATGCGTTCGCCCTTCTCAAGCGCAACGAGTCGACCGTTGCCTCCCGTCGCCGCCGCGCTCGAGGCCACACCACCGCCGCGGGTGACCTCCGCGAGACCGGAGGTGATCGACGCCTCGCCCTGGACCGGCACTGCGGGACCGGCGCCGGAGACGCCGGGACAGACGAGGTCGTCCATTCGGGTGATCAAGTCCTCCACCGAGGCCGGGTCGTGCTTGTCCCGGGCGGACTTGAGAAGTAACTCCAGCCGGTCGTGGCAATCCTCGATGAGGTCGAGGAACGTCTCCGACGGCGGCAGGTGCTCGTCGGCCACCATCATCAGGACCGACTCCATGGCATGGCTCAAGTCGCCGACGGCGGTGAGCCCGGCGGTGAGCGCACCGCCCTTCAGGGTATGCAGCTCGCGCTGCAGCTCGGTGACAAAGCGAGGATCGTAAGTCGACTCGCGCCAGTGCTCGACGATGGCCTCGCTCAGCTCGAGGATACGCTCCGCCTCGCCGATGAAAATGCGCCGGGTATCGTCGGACTCGCCGGCCACCACTTGACCGTCGTCGGATACCGTGACCCGCCCCGGTTCTTCGGGGGTTATCTCGGCCGCGTCCTGAGCTCCTTCATAGGCAACAATACCCGGTTGCGGGGTGAGCAGCGCGCGGGCGCGTTCGGCGAAGGCCTCGACGTTCAGGTCGACGGGCGCGCCGGCGGCCAGCGCGTCGATGAGCGCCGGCAGGCACTCGTTTGCCTCGGTGACGAACTCCAGTATGCCCCGCGTGACCGGGCAGATGCCTTCGATGACGCGATTGAGGAGATTCTCCACCGCCCAGGCGTACTCGCCGACCTCGACGGCGCCTACCAGTCGGCCGCTGCCCTTCAGCGTGTGGAATGAGCGGCGAACCGTGATGAGCGCGTCGCGGTCACCTGGGTCGGCATTCCACCGGATGAGGCAATCCTTGAGGACCTGGATAACCTCCCGCGCCTCCTCGATGAATACCTGCAGGATGTCGTCGTCGACATCCTCGGCCGCGATCGTCTGCGCTTGCACCACGGGCTGGTCGATGCCGCTCGCCGCCATGTCGTCGCGCGCCTGATCGATGGAGCGCTCGAGCGAACGGATGCAGTCCTCGGTGAACTCCAACAGTGCGTGATCGTTGGGCTGCAAACCGACCACCGACTCCAGATAGTACTCGAGGCCCACCAGGGCGTCGGCGAGTGCATCGAGGGTACCGTGCCGGGGCGCGAACTCCCTGCCCGAGAGCAGCGACGACGCGCATCGGCCCCAGTCCCTGAGCAGATCCGCGGCGCGCTCCAACGAGAGCATGCGCAGGCTTCCCTCGACGACGCTCACGTGACGGGAGATGTCGTCGAGGAGGTTCGTTTCCCGGGGCTCGCGCAGGTACTCGCCGATGATGTGCTTGATGGCGGCGAGCTCGGTGGTGGCCTCGCCCACCACCGCCGTCACCAGGCGCAGGTACTCGATGCTGTTCAACTCGGTATCGCCGGAGCCGGCGGTCACCGGTTCCCCGGCCCGTTCCTCGCCGGCGTCGAGCCCGTGCTCGGCGATATTGTCCAGCGTCGAGTCCACCCGCAGGAGATCCCTCGCGATACCCATGAGCACCGCGTCGGTGAGCCCGCCGGGCGACTCGGCGAAGCCGCGCAGCTGTTCGACGTGGGATGCCACCAGCTTGCGGCTGCGCCCGAAGTTGAGAAGCCCGAGGGTGTCGGCCACACGACGAAGCTTGTCCGCCACCGGCACGAGGTCCACCCCTTCGCCCTGGCCACTCTCGCCGCCCTGGCGCACGTGACTGTCGAGCGCCGTCTTGACCGCGTTGAGATCCTCCCTGATGCCCGCCGCGACGACCTTCAGCGATTCCAGGTTCGGACCGGTGAGGATGCGCTCGGCACGTTCCGTCGCGGCTTCGCCGACGAACAGCTCATCGAGCCGGTAGGCCGCGCGAATCGTCGACACCCGCGCGGAGTCCGACGTGGATCGGGCCAGGTAGTAGAGAAGATTCTTGACGAGATCCGCGGGTGCCGCCCGCGCCAGTGCCGCGGCGCCGTCCCTGGATACGGTCTTCAACTGCTGATCCAGCAATCCGAGCAGCCGGCGCACCGAGACGCTCGCGTCCAGCCCGCCGTCGCGCAACGCCTCGATGACGCCGGCGGCGATCCACCACAAGCGCACGCTGGGAGTGCCCCCGCAAAGCTTCTCGCAGCGCGCGACGACCGCCTGCATGAGTGACAGCCCGGTTTCATCTACGGTGCCCTGATACCAGTCCAGCAAACCCTTCTGATAGTAGGCACGCAGGCGTCGCGCGATCTCGCGCAGCTGTTCCGCGTCCAGATCGTGTGTCTTCTCGGGAAGCGGAAAATCCACATCGAGGTCCGGCGCGAACAGCGCATTCTCGGACAACAGGGGCTCGCCGCGCACGCAGCGCAAGTCGTTCAGCAACGGCATGAAAATGGTCGGCGTATCCTGATGGCCGGCTCGCAGGTAATTCAGGTACTCGCCGAGTTGCAGGATGCTGCGCAAAAGGAGCTCGCACTTCTCCTCGTTGGCGTCACCTGTTTCCGCGCGCTGCAGAGTGCGGCACAGGCTTTCCATCTCTTCCAGCAGCAGGCACGCGCCGTAGTACTCCAACATCTCGAGCACGCCGTGCACGCTGTGCAGCGCGTCGGCACAACTCTGGACATGGTGTGAGGAGTGGGAGTCTTCCGAGAACCTCTCCAACGCGGTGCGGGCCTGCGTGAGCGTGTCCTCGATGTCACCCTGCACCCATTGGAGCGTGGCGTGGTCCATATTCGACTGCTGTTACGAGATTCTGCTTGGGTCTGGTCCTGGTAAACGGTTGCGGTGGAATTCAGTTCTGCTGACGGGGAGTGGGTCGGAATGTGCGGATATCCGGAGTCTGCTCGTCGCTTGGCTCGCGCTCGACCGCGCGGGGTTCCCGGTCGACGGCGACGCCGGTATGCAGGCCGACGACGTTCGGATCGAAGGAATCCGGCAGTCGGAATCCCGCCACCGACGTCTTGAGCGCCTCGGCGAGATCGGCGAGATTGCCGACGGACTTCGCCGTCGTGTTGGCCCCGGCGCGGGTCTGGGTGGTGATGGTGCGAATCGCGGACATGGTCTTCGCGATCGCACCCGCCCGTTCGGCCTGCTCACGGGAGGTCGTGGAAATAGATTCGATGAGGTTTGCAAGGCTCCGGGACACCGTCTCGATCTCGCCGAGCGACGTGCCGGCGCCCTGGGCGAGCAGCGCCCCGGAGACGACGCCCGTCGTGCTTCGCTCCATGGACTGGATGGCTTCGATGGCGTCCGCCTGAATGGTCTTTACCAGCTGCTCGATGCGCTTCGTCGTCTGACTGGCGCGCTCGGCCAGGCGCTGCACCTCGTCGGCGACCACCGCGAAGCCACGGCCGGATTCCCCGGCCATGGAAGCCTGGATAGCGGCATTCAGCGCCAGCACGTTTGTCTGGTCGGCGATGTCGTCGATGAGTCCGACCATCGCACCGATCTCCTGGGAGCTTTCGCCGAGGCGCTTGAGCCGCTTCGCCGTATCCTGGATCGTGAGACGAATGTCGTCGAGACCGTCGATGGTCTGACGAACCTCGTAGGCGCCCTTGTTCGCAATGGTCACCGAACGTTTTGCCACCTCGCTGGATTCCGACGCATCGGCGGAGACCCGCTCGATTGAGTCCGCCATGTCCTGGATGGTGGACGCCGCGCGGATAATCTCCGCGTTCTGGCGGTCACTGGCGACGCTGACCTGCACCGCGCGCGTGCGCGAGGTTTGCGCCCCCTCCGCGACTGCCTCCGCCGTATTGTCGATACGCGCCACCAGGTGGCGCAGTGCGTCGATGGCATAGTTGAACGCGTCGGCGATGGCGCCGGTGATATCTTCCGTAACGGACGCGTACGCGGTGAGATCGCCTTCGGCGAGATCGCTCATCTCGTCCAACAGCTTGAGAATCGAGTCCTGGTTGCGCCGATTGCGCTCGCGGCTCTCCTGCTCGCGGCGTCTGACTTCCTCGGTGTGAGCATGGGCGTCGCGGATGAGCTGAATGCCGAGCATCAAGAGACAGGACAGCGCGAGGACACCAAAGACGATGACCGCGGTCGTGTACTGATTGCCGGCGGCGCTTACCCGGTTGTAGTTCTCCTCCAGCGCCCGCATTGCTTGCAGGAACGGCGCACTGTCGGCATCGATCATGTTCGCCGCTTCGTGCAGCTCGACGAGGGACTCCGAACGGTCGATAAACGCATCGATGAGTCCCGAGCGGTTGGCGAAGAGACTCGCCAGGCGCTCGATACCCTGGCGCGCCACCGGGTCCTCGACCCGGAGCGTCGGGTCCGCCTGGTCGTCGCCCAGCAGGCGCGCGGTGGTCTTCACGAAGTCGGCCACGTCGCGTTTGAGACCGATGGCCGCGGCGGCGGTATCCGCGCCACCCTCCAGCGCACGCTTCACATCGATGGACATGCGTTCCAACCGGACCAGCTGGCGACCGACCAGCGACACCTGCTCCGCCGAAGCGGTCCCCGACACGACTGCGCCGAAGACTTCCTGGGTGGTCAACCGCGCGGACGAGAAGAGCGCGTCGAGACTCTTGCCGTTCTCGCGCATGGCCGCCGCGGCTTGCGCGCCGGCAAGAATGGCGCCGATGTCCTCGCGCATGCCGCGCCAACGGCTCTCGACCGCCTCCAGCTGGGGCGTCACCCGCTCCGGCAACGGCGGCAGCGATCCCACAGTGTCACCGTGGCGCAGCCGATCCAGCATCGACTGCATCTCCGTGCCGTGAGCCTGGAGGCGCGACAGACCCTGCACGTCGCCGAGGGCGCCCGACTGGGCCGCCCGGGAAACCTGCTGGGAAAGCAGCTTGAGATCATTCATCAGCGCGACATATTCAGCGTCGGCGGCGCTGTGGCGGCGGGCAAGCGAATGCGCGGCAAACATCAACGCGACGAAGATGAACAGCAGGCTCGGCAGAATGACGCGCCAGGCCTGGCGGCCCCGGCCCCGGGGAGCAGGGCCGCTTTCCGGATTCCGGGCGGACACCTCGCCGGCGGTGACCGAGGCACCCTTTCCAGCGCGTTTTTTCCAGGGAATCCTCATGGTTGCGTGCCTATGCGGCCACCTGCATGAAGGCGGGGGCGGCGATCAACGCATGCACGTCGAACACCTGCCAGGTTTCGCCGGCGACGACATAGCCGCCGATCACGTACGGGGACAGCCAGTTCTCGGAAGCGGCAGCGTCGGGAAGACGCTGCTCATCGAGAAAATGTTTTACTCCGAATACCTCTTCGACCGCCAGGCCGGAAAGGATCTCATCCTGCTCGATGACCAGGACCCTGGCATCGCGATCCAGGTCCGCCAGCTCGCCGCGCAGAAACCCATGCAGATTCACGACCGGCAGCAATGCGCCGCGCAGATTCGCGATTCCCATCAACCAGCTCTTCGCGCCGGGTACGCGCGTAATCTTCGGGCAGTGCATTACCTCGTTGATGTCCGACATCGACGTCACCAGCCGATGACCGGCGACGGAAAAGCCGATGCCGCGCCACACCGCTCCCGCCGCTTGCGCGTCGGGCGCTTCGGCCGGCTCGCCATGAGCCCGCCGCTCCATGTCGCGCAACAAGGCGATCGGGTCGTTCACGTTCTCTTGCATGGTTCACTCGGCGTTGGTGCGCGCTAACTCACGGTACCAACGTTTCTATTCACCGCATCGATGAGTTCCTGCGCTCGGCACGGTTTGGTCAGGTACTCGCGTGCACCCTGGCGCAGGCCCCATTCACGATCGCTCGCTTCGTTTCTCACGCTGAGAATGACGACGGGGATGCGTGCGGTGTCCGGGTCGCGATTGATCTTGCGTGTCGCCTGGAAGCCGCTCATGCCAGGGAACACGACATCCATCAAGATCAAATCCGGCCGCTCGTCGCGGGCCCTTGCAATTCCCTGCTCGGCGGAGGTTGCCGATGAAGTCTTGAAGCCGTTCTGAATCAACAGACGTGAGACATGCTCGACTACCGTCGGAGAGTCGTCGACGATGAGTACGTGTGTCATATCAGTGGCTTCCATTCAAGACATGCTTCTCGATGGCATCGAGAAGCTCGTCGCGTGTAAACGGCTTGGTAAGATACTGTTCCGAGCCGACGATGCGTCCTCGCGCGCGATCGAATAGTCCGTCCTTACTCGACAACATGATCACGGGCGTCTTCTTGAAGAACTGGTTGTGCTTTATGAGCGCGCACGTTTGATAACCGTCGAGTCGCGGCATCATGATGTCGACGAAAATAATATCCGGTTCGTGATCGACAATGCGTACGAGTGCCTCGAAGCCATCGGTCGCCGTAACGACCTTGCAGCCAGCATTTTTTAATAGCGTCTCGGCGGTGTGCCGGATGGTCTTACTGTCGTCGATGACCATTACCTTCACGCCGCCAAGACCGTTCTGATTCGATCCGGTCACGGCCTGTTTTCCCCCCTTCGGGCCGCACTCCGATGTGACGGGGTTAACTCCTAAATCCTAGTATACTCGCCTGGCGAATGCATTCGTCTAACCGCTTTTAGAACAGTAGCTTGCCGGTGGTCGATGGGGAATTCCTTGAAGTCCCGGGTCCGGCTCGGCCGGGACCGCCGGGAGCGCCCCTGGAGGGTCTCAGGAGACGCTTTCGAGATCGTCGGCGGGAGCCTCGGACCGAGACTCCATGAGCTGCCCCACATCGAGGAGCAGCACCACCTGCCCGTCCCCCAGGATGGCGGCGCCGGCGAGGCCGGCGACGGAGCGGAGCTGGGGCACCACCGAGCGCACCACCACGTCGACCCGCTCGCCGATGGCGTCCACCACGAGTGCGTGGCGCTCGCCGTCGGAAGACACCAGCACCAGGGGTAGACGGCTCGCCCGGCCCGGCCGGGACGCCGCCCCCAGGGCCAGCAGATCACCCAGGTAGCCGAGACGCCAGCGCGTGTCATCGTGGTCGACGCCGGACTCCTCAGCACCCTCCAGCTCCTCGGCGGAGACCTGCAGAACGGCCTCCACCTCGGCCAGGGGCAGGGCCAGGATCTCGCTCCCGACCGCCACCAGCAGCACCGTTGAAACCCGCGGCGCCAGCGGGATTGCCAGCGTGCATCGGGTTTCCGAGGTGCTGGCGGAAGCGAGCTCCAGGCGACCGCCGAGGGGCCGCAGGAAGGCCTGTGCGTCGGCCACGGCGTCCTCCGGGGCCCGGCAGTCCGCCGTCATCACCATGGTGAGATCCGCGCCGCGGCGCTTGAAGCGCATCTCCATCAGGCAACCCGGCGGCCGCCCCGCCAGGACGCGGGCCCGGGGCGGCTCGACGCCGGCCTCGATCATGCTTCCCGTGAGGCTGCGGAGCACCGGCAGCAGCGCCGCCATCTTCTCGGGCTCGATGGAAAGCCCCGCCCCGTCGACCTGCAGCAGTACCTGCTTGCCCCCGTGGGCGGCCCGCTCGGAGACCTCGGCCCGCAGGTCATCCAGTTGGGTGTCCAGAGGTTGCATGCGGGTCTGCATCAGGCGCTGTTCCAGGGCGACGTTGTCGCGGGCCTGCTGCACCAGCAGCGAGCGGCTGTCGCCGGCGATGGTATCGATGGTGTCGCGGAGCTCCAGTAGCTCGCCGAGGCGCCCGCCAAGCCGGTCGAGGCGTTCCCGGATGCCGGTGAGTGCCGGTCCACGTCTGCCCTGGGGCGGCAGCTCCCCGGCGTCGGCCGGGTCGTGGGGGGTGCGCAGGGTCTCGGTCAGTACACGCAGTCCGTGGAGCTCTTCGCGCATCGCGCGGATGCCGCTGTCCATATCCTCCAGGCCTTCCCGGAATACGCCCACCTGTTGCTCCAGGCGCGAGCGGGCGCCGTCGATATCGCCGGCAATGCGAGACACGTCGTCCAGCAGGGCATGGTCCACGGTCGGCCCGGGAACGTCGTCGAATCCCGCCCCCGGCGGCGGGGCGCTAATCTCGAAATCGGGTACCCCGTCGCCGTCCGTGTGCACCGCGCCGGCGAACGCGTCCAGACGCCGGCGTTGATCGGCAACGGCGTCGCCATCGTCGTCTCCAGGGGCTTTGCCGTCTTCTTCCGCGGCGCTCGAGCCCATGGGATCCGGTGATTGGGGAGCCTCGGCGGGCAGGCTCGCCTGACCCTGCTCGAGTCGTTGGATGACGCCCTCGGCGTGCACGAGATCCGCCTCCAGGCGGCGGGCGATGCGGCCGCTGGACGGCATACCGGCGGTGTCTTCGGCGACCGCGGCGGCCGGCTCCATGCCGGAGGCCGTGAGCAGATCGGCGCCGAGGGCGTGCAGGCGATCGGCGACCCGGCCCCACCCGCCCGTGGGCGGGTCTCCGGAGCCCGGGATCTTCTGCAGCAAGGCGACCTCCCGAAGGGCGCGGAGCCGAAGATCGTGGGCGCCGAGGAGGCCGAGACCATCGGCCACCTGCAGCATGCGTTCGGTGAGCCAGCTGCGCTTCCCGAGCCAGGACTCGTCCGGCGCCAGCGCCTCCATTATCTGCCCGGAGATGGCCAGGGTCTCCTTCAACACCGACAACACCGCCGTGGGGTAGTCGGGGTGGGCTCGGGGCGGGGCGGTGAACGCCCTGAGGAGCGCGCTGCGGGACGGGAATACGCCCATGGTGGCGTCGACGTCGTGACCCTCGCCGACGTAGAAGATCAGGTCCTGGGCGAGGGCGGCGTCCGCATCGTCTGCGGGGACGTCCCCTTCTCCCAGGCGCTTCAACCGGCCGTCCAGCTGCCCGAGCAGGCGCTTGACGGCGACGCTCATGCGCCAGCGGGGATCCCCGAGCAGATTGGCGAAGGACGACGCGGCGCGCCACAGGGTTTCCGCGGGCGATCCGTCCGACAGCACGTGCAGGCGCGCGAACACCTCGCCGATACGATCGCCGGCGGCCTTTGCCGACACGTCGCCGCGCAACCAGGCCACGAGACCCTGCTGGTAGTACGAGCGCAGGCGCCGCGCCGAAGAGGTCATGCGCGGACTCACCGCGCCGTCATGGTCGTCCCGAT
>Ga0070727_10004735_pt1 | contig 11459 bp, 20 predicted proteins | sample tdAd472_FD_66722 | JGI IMG/M metagenome (GOLD analysis project Ga0070727, IMG submission 66722) | Marine sediment microbial communities from the Atlantic coast under amendment with organic carbon and nitrate - tdAd47.2 | ecosystem: Environmental > Aquatic > Marine > Coastal > Sediment | place... | reverse complement strand
AAGACGACGCCTTCGAGCGCCCCGATGATGACGAGTGCGATGGCTGTGAAAATCATCGGTCGTCTCTGGTCGCCGCTGACGAATCGGGGCCGACCGTTTCGATGACAAGCGTGCTGGCCTCGTCGCCTTGGAGCGGGAATGACTCACGCATGATTTGCTCGATGAGTGCGGGGTCCGACTCGGCGAGCCGGTCGATATGCTTGGCGATGAGCAAGACGGCGTAGTTGACCATGTCTTCGCCTAGGTCGGTGAATCGCTCATCGGTGACGCCTTCGCCCTGCTGATTGCTGCCGACTCGCTTGGCTTCGATGTTGAGCCCTCGGCTGACCTTGTCGCTGACCCTGATGAGAATGCCCGTCTCGGTGGAGCACTTGCCGCCCGTGACCACGTCGCACGCATCGAGGTTGCCGAAGACGCTTTGCTCGCCGCTGTAGTCGTTGTTCTTTCGCCGCATGAGTTCGCATGCGTGCTTGCAAATCCGCTTGTGCAATTCAATCAATTGAGCCTGTTTCATAGCCGTACCTTTCTGCGAGCACTCTTTGCTCTTCGGTTAGCTCCCAATCGACTTCGCCGCGAGGTCGTTTGCGGAAGCTGTTGATTTGTCTGCCGGTGTTGTCGACAACGTATCGGATTCGCTCGGGCGAGACGTTGACGCCGATGTCTTTGAGCAACGCGAAGAGCACGTCGGGTCGTGGGCTCTCGACTTGAATGCGTCGATAGGGGTGACGGCCTTGGGCCTTGATTGCCCTTTCGATTTCGAGGTTGTAGCGTCGCCAGAATTCAAGAGCACGCTGCACTCGGTCGGCGGGCCATTGCCCGTAGTGGTCGGTGCGTCTCTTGTATTCGCGCTCCCAAGGTCGGGCCTTCGGAAACGGGGTGAGCGGTGGCGTGCCCTCTTGCCAAGTGACGTGGCCCGTGTAGAGCATCGAAGAGACCGCGTCAATGGGATTCCTGACGACGTGCAAGAATCGCGTGCGTGGGCTCGCGTGCATGATGGCACCGATGGCGGTGGGGCTGCACTCGCCGAAGGGTGTGTCGGTGTCTTCGCATGGCGTGAGCGTCATGCTTGCCGGTCGTAGGTGTGCTTGATGGGGGCAACGCAAGCCGAGCGTCGTGAGCAAGACCGACGTGTAGGTCGTGCCGCTCCGGGGGCATCCGGTAGCGATGAGGTCAATGGGTCGCAAGGTCGACGACCCCGTGCAAGTTGAGCGAAGTGAATGGGGCGATGCCGTGCGATTCAACCATGTCTTTCAACGCCGCGAGTTGCCAAGGGTCTTGGTGCGGGCGGTAGTGCTTGCCGATGAGGTCTTCGTAGCCGTTGAGCCATGCGTCGGGAATCGGGCTGTATTGCTCGCCGCCTCGCTTGAGGGTCCAATCGTATTTGGCGTCAAGCTGTGCGGCGCTCATGCGTCCGGGGTAGGTCACGGTCTCCATCGCTTTGTACCATGCCGCTTTGACTTTGAGCCTTTCGAGTGTGACGTACTGCAAGTGCACGATGCCGCCGCCCGTTGGGGGCTGGTAGGCTTGGTGCACTCGCTGCAAGTTGGTCGGGGGCCTCATATGGTGTTGGTAGCCGTCGCCCGCCTTGCTCCAATTGTGCGCCTTGTCATCCTCGAAAGCGAGCAAGATGCCGCCGCGTGAGTTGTGCGAGCCGTCGATGCGTCGCCGCTTGAGGTCGGGTGAATCGTAAGGGCTGACCATCGGCAACGCGAAGCCGCGACGCAAGCCGGTCGTGCGTGCGATGTCGGTGCGGATCGTGGGCAAGAGATTCGCGGTGAGGAATTCATCGGCGTCGACGACGGCGACGTGCGTGGCGTCTATCTTGCGAGCTTCGTTGAGCATGCGTTGCCGCTGTTGCATTTCTCGCCATGCGTGCGGGTGTATCTCTTCGGCCTCGCCGTCGATGTAGTGCAACCGCGTCGAGTCGTCTAGCTCTCGGCTGATTTCTCGGATGATGTCGACGGTGCTGTCGGTGCTTTGGTCGTCGTAGACAATGACCACGTCGCACCATTGCAACGCCGCTCGAAGGGTGAAGCCGATGACCCAATCTTCGTTTTTGACGAGCATTGTGCCAACGAGCTTCATTGCATGCCCCCGGTTTCATACCAAGCCAACGCAAAAAGGGCGAGACCGATGCCGATGCCCCAACCAATAGCGCCGAGCCCGCTACCGATGGCCTCCATGCCGAAGCGTAGGTTTTCCGAGCACGTCCTGATGATGAGCCATTTGTCTTTGTCGATCATTGTGATTCCTTCCATGAGCCGGGGAAGTCGAGTGCCTTGCGGTGATTGAAGAGGGCTTTGTCATTCGCCCAACGCTCTTCGAGTAGCTTGTGGTGCGGTCGCTTCGAGGGCGTGCCGCTTCGGGTCCAATGGTCGTGGTAGTGCATGAGGTCGCGGTCTTGCACAAGCCGACCGTGCCGAAGGCTGACGTTGAAAAGCTCTTCGTCGGCGAAGTAGTGGTTGTAGCCGGGCCAGAAAATGCCGAAGCCGTTGTTGAATTCTTTGAACGCATCACGCCCGACGATGGGCGAGCCGCAAATGCGGTCGGTGCCGTTGAGGTCGTCGCCCGTGGGTTGCACGATGCCGTTGAGGTCGGGGTAGTGCGTGCGGTATCGCTCGGCGACTTCCTGTGCGTTGCGTTGCGGGTCCGGGTGCATGTCCTCGCCCGCGTAGACGAAGACATCGCCGAGCAAGCCGTGCCGTTGAAGCTCTCGCGTTGCGAAGTTGACGCTGAATGCGTAGCCCGCGTAGTGGCTCCAAGGTTGAAGAATCATCGTGCCGGGCACGTCGAATCGTGTGCGGTCTTGGAGTAGGCAAACGTGGTAGCCCTGAGCCAACCAACGGGGCACGTTGGCGCGGCAAAGGTCTTCGTTGACTACGGGCATGATGAGCCAAACCTTGTCGCTCATGTCATCCTCTCGTCATGGGTTTTGTCACAAAACGCCGTTGCGGTGGTGTGCGACGAGCTTGTCGTTTTGCTCTTTGTACCAAGTGAAGTGCTCGTCGTTGTCGGTGATGGGGATGAGACCCCGCAAGAATTCGTCTTGCATCATGGCCTTCGGCGCGTGCGGGTTGACGACCGTGCTGTAGTCTTCCTTGTTGACGTGCCAAACGAAGAGTCGCGTTGTCTGGTAGTTGAAGTGCACGCCGGGCAAGCGAGCCTTGATGTATCGCGGGTGGCCGGGCTCATGGCGACCATCGTACCAACCCTTGACGGCAACCCAAGGCATGCGAGATATGGCATCGAGGTCAAGCGTACCATCGCCATTGAGCGGCAACGCTTCGCCGATGAGGTACTTGCTGGGGTTGTATCTGTTGAGCGCCCTGCTCATCCTGACGAAGTGCTCACGCTTCGGATAGGGTCCGTGCTTGGTGTCGACTCCGACTGAGCTTGCCGCGTCAATGGCGCTGGGTCCGGGCGTGTTGTCGAGCCAAGGGAAGAAAGCAAGCTCGGCGAGCGTGATGTCGGGGTTGCTTTGCGCCCCGATGTAGTTGTGCTCTTGAGTCTGACCGGGCACGAAGCAAGAAGCTTCGGCGTCGACGGATGACCAACCCGCCGCTTTGTCGACGGGGTGGGCGGTGTTGAAGGTCGAGCCAACGAAGGGGATGATTTCGAGGTCGGGGATTTCAACCCGCAAGTCTTCAAAGAGTGCGACGAGTGCTTGCCGCTTCTCAAACAAGATGCTCAACCACTGACCCGCTCCGACGTGCGCGCCCTTGGTGGTGCCTCCGGGTCTGTTGAGCCAAAAGCGACGGGCTCCGAGACGGCTGTGAGCGTCCCGTATACGCCTCCCAAGCTCTTCGACGCCTCTGAGCCCTCGGTAGGGTCGTGCGACGCCCTGTAGCCTGTCGTGCCGCTCTATGGGGCTCTCCGGGGCAAGCTCGTCGTCTCGCCTGCCTGAGAACGTTTTGAGGTAGTAGACGGGGTCGCGGCTGACCGCTGGGCCTATCCACTTCGACGGGCCGACCTGATTGATTGGCTCGTCTTCGGTGGGCTTGACGGGCTCGGGCTCGGGCGCACGCTCGAAGTCTGTTGGTCGTCGATTCATGTCCATTGCTCCAATCTAGCACGCCCTCGGTGAATTGGTCAACGACGGTGCGTGTTGGGTTATCTGCCGACGATGGCCCCGTCGTAACGTGCGGCGAATTGATCTTTGGTGAGCTTGCCCAAATCTTTGGCGAGACCGACGGTTGTGCTCCCGCTCGCTTGCACGTCGACGATGACGGTTTCGAGACCCGTGGGTTGGGCCTTCGGCTTGTCGAGCCATTCGTAGGCGGCGGCGGTGCCGTCGCTTTGGTAGAAGACGGCGAGGTACGGTGACGGGGTGCTTGTGTGCATGGCGTTTCCTCCGAGTGTGATTGAAAAACGACGGCGAGCATTGTTTCAACCCGCCGTCGCTTGGTCGGCTCAGTTGCCTCGCTGATAGCGAGACTGGCGGGGTGTCATGCCTTCATTTTCTGCGGTTCCCGCCATCCCGTCGATAGCACCCATGACATCGCGGTAAATGCCGATGCCCGTGTTGCATCCCGACATGCCTGCGAGCATGAAGGTGAGCAAGGTGAGTGCTCCAAACGTGACGAAGAGGCGAAGGGTCCAACGATCAATGCCGATGCTAATTCCGTGAGACTTTCGATGCTGCATTGTTGATGCTCCGATACGGGGGTGCGTCGTCTCCGACGGTTGGGGGCATCCTGCCGCACCCTGTATCGACCGCATCACTTGCGGGCTTGAGCCGCTTTCCAATTTTTGTATCGACGGTGAAGATTTCGTAGTATCGTCCGCTCTTCGTTATCGAGCGGGGCTTTGCTTGAAGCCTGCATTGGGCTGAGATACTTGTCGAGCCAACAACGGTGAAGGCTTTGTGCTTGGGCGAGCATTTCTTCGCGTGCGGTGTCGAGCGTGGCGACGTGCACCATGTTCCCGGCCTTGGGCAAGATGACGAGCGTGCTTGACCTGTCGCCGCCGTCACTGATGCAAATGCCGTCTTCGCTCTCGCTGATTTGAAACGTGCCGTGCTCGGTGATGATCTCGACTCGGAACGCTTCGCCCGCGAAGGGTGTGACTCGCTTGTTGCCTTCGTAGTTGGCGATGTCGACCTTCATAGCGGCTTGTATCCGTGGTGCACTCCGTCGGCGGGGTTGTTGGGGTCGGTCTTGACGAGGGTGATGCCGTTGGGGTAGGTCTTGTGCATGCCGGGTGTGTCGGTCGTGACGAGGGGCTCGCCTCCGAAGTATTCGTCGACGGCTCGGCGGCATCCGGTGAGTGCGTAGTCGTCGATGATGATGGCCCCGCCCGCGTTGAGTCTCGGGTAGAGGGCTTCGAGGCAATGCTTGGTCGCTTGGTAGAGGTCGCCGTCGAGACGCAAGACCGCGATGCCGTCTTCGCCGAGCATGGCATCGAGCATGGTGGTCTGCGGCATGATTTCCTCAAACCAACCCTTGATGAGTCGCGTGCGTGAATCGAGCACGCCCCAATTGCGAAGGTTGTTGCGTACCTGTCTCTCGGTCTGAGCGCTGACGCCCGTGCTGACTGGCGTGTCGCCCGGTGTGGCGAGCGTGGGGCCGATGAGACCCGTGATAGTCTCGTCGTCTTCCTCGGTCGCACGGGGGATGCCCGCGAAGCTGTCGAAGCCGATGACTCTGCGGCTCATGCCGCCTCGCTCGTTTTCGAGCATGGCGTTGTATGCCATGATGCCGAGTTGTGCGCCCGCGTAGACGCCGCACTCGACGAAGGCACCCCGCACGCCTCGCCCTGCCATTTGTCGGCAAAGCTCGTCGGTGCTGTAGAGGGTGGGCTTGTTGCACAAGCCGAATCGTCTGACCTTGCTGATGATGTCTTCGTTGGGTGTCATGGTAGAAGGATCTCTTTCATTCTGCCTTGCATCATTTGAATTGCGGTGCCGATCGCTGTGGATTCGACAAAGACCGACTCTTCGGGGTCGGTGCCTTCGGCCCGTGCGTCGAGAATCATTTGCACGACTTCGCCGAAGCGAGTGATTTGCGTGGCGAGGATGGCGGCGGGTGCAATCATGCCGGATAGTGCTTCATCACAATCGCAATCGAAGCTGCCGCGTTGTTGGTAGAGGATGCAACCTTGTATCGCTTGCACGATGGGGTCATCGCTGCCCGACTCGATGCGACCGTCGCTGAGTGCCCTGCCCATGATGGAGATAGCTTCCTCGGCGCTGGGCGTGCCGTGGTTTTTCTCAAGGTGCCCGACGATGAAGACGTTGAGGAATTGGAGGGCGATGTCGGTTTGACGACGCTTGGCGTGCCGGTGCTCGACGATGATGATGTCGCTGGTGGTGGGGGCGACGCCGTCATATTCTGCCTCAAGCATGTCGCCGACGTGCTTCTTGGCGGTTTCCTGCAACGCTGGGGGCATGCTTGCGATGAGGTCTTCAAGCTCTTTGCCGAAGTCGTGGTCGTGCGGTCGAGTCATGTGTCTTCCCTTCGGTAAGCGGTGGCGTGACCCTGTCTGCCGCCCGAAGAGATTTGTGACATAACCCTCTAGGAATTGTTGAGAATGGTGTTGCCGTTGTTGGTGAGGGCGGTGTCGACCTGAGCGACGGTGAAGGGCACGACGGTCTCGAAGGTGCGACCGCCGACAACGTACTCGATGATGACTTGGTTGGCGTTGTTGGGGTCTTCCCAATAGCCCGCGAGCGAATCGAGGGGAATGCGACGGTTGTTGGTATCGGGTAAGCGAATGAAGAGCATGCGTGAATTCCTTATGCGGTGATGCGGCGGCGAGCGAAGACGGTGCCGATGGGGTCGGTGATGGTGCCGCTCGACTGTGTGCACTCTGCCCACAAGATGTCGCCGCTGTCGGCTTCAACCCAATTCGACGTGTTGCTTGAGCGGGTGGCACCCCCGGAAAAACTGAGCGACCAAGCGCCCGACGAGTTGAGCTTGACGGCGAATGACCCGCCAATCGAAAGGACCGAATTGCCGTTTTGAATCGTGCCGCCCGTGAGAAAACAATTGTAGGGAAGGCGGTAGCCGGTGTCGCTTGTGGTGACGCCCGCGTTGCCAACCGCCATGAGCGAGACGGTGCCCGCTGTCGAAGACGTGTTGCGACCGAAGCCGTAGACGAGCACTTGGTCGCCGACCCATGCGGGTACGGCTGGGCTGCCCCAATCCTCGCCGTTGTAGTAGGTGAACCATTCGCCCAAGTCGGTACGGAAGAATCGACGCCCGTGGTAGAGGTACGTCGTTGGGAAGGCTGAGCCGCTTGACTCTTCCCAATAGAGCTTGCCGTTTTCCGAGCCGTCTGTGACGTGGTGCAAGTTGTGAGCGTCTTGCGTGGCCTTCGTGGGCAAGACGTACTCGTAGAGCGCTGTGAGGTCGCTGGGGGCTCTGAGCCCGATGTAGTAGGTGCCGTTGGCGGTCTCTTCGTAGAAGCGAATATCGGCACCGTCGTCGATGTAAATGTCGGCGTCGATGATGAAGACATCGGCGTTGAGATCGAAGTATTCTTGCACGGTCGAAGCGAGCAAGGCGTGCGAAGCGTATTGGTTGAGGTCGGCCCAACCGAAGGCTCGCACGCTGCCGTCATAGAGTGCGAAAAGCTCAAGCTCGGTCGCTGCGGGTTTTCCAGCGTCGGCGGTGCTTGAGCGACGCAAGCCGAGCAAGCCCTTGATGTCTGTGTCGCCCTCGATGAAGTTTTGATCGGGGATACCGCCGCTGTCGGGGCTTGAGCCGAAGAGCGAGTCGTCGACGATGTTGGTGGGGTGGGCGGTGTGGTCGTTGTCGCCCAAGCCCGTCATGCTGCCATGATCCAACGCCCCGACGTGCTGGGTGACGCCTGCCTCGGGAATGTTGGCGGCTGCGAGCGGCCCGCTTGTGATGTCCGTGGCCGCGTGCGTGTGGTTGGCGTCTGCCTTGGCGGTGAGTTCGCTTGTGAGCTTGTTGGCGCTCCAAAGGTCCGTGTTTGCGGTGCCCGCGTCGTTGATGGTGCGGTGCTCGTCGGCACTGTAGTTGGTCAAGGCGTCATGGTCGATGGCGGCTTCGTGCTGAGTGACGCTGCTCTCGCTGATGTTGGCGTCGTCGAGCATGCCGCTTGTGATGTCGGATGCCGCGTGTGTGTGCGATGCGTTGGCTTTTAGGGCAAGCTCGTCTTCAAGCTTGTCGATTGACCAAAGCTCGGTGGTTGACCCGGTGCCCGCGTCGTTGATCGGGGCTGCGAGGGCGAGTGTCCACTTGGTAGCCCATGATGCGCCGGTGCCGGGCTCGGTCGCTGCGGCTGACGTGTGGCTCGACGTGGCGACGTAGCTGTTGCCGTTGTGGTAGACGAGGTCGCGGTAGCTGTAGCTCGTCGAGGTCGCCCAAGGGCCTTGCACTTCGATAGACGCGCCCGCACTCCCTGCGGGTCCGGTCGTGCCGCCCGTGACCGCCGTGACTTGCTTGGTGCTCGGTTGTTGAAGACTGACGGTGATTGCCATGCGTTATGATCCGGGTACTTGTGGGGTGACGGTGATGATGCCTTCAAGCGCCCGCTCTTTGGTTGAATTCTCGTTGCTGATTTCCCAAATGTTGATGGTGTAGCGGTACTGCCCTGCGGTGAGTCCTCCGGTGATGTCGGCGGGCACGTCAACGTCGAGCGAGCCGTCGGCTTGAAGGTTGAAGTAGCTGGGGCTCGACGTACTCAACCATTCAAACGTGAGCGTCGTGCTGTCATAGCTCGGGCGGGCGACAAAGCTGGCCGCGTACCCGGTGAGGTCGAGGGCACCGCCTCCGGTTTCGGTCACGCTAGCTCGAAGCGTGTAGACCGCGCCTTGGTTGATTGTCTCGTCTTGTCGTGTTGCTTGTACGCCCATGCGCCCAAGATACCATGCCCCGCGAGCTAGTCAAAGGGTGCCAACGCTGTAGCCGTACTTGATGCAATCGACTTCGGCCCAAGGGGTGAGAATGTCGACGGTCTCTTGATCGAGGATGCCTTCGTAGCGGTGCTCGGCGCTGGCGTTGTACCGGGGCAAGGGCTGGTCGAAGGTGATGCCGGTGATTTGTGACAAATCCTCTTGCAAGTATTCAAAGCGTGCGAAGTGCTCGCATTGCGTGAGCGTGTTGTGATAGACGGCGAGCGGGGCGAGGGCTCGTTGCACTTCGAGCTTCGGGTAGTGCGTGGCGTCCTGCCAATTGTCGACGAGCCAAGACGCGAATGCCTTGAAGCTGTGCTCTGCCTCTGGGCATAGCTCTGTGAGCCCGTAGCGGTCGTTGTAGCCGACTTGAACCATTCGGGCGACCATCGAGGTCCAAACGCTCGCCGCCCGCTCATACGGGTTTCTAGCGACTGTGAAGACGTGGTAGCCCTTCGCCCTGACGTGGGCTGTGTTGGTCTCATGGAATCCTTGCCCGACTCGCTCGTAGCCGTGTCGTGTGAGCACGGCATAGGTCGTGTTGGTCGCGCACTTGATCGAAGAGACGAAGGCGATGCGTTTATCGTGGTTCACCATCATCGGCTTTTCCTCTTGCGTTGCTTGCCGCCGCTCTTCTTGCGGGTGTTGGTGCGGGGCTTGGGTTGGCTGATGAAGCGGTCGGGGTTGCGGTAGCCGAAGGCATAGCACGCATTGGCCCAATCTGCGGCGAAGAGGTTTTCGAGTTTGTCGCCTCGCGTGCGTGCCCGTGCCCCGATGTAGGCTAGTTGATGCTGTGCGGCGTCGGCGATGTTCATATCGGGTCGGCGCTCGCGTACTTGGTGGGGCCTAGCGGAATGGTGAAGTAGACGGTGCTCATGCCCTGTATGTCGTCTTCACTGTCTTCGACGGTGACGGCACAATCTTCGAGTAGGGCGATGACTCTTTCTTTGATGTCGGTGGGGCACTCGGTAGCGGCTGCGACGTGCGCCCGCTCGGTATCGGTGTTGATGATGATGTCGGCGTGCGTGCTCATAGCTTGAGGTTCCTGATGGTGGGCGGTGCATCGTACTCCGGGTGCACGATGTCGAGCTTTTCGCACAAGCCGTCGACGGTGCCGCGTGCTCTTCGAGCGGTGCGACGCCGGGTTGCCTTGGTCTGACGCTTGAATCTGACGAGCGTGTCGAGTGCGTGGTTCCTGCGAGGGTGGTGTCGCTTGATGGCGACGGCCTGCAAGACCTTCTCTGCCCACTCGAAGCCCGCGAAGAGTTGTTGCCGTAGGTAGGCTTCGGCAAGTTGCTTGTGCTGTCGGGTCATTTCATCGAAGGTCTTGATGGTGACGTAGCGGTGCACCGCTTGTGCGGGTGTCTTGATGAGTTTCTTGGCTCTGCTCTTCGATGGCATGGCCGATTGTATCACACTTCGTAGAGATTGCTGTTGATGCGTGCCGTGCCGCCGACCTTGCCGTAGAGAATGCCGACGCCCATGTCTTTCGCGCTCATGCGGTCGATGGCGCTGATGGCGTGCATTTGTTGCTCTTCGCTGATGGCCTGCAAGTGCTCGGCATGGAAAACGACTTCTCTGACGCCCGCGTAGTTGAGCAACGTGATTGTCTTGAGGTCGGGCACGTCGACGGCGAGCAAGATGGCGTGCGGTGCTCCGATGAAGCCGCGACGCTCGGGCGCTCTCGCTGTTTCTGCGATGAGCTTTTCAAATGACGTGATGAGGTTGTCTTCGAGGTAGGCACCCGTGCAATAGACGGGGTCGCTGTCGGGCTTGGGGCTGATGAACGTGCACGCGCCGGGGTTTCCGAGTCTCGGGTCGGCTTGCTTCGTGAGGGCGTAGAGCCGCTTGAAGTAAATCTTGAGCATGTCGGCGATGGGCGGCGGGTAGGTCGGGTTGCTGTCGTCGATATGGTGCACGACGGCGGCGGTGCGGCGTGCGACGGTGAGCACCGATGGTGACGCTTCGGGTTTGTTGACGGGTTCGTTAGCCATTGGGCTTCATTCCTCCCTTGCCGTCGTCGATGCTCTCACGCACGATGGCGTACTCGGTGGGGAAGGTGAAGCCGAGCCGCACGCGGTCGCCTCTTGCTTCGACGAGCTTGACGCTGCCGATGAAGCCGCCGTCTTGGGTGTAGAGGTTGACGGCGTTGTCACGGCCCTTGCCCTCTTCGGTGAGCGTCAAGACGAGCATGCCGAGTTGCCCTTCGGCGTCGGGGGTCGATGGTTTGCCGAGTGATTCTTTCATGGTGTCGCTTCCTTACGCTGTCGCGTACTTGAGTGCGGTGTCGTGCGCTTCCTTGATGCGCTTGAATTGCTGAACGTGCATGGCCTGCTTGATGGCGTCGTTGGCGGGTGCCTTGTCGGGGTGCCATATCTGAGCCATCGAGCGATAAGCTGACTTGATGCCGCCTGCGCAAAGTTCCTCATTGCCCGTGAGGGTGATGCCGAGCACGTCGAGGGATTCCCAAAGCTCGTCGGGGAATCGTGACCGCTCTACCCTTTCGTGCATGGCGGTCATTGCATCACGCATTTCGGCGAAACTCATGCCGACCTTTTGAAACGATGCGGCGGCGCTGCGGAACGTATCGGGGTCAAGC
>Ga0070727_10004733_pt1 | contig 11465 bp, 6 predicted proteins | sample tdAd472_FD_66722 | JGI IMG/M metagenome (GOLD analysis project Ga0070727, IMG submission 66722) | Marine sediment microbial communities from the Atlantic coast under amendment with organic carbon and nitrate - tdAd47.2 | ecosystem: Environmental > Aquatic > Marine > Coastal > Sediment | place... | reverse complement strand
GATCAGCCGGTCGGTGTCGAGGGGCCCGATGTAGGCCCGCAAGCTCGCGGAGTGCGTGTCGCCCGGCCCCAGCGTGGGGGACCAGGACAGGTGCGCACCCGCCACCGGAACGTACTCAGCGTCGTCGGCAGGGGCCTCGCCCTCGTCGGCCATCACCGAGAAGTGGCCCACACCCCCGTCGGTGCGGTTGAGCACGAGGAAGCCGTAGTACCGATCGGCCACCCCAAACCAATCCACCGCTCCGTCCACAGCCACCGGGCGGCCGGGAGCGGCAGGCTCGTCGCCACCCATCCCCATGCAGCCACCCACCACGCCGCCCTCGCCACTGCCGTAGCTCAGATCGTCGTCGACGTGCATCAGCGGCTGCACCCGGCTGTCGTAGCGAGCGAGCATGCCCCCCGACATCGGCGGGATGCGGTCGTGCACGCCCACCCACAGCGGCCCGGTGAACGACCCCGTGCCTTCGTTCGTCCAGCTCGTCTCCACGTCGAACAGGCACACGCCCTCGCGCTCGATCGAGCTGACCTGATGGCGGACGACGAGATCGCCTGTGCGCCCCTGGAAGGTCACCGACGACTCGGTAGACGCCACCACCCGCAGCGACAGCGGCTTGCCTGTCCAAGGGCCCGCGCCCACCTGCAGCGCCAGCGCCTCGGGCGTGAGCACCCGCTGCGGGCCAGGGGGATCGCCCCAGGGCTTCCACGGGCTCTCCGCGGTGCCGGAGACCATGCCCCACAGCCACGCATACAGCGGGTCGACCCGCAGCGGGCCCTCTTCGTCGGGGAGGATCACGTCGGACAGGGCCCCGCCGTGGTTGCTCCAGGTGCCGGTGACCCCGCAGGCCGACAGCGGCACGGTGCGCTCGGGCACATCACGAGCCGGCGCGGGGGCCGGTGCGGGCGCTGGGGCCGGTAGGCCCGCCTCGACAGGCGCCGGCGTGTCGACGCCCTGCTCGGTGAGATCGCCGTCTGCCCCCAGATCGCCTTCTTCGACCGCGGGGGACCGCACCATCATCCACACGTAGTAGATCGTGACCGTCAGGAAGATGGCGAGGGCTGTGCGGCGATCCATGTCAGGGACATCCCTCTATATCGTCGAGGGCTTGATCGACCTCGGCCTTCAGAGCGTGGAAGCCCACGACAGGCGTGCCAGAGCGAGCGATGAACACCACGTCGAGCCCGTCGAAGCGGCCACCATGGCCTCGTCGGATGGCCTCTCGGAGCCAGCGCTTGACGCGATTCCTCTTCACTGCGTTCCCCACCTTGCGGCTGACCGTGAGCCCGAAGCGTGCCGAGCCAAGCCCGTTGCCTTGGAAGAGCACGATCAGGTGGGCCGTACGCACGCGGCGCCCGTTTCGTTGCACCCGCCGGTAGTCCGCGGTGCGCCGGAGGCGCAGCGAAGGCGGGAAAGCCTCGCTCAGTGGCGCTTGGTCGGGGTGGTGACCGTGAGGCGCTTGCGGCCCTTCATCCGACGGCGGGACAGGACCGCGCGGCCGGCGGGCGTCTTCATCCGGGCGCGGAACCCGTGGCTGCGGCGGCGCTTGATGCGAGAGGGCTGGTACGTGCGCTTCATGGGGGCTCCTCCGTGGGACCCTTCGAGGGCCCGGCCCGTAGGCCCCTGTCGGGGCGAAGTGGTGCACCCCTTTTCGGGTGCTCGAGGCGGTGCGCTCCAGATCGGAGCGACGAACCCCTCCGGGCTATCGCACCGCCCTGCACAGGGCAAGCCTCCTACAGGAGCCGGGATCCGCCCCGCGCGCCCCCTCCTCACGATCCCGCGATCGCGGCCGACAACGAGTAACCCTGGCGTACCGGCTCACGCTTGTTGGATCCGCGCCGCATGGATTAGCTTGCCAGACCTGACCGACCCCATCCGTTCCGGTCGCGCGTGGCCTTGCCGCCCCCCCAAATCTGGCAGGCCACGTCGCGCTCACGTGTGGGGTCCCTGCATACAGGACGACGCATTTGGACCTCGGCACCCTCTGGGAACGGCTCCTCGACGCCATGCGCGATCGGATCGGCCACCAAGACGTCGAGATCTGGCTTCAGGCAGCTCGACCCGCACGCCTGGAGCAGAGCGCCGAGGGGGAGCAGCTCGTCCTCGAGGTGGCCAATCGCTACTACGCCGACTGGATCTCCGACAACTACCTCGACGACCTGCGCGCCGAGCTGAGCGCCCTGGCCGGGCGGCCGATCCGGCCGACCTTCAGCTGGGCCGACGAAGGCAACAGCGCCGAGACCCGCGCGGCCGGCAGTGAGCCTGTCGCCGAGCAGCTCCCGCGAGCTGTCGGCGTCAACCGCACCCAGACGTTCGACAACTTCGTCATCGGCGAGTGCAACAAGTTCGCCCACGCGGCCGCCGCCGCCGTGTCCGACCACCCCGCGCGCAACTACAACCCACTGTTCATCTACGGCGCCACCGGTCTCGGCAAGACCCACCTGATGCACGCGCTGTCCAACAAGGTCCTCGATCTCCACCCCGGCTCCCGGATCGTCTACGTCACCGCCGAGGCGTTCATGAACGAGATGATCAACTGCCTGCGCTTCAAGCGCATGGAAGACTTCCGCGCAAAATACCGCAGGCAGGCCACGGTGTTGCTCGTCGACGACGTGCAGTTCCTGGCGGGCCGCGAGCGCACCCAGGAGGAGTTCTTCCACACCTTCAACGCGCTGCAGAGCACCGGCAAGCAGATCGTGCTCACCTCCGACGTGGTCCCGCGCGACATCGACAAGCTCGAGCCACGCCTGCGCACCCGCTTCGAGGGCGGGCTGCTCGCCGACATGCAGGCCCCCGACAAGGAGACCCTGCTGGCCATCCTGCGGCAGAAGGCGGAGGAGCGGCGCATGCACATCCCCGCCGACCTCGCCGACGGCATCGCCGATGCGGTCGCGGGCAACATCCGTGAGCTCGAGGGCCTGCTCAACCGGCTGTCGGCGCTGCAGTCCTTCTACGGGCAGCCCGTCACGCTGGAGTTCGCGCGCAAGCAGCTCCCGGGCGTCTTCGACCCCCCTCCGGCCACCGTCACCGTCCCGGGGATCATCGAGGCCGTCGCTCGGTTCCACAACCTGCGCTCGGCCGACATCACCGGCTCCAAGCGCACCCGCACCCTCACCAACCCGCGCCACATCGCGATGTACCTGGCGCGCACCCACACCACGCTGTCCTTCCCCGAGCTCGGGCGGGAGTTCGGCGGGCGCGACCACTCGACCATCCAGCACGGCTTCCGCAAGGTGAAGAAGCAGCTCGATGCCGATCCCGACCTCGCCTACAAGGTGCGACTCATCGAGCAGGGCCTGCAGGTTCGCAGCTGACAGCACCGAGGCCGCCCGCTACAGTACCAGCATGTACTACCTGAGCCTGCTGCTTTCCGTCGGTTGCAGCGATCCAACCGTATCCCAGGCAAGCAAGCCCGGTCCCGCCCCGGATGACACCTCGGCCGCGGTCGACACGGCGACGCCGGTGGTCACCGAACCAGCGACCTGGTCACCTCCCACGAGCGGGCGCCTCGACCCCACCACCGTGCTCGTCACCGGCGTCGATCCTTCCGGCTGGGTGGTCCCCAGGGTCCGATTCCTTCCTCGCGATGATGGTCACGATGTCATCGTCGTCCTCGCCCATATCGACCACCCCGACCACCCCTATGGCGACGACCGTGCGCTGTTCCTCAGAGGTCCGCTGCCGAGAGGCGACGTGGTCGCGGAACAGGTCTGGGACGGTCTGGGGTCGTTCACGGGCACGGAGCTGCTCGTGCAGCGTCAGCCGTCGTCGTGGCAGGTTTGGCTGCAGGGCTGGCTGCACGAGGGGTCTGCGCTGCAGCAGGAGGTGACGGACCACACCGTCGACGAAGGAGCGATCGCCTCCGTCGGGCCCCACGGCTACCCGTACGATTCGCGCGTCGAGTGGGTGAAGCATGCCGGCTTCGACGCCGACGCTGACGGCTTCGACGACATCCTCGTCGACGGCTACTACACCCCGCCCTACCTCCGCTATGGGCCGCACGTGGGCAACACCAACGGCGGCGAGGCACGCCTCGATGTCCAGCCCCTCGCCAACCCACCAGGCCAGCTCAACTTCGCCCTGCCCGACCACCTCGGCCCCGGCCACGATGCCCTGGTGTACGGCGGTGTCCCCTACCGGTGGGGGAGCCTCGACGGCGGGGTGGAGGTCCATGCCCTGGTGGGCGGGCGTTCCGACAGGCCGAGGGTCATCGCGTCCTTCCCGTACGTGCAGACCATCGACGTTCGACCCCTGCACGACATCGACGGTGACGGTGACGTCGACGTGCTCCTGTCCATGGACGATGCTGAGCCCATCGTCGTCGCCGCCCCCCTGCACGACGAACCCCTCGAGCCCATGCTGCGGGTCGAGGGGGGCACCCTGCTGGCATCTCTGGGCGACATCGACGGAGATGGAGCGGCCGAGCTCCTCGCCACCGGCGGCGATGGCCTGCATCGCGTGCTGTTCTCCCCCCACCTCGACCCCCTCGATACCTCGATCGGGCTCGAGATCGTAGCAGCGCGGGTGCATCTGGCCGACCTGCACAGTGCCGGCTCCATCGCTGTCGGCGACATCGATGGCGACGGCCTCGGCGACATCGCCTACCCCGAGTGGCCCCTCGGCCGCGACCTCCCCACCGGGCGCATCCTGGTCTACACCGGCCACGACCTCGCCACCACGTGGCTGGCCCAGCAGCCCTAAGCCGCCTCCATGCCCTGTGGACAACCCTATGAATTTCCTGCGGGTGCCCTTGGGGAAGGCATGGGAATGGATCTGGGGACGGATGCGGACAACCTTGCTGATCGATCGATCAGCACCTTTTTCGTCCCCCGCCGTACACAGGCCCCACCCTGCTGACGTCCACTGGATCACCCACAGGGTCGAGCCAGGTTGATCCCCGGGTCTGCGAGTCTTCCACAGGGATCGGCTTCCACTACTACTACTACGAGATCGATCTCCCCTGATCTGGATCATCGGATAAGGGGGCGTGCCCCAAGGAGATGACATGGACCTGTACATCGACCGTGACGAGCTCGCTCGAGGTTTGGCCCGCGTGCAGGGAATCATCGAGCGTCGCAGCACGCACCCGCTGCTGGCCCACGTGCTGCTCCACGCTCGCGAGTCCGGCCTGCGCATGACGGCCACCGACACCGAGGTCGCCTACATCGGCGACCTTGCGGCCAACGTCACCACGGCCGGCCAGCTCGCGGTCGACGCAGCCAACTTCTTCCAGATCGTGCGCGCCCTGCCCGAGCCGACGGTCCATCTCGTGGTCAAGGGCAACCGTCGTCTCGAGATCACCTCCGGTCGCGCCAACTTCAAGCTCCCCGGCTACGCCGCGGAAGACTACCCACCGCTGCCGACCTTCGACGCCAAGGGCTCCGCGAGCATCGCCGAGGGCGTGCTGCGCCGCATGGTCGAGTGCACCTCTTTCTCGGTGGCCACCGACGACGTGCGCTACGGCCTCAACGGCGCCCACATCGAGGCGGTGACCGACGCGAGCGGCCCGCGCATGCGCATGGTAGCCACCGATGGCCATCGCCTGTCTTCGGCAGAGGGCACCTACGCGGGTGAGCTGGTCATCACCCCGCGGACCCTCGTGCCGCGCAAGGCCCTCGCGGTGATGCGCAAGCTGCTCGAAGGCGACGAGGAGCAGGTCGAGGTCGCCTTCGGGGAGGGCGCCATCCGCCTCACCAGGCCCAACCAGATCTTCTGGTTCCGGCTGCTTGAGGGCGAGTTCCCCGACTACGCTGCGGTCGTTCCCACTGAGAACAAGCACCGTGCCATCGTGCGCCGCGACGACCTCGCCGCCACCCTCAAGCGGGTCGGCATCCTGGTGCAGGAGCGTCAGCGTGCCGTGCGCTTCGCCTTCACCGAGACCGATCTCGAGATCGAGGTCAGCAGCGTCGAGCGTGGCGAGGTCCACGAGACGGTGCCCATCGAGCTGGAGGGCGACGACGTGTCGGTGGGCTTCAACGCCCGCTACCTGCAGGAGATCCTCGGGGTGCTCCGCGGCGACAAGGTCGTGCTGGAGCTCGCTCACCCCCTCGCCCCCTGCTTGGTGCGCGACCCCGACGACGAAGAGGCCTTCTTCGTCGTCATGCCCATGCGGCTGGACTGAGCGGCCCTGCGTCTCCAGCGACTGGTCGTCGAGCGATTCCGCAACCTCGCGGCGGCCGAGCTGGAGGTCGACGCGCCGTTCGTGGTGATCTCCGGTCCCAACGCCCAGGGAAAGACCAACGCCCTCGAGGCGGTGCACCTGCTGGCCACCCTCAAGCCCCTGCGGGGTCGTCGGGTGCGCGACCTCATCCGCTGGGGCGAGCGGCAGGCGGCCCTCGCGGGCTGGGTCGAGCACGCGGGCATCACGCGGCACTACCGGGTCGACCTCGGCGCCGATGGCCGCACCGCCCGGCTCGACGGCAAGCGGCCGGAAGACCTGGCCGACTACTTCGCTGGTGTGCGAGCCATCACCTTCACCCCCAGCGACGAGCGGGTGATCTCCGGCAGCCCGGGCCATAGGCGCGACTGGCTCGATCGTGCGGTGTTCACCGCTCAGCCGGCTCACTTGGGCCGGGTGCGCATCTACCGCCGAGCCCTCGACCAGAAGGCCGCGCTGCTGCGCCGCGGCCGCGCGGACCGCGCCTACCTCGAGGTCCTCGACGATCAGCTCGCGCAGCTAGGCGCCGAGCTCGTGCATCGCCGGGTGGTGATGCTCCGCGAGCTCACGCCCCACGTGTCGACGCTGCACGAGCGCATCGCGGGGAGCGCCGTGCCCCTGGCGCTGCGCTACCACACCGTCGCCAAGGGCGAGACGGTCGCCGAGCGGGCTGAGGCGCTGCGAGCTCGGCTGCACGAGGTGAGTGACCGGGAGCGTGAGCGAGGCACGACCCTGGCGGGGCCACAGCTCGACGATGTGAAGGTGCTCCTCGACGAGCATGCGGCTCGCACCTACGGCTCGCGGGGTCAGGTGCGCTCCCTGGTGCTGTCGCTGAAGCTGGCTGAGCTGGTGGCGGCACGGGCTCGGGGCGAGGTCCCCCTGTTCCTAGTCGACGACGTGAGCAGCGAGCTCGACCGGTCTCGCACCGGGCGTCTGGTGGAGCTGCTGGCCGAGCTGGGAGCCCAGGTGTTCCTCACCACGACGGCCCCCGAGCACCTGTCGGGCCTGCCTGTCGGCGACACCCTGCACCTGGCTGTGGCCGATGGCGAGATCAGCGCGACGCAGAGCGGATCATCTGCGAATGGAGCAAGCGCTGATGGGGGTTGAGAGGGGCACTCGTACGAGATAAGGCCTCCTGTCGGCCTCTACCCGCCGACAAACCCCACGGAGCCCCCATGGAGCCGACCGCAGAGAGCCCCGAAGAGTACACCGGATCGAGCATTCAGGTGCTCGAAGGCCTCGAGGCCGTGCGCTTGCGCCCTGGTATGTACATCGGAAGCACGGGCCCCCGTGGGCTTCATCACCTGGTCTACGAGGTGGTCGACAACGCCATCGACGAGGCCATGGCTGGCTACTGCACCCACATCGAGGTGCGGCTATACGACGACGGCAGCTGCTCGGTCACCGACAACGGCCGCGGCATCCCCGTCGATCATCACGAGTCCGGTCGTCCGGCAGCCGAGGTCGTCATGACCGTGCTGCACGCCGGCGGCAAGTTCGACTCGGCGACCTACAAGGTGTCTGGTGGGCTGCACGGTGTGGGCGTGTCGTGCGTCAACGCCCTGTCGAAGCTGCTCAAGCTCGACATCTGGCGAGAGGGCCGGCATCACTTCCAGTCCTACCAGCGCGGCGAGCCCGACGAAGACTTCGCCGAGCTCGGCGCCGCCCCCAAGGAAGACGGTGAGGTGCTTCGCGGCACCCGCGTGCGCTTCTGGCCCGACCCTGTCATCTTCACCGAGACGGTCGACTTCGAATACGAGGTGCTCGCCCAGCGGCTGCGGGAGCTGTCGTTCCTCAACCCGGGCCTCGCCATCTCCCTGCGCGACGACCGCGACGACCGCGGAGAGACCTTCCTCGCCGAGGGCGGGCTGGTCACCTTCGTCGAGTTCCTGAACAACGCGCGATCGTCGCTGCATGCTCCGCCGATCCGGGTGCAGGGCGAGAAAGACAGCATCCAGGTCGACTGCGCCCTGCAATGGACGAGCGCCTACTCCGAGACGCTGTACAGCTTCGTCAACAACATCAACACGGTCAACGGCGGCACCCATGTGTCGGGGCTGAAGGCCGCGCTCACCCGCACGGTCAACAACTTTGCCCAGGCCAACAACCTCCTCAAGGGGGCGAAGGGCGTCAACCTGTCGGGCGACGACATCCGTGAGGGGCTCACCTGTGTGTTGTCGGTGCGCGTGCCCGACCCACAGTTCGAAGGCCAGACGAAAGGCAAGCTCGGCAACTCCGAGGTCAAGGGCCTCACCGAGACGGTGGTCGCCGAGCAGCTCGCCATCTTCCTCGAAGAGAACCCGGCCGTCGCCAAGACGGTGATCGGCAAGGCCCTCGAGTCGGCCCGGGCCCGTGATGCGGCCCGAAAGGCCCGCGACCTCGCCCGTCGCAAGTCGGCCCTCGAGGGCGGCGATCTGCCCGGCAAGCTCGCCGACTGCCAGGAGCGCGACCCCGCGAAGTGCGAGGTCTACCTGGTAGAGGGTGACTCCGCCGGTGGCTCTGCCAAGCAGGGTCGCGACCGGAAATACCAGGCCATCCTGCCCCTGCGCGGCAAGATCCTGAACGTCGAGAAGGCTCGCTTCGACAAGATGTTGGGCAACAACGAGGTCCGCACGATCATCAGTGCGCTGGGCTGTGGGATCGGCCCCGACTTCGATCCCGAGAAGCTGCGCTACGGCCGCATCATCATCATGACCGACGCCGATGTCGACGGGTCGCACATCCGCACCCTGCTGCTCACCTTCTTCTACCGGCAGATGCGCGAGCTCATCCAGAACGGCCACCTCTACATCGCGCAGCCGCCCCTCTACCGGGTCAAGCGCGGTCGCAAGGAGCAATACCTCAAGGATGAGCACGCCCAGGAAGCCTTCTTCCTCGAGCAGGCCATCGACACCGTCAAGGTGATGCTGGGGGGCACCGACGCCGACGGCGAAGAAACGAGCCTGCCCAAGGAGACGATCGCAGCCTTCGTGAGCCAGCTGGGCGAGGTCACCCGCCGGATCCGGCGCCTCGAGCACCGCTACCCGGCCTCGGTGGCCGAGGCCTTCTACCACGTCACCTCGGGCCTGCTTCCCGAGGATGACGCCGAGCTGCTCGATGTCTGCAAGCGCCTGCGGGAGCATGTCGTCGAGATCGAGCCTCGCTTGCGGGTGGGCTTCGTGCGCCCCGCCGACGACGGCGAGGGTCGGGCCATCCTGCTGGCCGCCGAGGTTCGTGGCGAGGAGCGCACCTTCCGCCTCACCGACCACCTGGGCGATCACACCCGGCTCACCGAGCTGTACCAGATGCTCGAGGCCACGGTGTCGCTGCCGCTCAAGCTCAAGTCCGGCAACACCGAGCGCACCGTCGACACCTGGACTGACGCGCTGGCCACCATGCTCGAGCTCGCACAGCGCGGCTACGACGTGCAGCGCTACAAGGGCCTGGGCGAGATGAACCCCGAGCAGCTGTGGGAGACGACGATGGATCCCGATGCCCGGGTGCTGCAGCGGGTCGAGGTCGAAGACCTCCTCTCCGCCGATACGGTGTTTACGACGCTTATGGGAGATGCGGTCGAGCCGCGTCGCATCTTCATCGAAGAGAACGCGCTGTCCGTGCGGAACCTCGATATCTGATCCTCCCGCCCGGGAAGCGCCGTGAGCCCTGACGAGCTCGAACAAGCCAGCGACATCGCCCACGATCTGCTCGAGTCACGGTTGGTGATGGTCACGGGCAAAGGCGGCACCGGAAAGACGACCTATGCGGCGGCCCTCGCGATGCTGGCCGCCGCTCGGGGCAAGCGCACGCTGCTGGCCGAGATCGACAACCAGCGGCCCGCACTCACCCCGATCTTCGGGGAAGAGCCGAGCTTCGAGCCGGTCGAGGTGCGCGACAACCTCGACATCTGCAACATCACCTGGAACGAGGCCCTCAAGACCTTCCTGCGGCGCCTCGTGCCCAGCCGTCGGGTCGTGTCGCTGGTCCTCGACTCGGCGGCCGTGCAGCGCTTCCTCGACTTCACGCCCGGCTCGCAAGAGATCGTCACCCTGTCGGCCCTCGGCGAGCACGCGGCCGACTACGACCTGGTCGTGGTCGACATGCCGGCGTCGGGTCACGCCTTCAGCCTGCTCGACATCACCCGGAGTGCCCTCGGGCTGTTCCGGTCGGGCCCTGTGCGGCAGCGCGCCCAGGAGCTCCGCACCCTGCTGTCGCGGCGCACCACCCGCATGGTCTTCGTCGGGCTGCCCGAAGAGATGGTCGTCAACGAGACCATCGAGACCTACCGGAAGATGGAAGACTTCGAGCTGGTCAGCCGGCCGCCCGCGGTGTTCCTCAACCGGGCTACCATGCCCTCCCTCACCGACGACGAGCGCGTGCTGCTGCATCGTCTCGGCGATGCCGATCTCGATCCGCTGCAGGAGGAGTTCGTGCGTGCCGGCCGGTGGGAAGACGCGCTGGAGCAAGCGACCGCCCACTCGTCCGAGCGCCTCACCGAGGCCCTCGAGCACCCGCCGATCCTGGTTCCGCCCGCGCCTCCGGGTGGCATCCCGGCCAAGGTCGTCGAGAGCGTGGCGGCCCACCTCGGGCGTCTGGTCGGAGTTGCCCGCCGCGATCTGCGTCTCGACGGCGCCGACCTCGTCGCTCCTCCCGAGGAGTCGCTGACCGAGCCGGCCGCCACCATGGATGGCTGGCTGTCGGGCACCGATCTGGTGGTGTGCGTCGGGGCGGGCGGCGTAGGCAAGACGACCACCGCCGCGACCCTGGGCCTGTCGGGGGCGCTGCGCGGTCGCAAGGCGATGGTGCTCACCATCGACCCCGCGCGGCGTCTGGCCAACAGCCTCGGCCTGTCGGCCATCGGCAACGAAGAGACAAAGATCGACCTGTCGCACCTCGATGCATCCGGCGAGCTGTACGCGATGATGCTCGACAGCAAGTCCACCTTCGATGCCCTCATCGAGCGGGTCGCGGGCGACGAGGAGACGCGGGAGCGCATCCTGGGCAACCACGTCTACCGGCACATGGCCGACACCTTCGCCGGAAGCCAAGACTACATGGCCACCGAGAAGCTGTACGACATCGCCACCTCCGACAAGTACGACCTGGTCATCCTCGACACACCGCCGGTGAAGAACGCCCTCGACTTCCTCGAGAGCCCCGGTCGGCTGATCAACTTCCTCGACGAGCGCGTGCAGAAGTGGTTCGCCCAGCCCCAAGGCGGGTTCTCCCGCCGGTGGATGATGGGCACCTCGGCGGTGGTCTACAAGCTGCTGGGCGCGGTCTTCGGCGAAGACTTCCTGCGCGACCTCACCCACTTCTTCCGTGACTTCTCCGGGCT
>Ga0070727_10004731_pt1 | contig 11473 bp, 8 predicted proteins | sample tdAd472_FD_66722 | JGI IMG/M metagenome (GOLD analysis project Ga0070727, IMG submission 66722) | Marine sediment microbial communities from the Atlantic coast under amendment with organic carbon and nitrate - tdAd47.2 | ecosystem: Environmental > Aquatic > Marine > Coastal > Sediment | place... | reverse complement strand
CTACGCCGACTTCTACGACCAACCGCTCTTGACCAGCTACCTGCCGGTGGCGGGACTGACGGTGATCATCACCGGCTTTCGGTCGACGCGAATGTTCACGGCGAGTCGCTCACTCGCCCTGGGCCGCAAGACCGTGCTGGAGGTCGCGGCCCGAGCCGTGGGCGTCGCCACGATGGTCTCGTGGGCTTACTTCGTCGAGCGATCCGTGTGGGCGCTGATCATCGGCTCGCTCGTCAGCAGCTTCACCGCGCTGGTGCTGAGCCACACGATCCTCCCGGGCGAACGCAATCGCTTCCAGTGGGATCGAGAGGCGGGAAGAGAGCTCATTCACTTCGGCAAGTGGATCTTCCTCGGCACGATCTTCACGTTCCTCGCACTGCAGGTGGACAAGCTCATCCTCGGCAAGCTGAGCACCGTCGCCGAGCTGGGCATCTACTCCATCGCGATGAACCTGACGATGATGCCGCACAGCGTCCTGACCTCGCTGTCCGGCTCCGTGGTCTACCCCGTCCTGGCCCAGATCCACCGCCAGCGGCCCGACGACTTCTCCGCGCAGCTCACGATCGTCCGCAGGACGCAGATGACCGTCGGCATGATCGGCGTGATCGGCGTGACCCTGCTGGCCCAGCCGTTCTTCGACCTCTTCTACCCCGTGGAGTATCGAGCCGCCGGACACATCGCCCGCTTCGCCGCTCTCCCGTTGTGGTTCCTCATCATCAACCTGGGTGCGGACCACGCGGCCCTGACCCTGGGCGACACGCGAGCGCGGGCGTTCAGCAACGTCGCTGCGGTGATCTTCCGCGTCGCGGGATCGATCGCCGCCTACGAGCACTTCGGCATTCCCGGGTTCATCGTGGGACTCGCGCTGGGTGACCTGGCGCGGCAAGTCGTCATCCAGCTCGCGCTGAGGAGTCGCGGGATCCACCTCGTGGCTCAGGACGTCGGCTACACGGTGGCCACAGCGTCGATCGTCGCGCTCGGAATCTCGATCCCGATCGGGCTGCACGCGGTGACGCCCGTGCGCCTGGATGTCGCCCAGGCTCTGGTGGCCGCTGCGCTGCTGACTCCGCTCGCGGTCAGCGGGGTGAGACAAGTCCGGCACGCGCGCGCGGGAAAACGCGAGCGGCCTACGCGCTGATCGCCCTCGGCTCCGGGACGGCCGTGTCTCGAGCGGCACCGGGCCGGGGACGAACGCGCCGACCTCGGCTCACCGCGGCGATCCCGCCGAGGACGATCGTGATGATCGGGTTGGCCGCGTGGTTGGGAACGTTGTTGATCATCGACAGCAGTGCGATCGTCGCCAAGGCGGCCGCGGGAGCCACGCTGGGGTGCCCCCAGGCTGCCGGTCGGATGCGGGAACCGAACGACAGCAAGGGCACGGCGAAGACCAGCGCCCAGGCGAACATGCCCACCAGGCCGTTCTTCGCCAGGGAGATGATCCACATCCCGTCCCAGCGAGACAGCACCTTGCCCTGCTCGTCGACGATCTGAGCTCGTCCCGACCCACCCCACCCGAAGAAGGGCCGGGCGAGAGCCTTCTCCGCGAGGAGCGTCTCGTTGTCGAGGCGGTACTTCAGAGAGGAGGCGCGATCACTGCTCACGACTTCGACGGCGGCGACGAGCGTCTCCCCTGTCACGACCCCCGTCGCGCGCAAGGTCACGAAGGCCACGACACCCAGAACCAGACCCGAGAAGACGATGCGCGTCTTGAACCGAGCCATCGAGTACAGGACGACGACGCCGACCGGGAGCAGGATGTAGGCCAGGAAGGTCTTGCACAGCACCACGGTCACCGCGAGCGCCGCCAACAGGTAGCCCGACTTGACGTTCATCACGGTCTTGAGCCCGGCCGCCTTGCGCAACCAGAAGCAAACCACGGTGGCGCAGGTCATCCAGAACACGACGTTGAGCGCCGTGCGCATGAACGTCATCGGCCGGTAGCTCCCCCAGCGCTTGTACTTCGAGAACGTGTTCTGGTGGTAGCCGTAGAGGGCGTTGTGCAGGGACGGCGACATGCGGATCTCGTACAGGCAGAGAGGCACGTAGATCAGCCCGCCGATCATGATCCCCACCGCGAGGTCGCGCAGCGCCGGAAGCGTGTTGAAGTAGGTCCTCCCGATCAGGTAGGGGCTCCCCCACAGCACGCACTTGCCGAAGACACCGGCCAGACCGTCGTAGGCCCCCAACCCGTTGAGCACCGAGGTCGGCAGCGGGCACAGGCACCAGATGACCATCGGAATGTCGATCCAGCGCGGCCGGAAGCGAAGCAGGGTCCGGGCATCGAAGATCACCGCGCCCATCAAGGTTCCGAGGCTCGTCGCCATCACCTTGCCGTAGTCCGGCAAGCCCGCGAGGCGATACTCCGCCATCGGCAGGAACAACCACGCGACCAGGAAGCTCACGATGATCGCGCGCCGCGGCGAGAGCAGCATGAAGAAGAGCAGGACGGCCGGGATCCAGCCGAAGAGCGTGATCGGGACGAGGGGAGTCACGCGACGGCTCGACTCGGGGTGGCGGCGATCACGAGCGCCCGCGCAGCCTCTTCACCAGGACCAAGGATCCCAGGAACAGCGCGCAGGCCAGGAAGCCGAGCGCCGCGGAGTAGCCCAGGTGCCGGAGCCTGGGCCGAGGCACGAGGGCGACCAGCTCGAACTTGAGCTTGTCGATCAGCGAGATCTTCCGCGGCAGCGCGAGCAGGGCGTCCGCGACCCGTGAGGCCTCGTCCTCGGTGAGGTCGTGCGACGGCATCTGCGAGTTCGGGTTGTCGAACTTCGGCTGGATGACGTGGAACTTCAGCCAGGTGTGCAGGCGAGCTCGGCCGTCCGCCTGGCGAACCAGTTCGCGCTCGTCCCGGAAGGAGACGAAGGGCTCCGCCTCGATGAGGTCCAGCTCGTCGAGGCTGTCGAGGTAGGCGCGGGAGCTGAGCCGCTTGGAGAGGCGCGCGACCAGCGCGTCGCGTTCCAGGCTCGGCCCCGGCAGGCCCGTGTCGCCGCCCTCCAGGCTGTGACAGCCGAAGCAGCCCTTCGCCACCATCAGGGCGCGGCCGGCTTCGTCGCGGCCGATGACCCAGGGGTGCTCGCGCGTCGGCTCGTGGCGGATCTTGAGGACCGCGGTGTCCGCGCCATGCGTCGGCATGAGCGGCAGCACGTAGAGTGCGTCCGGACCGCGGGTCACGCCCACCATGAGCTGGATTCCGCGACCGCGGTAGCGGAGGAAGGGCTGCGGCGCGCCGGCCACTTCGTCGCGCTCCCAGTCGTACGGGATCGAGATGACGCTCTTCTCGCCCTTCATCCCCCGCCCGGGCTTCGCTCCCACGAACCCCGAGAGAGCCACGAAGAAGCGACTGCGCAGCGGCTCGGGGAAGAGCGTGTCCGCCGCGTCCATGTAGGTCACCTGCACGGGCCCCACGGCCGGCGCGAACAGGACGTCGCTCTTCGAGCCGATGCTCCAGTCCGTCCCGTCGTACTTGTAGTCTCCGCCCCTCTCGATCTCGACGAAGCGATCGACGCCGGGGCCGTTGTCCGTCGCGAACAACCGCTCTCCCACGAAGGTGATGCCGAAGGGATTCCGCAGCCCGTAGGCCCAGACGAAGTTGCGCGGGTTCGCGCGGTCGTCGTCCACGTAGAACGGGTTGTCCGGCAGCGGCTCACCGTCGAGCGACATGCGCAGGACCTTGCCCAGCGTGGAGCCCAGGTCGCGCGTCTTCAGCGGCTGGCGCGCATCGCCGACACACAGGTAGAGCGCACCGTCGTGAATCGCCATCGGCCCGATCTGGTGCGACTGGTCCGAGACATCGCGCTTCAAGAGCGCCGTGAACTTGACCTCGTTCTCGCCGCGCAGGGAGAACGTGCCGGGCGTCGCCTCGAACCTCGAGACGTCGTTCCACGTGTTCCCGTAGTCGTCGTGGTAGGCGTAGGAGACGAACACGTAGCCGTTGCTCGGGTCGAGACAGAGGCCGGCCATGCCGGTCTCGCCCTCCGTCTCGGGCAACTCGTGCAGCGGCTTCGACTGGAAGAAGCCCTCGGCGAACGTGTGCACCGAGCGATCGTTCGTGACGACCTTGATCTTCCCGCGGATCTCCGTGACGAAGTAGAGCGGGTCCTTCGGGCCCGGACCCGGGTCGGGGACGAAGGCGATCGCCGTCGGCAGCGTGAAGCCCATCGCGTCCGCCTCCAGGGACATGCCCGGCGCGACTTCCCAATCCGCGAGCCAGTCGGCGGCTTCCTGCCGCGCCCCGACGACGGCGCCGACCTGGACGGCTCCCAGCAGGACGACCCCGAGCGGGCAGAGCGCAACCGCACCGGCGATCCCGCTCGCCATGAGATGCGTCCCAGTGGTCATGAAGCCTCGAATCATGGGCTCCCCAGCGTTCCGCGCGTCCCCGGGGAAGCCGGGGATTGTACTGCACCCACTTCCGGACCGCTAATCAGTCCGAGCGCCCGGACGCGGCGCGGCGCGGACCGGAGAGGAGGAAACGAACGGCGCCCCAGCCCTCCGCGAACTTCGCCAGCGCGATCCAGGCCGCGTACTCGAGAGCGTCGCCGGGGCGACTCCCGCCTCGATGCCGGCGCCAGGCCACGCGCGCCACCTGCAGCGGGAGCAGCGCGAACGCGACGCCCGCGCCCAGGGGACCGGCCAGCGCTCCCACGCCGACCAGGCCCAGCCAGCCCCAGCTCCAGAACAGCGCGGAGGCCAGGCGACGGTGGCTCACGTCGGGCGCGAAGCCCTCGCGCGACAAGCTGTGCGCGTAGGCACTCCCCGCTCGCACCATTCGCCGCCACCACTGGGAGAAGTGCACGGTGCCCATGTCGTGGGTCGCCATCGGGTCCTCGAGCGACCAGGTCTCGCCGCCGTTGCGCCGAAGTCGGAGACAGAGGTCGCCTTCCTCACCCGCTCGAATCTCCTCGCGAAACCCGTCGACCGCGCGAAACGCAGAAGCCTCGACGAGGAAGACACCGCCGCAGGACACCCCCGCGCCCAGCGGCTTGCTCCACTCCTGCGCGCTGAGTCTCGAGTACACATTGGCGTTCGCATCGCGCTCCGTGAGCCGCCCGAACACGAGCACGCTCCCCGCTCGGGACTGCAGCGCCTCGACGCCCCCCTCCAGCCACGCCGTCTCGAGCTCGCAGTCACCGTCGACGAACTGAATCCACTCGGGCGCGTCCTCGCCGCTCGTCAAGTACGCGAAGCCGGCGTTCCGAGCTCGCGCCGCGCTGAGCGGCAGCTTCGGATCGAGCGCGACCACGGGCAGGCCGGCCTCTCGCGCGCGATCCACGCTGCCGTCCGTCGAGTCCGAGTCGACGTACACCGCGCGCGCACCCGGCGGAAGCGAGCGAAGGCATCGCGCGAGCCGTTCGCCTTCATTCCTGCCAATGACGACGATTCCGACGCTTTCCACGGTCACGGGACATTGTCGCTTCAATGGACCTCGATAGAATACCCGAGTGAAGCTCTCCGCGAGTAGCACGCGACTCCCTCGCCGGTACGCCACCTTCGGGATCGAGAGGTCGGCGGTCACCCGGCCGCGCTCCGGCAACGGCCGCGCGTGGACGACGGGGACGGACCGAGCCGCCTGGTCGAGGTGAGGCCGTGAAGCCCTCACTCAAGCGGCGCATGCTCCTCGCCGCTCAGGCCGGACTCTACCGGTCGGGGCTCGCCTGGGCGTACACCAAGAGCACCGCGTCGCAGGGCGCGACGATCCTGCTCTACCACAGCGTCGCCGAGCCCGAGGAGGCGGCCTCGATCGCTCCCGCGAACCACCTCGCACCGACCCGGTTTCGCGAGCAGATGACCTTCTTGGCCGAGCACCGCCGCGTGGTTGCGCTCGACACGTTGGTCGAGGAGTTGCGCGCCGGACACACGCCGCCCTCCGGGACGGTCGCGATCACCTTCGACGACGGCTATCGCGACAACTTGACCGTGGCGGCCCCGATCCTCGACGAACTCGGGCTCCCCGCGACACTCTTCCTCCCCACGGGCTGGATCGATCGCAACGAGGCTCCCTGGGCCGACCGGCTGCACCACGCCTGCCGCGAGCGCACGGGTTCGCGAGTCACGGTCGACGGCGCATCCGTCGAAGTTCGCTCCTCCGAGGAGGCCCTGGCCCTCTGCCGCAGGCTGAACACACCGCTCATCGAGGACTCCCTGCAGGGTCGCGAAGAACGCCTGGAAGCCCTCGTCGCCGAGCTCGCACCCGCGCGCCCGACGCCCCGGCTCCTGTTGAGCTGGGACGACACGCGGGAACTGAAGCGACGCTTCCCGCGCTTCGGCCTCGGCCTGCACTCCGTCGATCACCTCGACCTGACCCGAGTCGGCGAGACCGAACTCGAGCACCAGATCGCGGGCGGCATCGAGCGAATCCAGTCGGAACTGGGCGAGCCGCCGACAGGCTTCGCCTACCCCTACAACCGGCACGACGCCCGGGTGCGCGCGCGGGTTCGGGAGCACCTCCCGAGCGCCGTCGCGTCCAGCGGCCCCATCCAGGCGCGCGCCGGTTGCGACCTGATGGCCCTGCCCCGGATCGACCCGCACCCGTCGCACAGTCTCTTCGCCTACCACACGAGCGGCGCGCACCCGCGGCTGACCCGCGCGCTCCTGCGGCGCGCCTGATCCATGACGGACTCACGCTGGAGCCACGCGCGCGCGCTCGTCCTGGGCGGCCTGGGAGCCGTCGCCGTTCAGTGGACCTTCGTGTTCGCCCTGGGCTGGGACTACCGCCCGAGCTACCTCGGCCTGTGCCTCTTGCTGGGCTGGCTGCCCGCGTGGCTCGGCGCGGGGTTGTGCGGCCTGGGCCTCGCTCTGCCTTCGGCGCTCGTCCTGTGGGCGGCGTTCGCGGGGTGGTTCACCCTGGGGCCGCTCGGTGCGCTCTCGATCGCCGGCACCGCGTGGCTCGTCGTCCGGTCCGCGCGCCCGCCGCTCGTCCGGGCTCTGCTCGTCATGTGCCTGCTGACCGCGAGCACGTTGCTGACCACCTTCTGGCGCGACCACGCCCTGGTGAGCTGGGCCCCGGCCGAGCTCCGCCGAGCACTCGCCACGACGTTGGCGTTCGGCGTGTGCGCCCTGCTCGCAACGCGAGTCCTGCGCTGGCTGAAGTGGCCCGCCGCGGCCGAGGCCGCGGGCCTCGTCGCGCTGACCTGCCTCGGCGTCGCCGCTCTCTGCCTGCCGCGCCGGACCTCGCCGCCCGAGCCCCGGTTCGTGCAATCGCCTCCCTCCGAGTCACCCCACATCGTGGTCGTCGTGCTCGATACGGTGCGCGCCGATCACCTCTCGATCTACGGCTACGAGCGCGAGACGACACCTCGGCTCGCGGAGTGGATCCAGGAGCGCGACGGCCTCGTGGCGCCCGCCGCCTTCTCCAACGGGACCTGGACGGTTCCCTCGCACGCCACGCTGTTCACGGGGTTGCGTCCCGCGGAGCACCACGCTCGGTTCGGAGCGACGACGCGGGCGGGGTTCACCCTGAACGCGGAGCGGACCCTGGCCGAGGCGCTCGCCGAACGTGGCTACTCGACGCTCGCGGTCTTCTCCAACGGCTGGCTCGCGCGAGTCCGAGGAATGGACCGCGGTTTCCACGCGTTCCACCACGCGGCGCGTCCGCCGGCCCTGCCCGCACTCGGGGAAGCGCTGCGCGCGAGCTGGCTACCCGGGCTCTTCGGCCGCGACACGATCCCGATGGGCTCCGCCGACGACGTCCACGAGCGAGTCTACGCCCTCCTCGACGAGGCACCTCCAGGCCCCAAGTACCTGTTCATCAACCTCGCGGACGCCCACGGTCCCTACGTCCCGACGGCCGAGACGCGCGGGGCCTTCGCTCCGTGGAGCCCCTTCGAAGTGCCCGATCACCTCGCGATCGACCAGGACGCACAGGTGCGGTCCTTGCTGATGGCGCGCTACGACGAGGAGATCCTGATGCTCGATCGCGCCGTCGACGAGCTCCTCGGCGAGCTCGACGCGCGCGGCATCCTCGACCGAGCCTGGGTGTTCGTGACGTCGGACCACGGCGAGGCGTTCGGCGAGCACGGGGTCACCGAACACGGAACGACGGTCCACAACGAGGTCACTCGCGTTCCGCTGGTCGTCCTCCCGCCACGCGGCGCCGCCCTCTCGGAACTCCCCCACTCGATGGGGCTGGCCGACATCGCCGAGACCGTCGCACGGATCGCCGGCACGAGCCTCGAGAGCACCGGCACCGACCTGCGCGTCGCCGGGAGCGTGCCGACGGTCGAGATCGAGTTCTACGGCGACCACCGCAAGGTCCCGCAGCACGGCGCCCTGGCCGGCGTTCCCGCGACGGCCGTGGTGCGCGGCCGACACAAGCTCATCCGCACCGGGACCGAGCTCGCCCTGTACGACCTGGCGACCGACCCGGGAGAGACGCTCGACATCTCCGCCGCCCATGCCGAGCTCACGCGAGAGCTCGAGGCCCTGCTCCCTCTCCTGCCGATCGAGGCCGCGCCGAAAGACGACTGGGAGGAGATCCTGAGCCCCGAGGAGCTGCGCGAGCTGCAGGCGTTCGGCTACCTCGGCGGCGACGAGTGAAGGCCGGAGTCAGCCGGTGGCGTCGCCGAGTCCGAAGGGCAGGTCCGATCGGTAGCCGTTGAGCACCGTGCCCATCAGCCGCGTCCCGGACTGCTTCAACGCCTCGACGGCCCGGAGGCAGTCGGCGCGGTGGGACTTGCGGGCGCGGCACACCAGGACCGACGAGTCCACGAACTCGAGCGCGAGGCGACTCTCGAACCGGCCCAGGAGCGCGGGCGCGTCGATGAGCACGAAACCCTCGGCGCGACTGATCTCGTCGAACAGCTCGCGCGCGCGCTCTCCGGCGAGCTCACCGGGGATCGCCGGGCGCGGCGTTCCGCCGGGACAGGTCCGCAACCCCGGAACGCCGGACACGGCTCGGAAGCACTGCTCCAGCGACACCTCGCCGTCGAGGTAGTCCGAGAGTCCCGGGCGGGCGGGGATCCCCAGCGCGGAGGCCTGACCCGGCTCCTCCACATCGAGTTCGAGCAGCGCCACCTGCGCCTTCAGGTTCCGCGCGAGGCCGACGGCCGTCATCGTCGCGATGGTCGTCGCTCCATCGCCGGGCCTCGGCGCCACGAACAGGATGCGCCGCGCGCCTCCGTGCGAGCTCGCCTGGAGGATGGCCGACAGCAGGCCCTCCACGGAACTCCGGGCACCGGCGAAGCGCGACTCGAGCGCGGTGAGCCGGGCGGCTTCGACTGCGGTGGGTTGAGTCACGGCTTGATCTCCGGAACGGCGGCGAGCATCGGCACGCCGAGTTCGCGCTCCATGGTCGTGGGATAGCGCAGGCGCTTGTCCAGGAGCTGTCGCGCCACGGCCAGCACCATGCCGAGGCTCGCGCCCGCGAGGAGGCCGAACATCAGGAGGCGCTTGCGCTTGGGCCCGATCTTCTCCGGCTCGATGCGCGCCGGGAGCAGGACCTGCAGGTTCGACTCGTCCAGGCCGGCCAGGGCCTCGTAGCGCGCGAGCCGATCGACCAGGTGTGTGTAGCGACTGCGCTCCTCTTCGATGTGAGACTCCATGCCGTCGTGAACCGACTCGCAGCTCCGCAGCCGGCTCAGCTCCAGGTACTGCTTCTCGAGCCGCGACTTCAGGCTCTCGCTGCGTGAGTCCAGCGTCTCCTTCTTCACGCGCAGCCTCTCCGACTCGAGGCCCAGCCGACGAACTTCTTCGTCGACGCCGTCGATCTTCAGATCGTATTCCTTCTCGAGGTTGATCCGCTCCTGGACGGGGACCTGCAGGGATCCGACGTCGCCCTTCTGGGTGACCAGCGCGGCCCGATACTCCTCGTGCGTGCGCAGCCGCGTGTCGATCGCCGCGAGCTCGAGGACAGCACCTTCGCGCTCCAGTTCCGAGCTGTAGAGCTGCGTGTCCAGGCTCTCGATGTCCGCCATCAGCACGGGCTTCTGACTGTGAACGTCGAAGAAACCGCACGAGCCGGTGTGGTCTTCGTAGCGGCCCTGGATCCCCTCGAGCCGGCGCGTGACCGTCCGAAGGCCGTCACGCAACTGATCGACGTGACGCTGGACCGAGAACTGTTCCTTGTGGCGATCCACGAACGCCTGAGCCAGAGCCTGGGTCACGTTGCGAGCCCGCTCGGGCGAGTTCGCGGCGTGGGTCACCGTGATCACGCTCGAGTCGCGATCCGTCGAGACGAGCGTCCGAGCGTAGAGCGCTCGGCCCGCGAGCTGGACGCGTTTCGTACCGGCCTCCTCGCGCGAGGTCTCCTCGTCCTTCGCGAGGACCTCGGGCAAGCCCAGGAACCTCGCCTGCAGGGCGTGGAACAGCTTCGTGTGCAGAGCGGTCTCTTCGTTGTCCGCTGCGCGGGGGTCGGCGACGTCGAGCACCTCCTCCGTCCCGATCTCGCGCGCGACGCGCTCGTAGATGGCCGGATCGTTGAGCAGGTGCATCTCGTCGCTCATGTGCACGGTCGAGCGCGACGATCCGCCCTGGACGTCGACCAGGCCGGTGCCGACCTCCGCGTTCATCTTCTCGCGCTGCCCCACCCTCAGGATCAGCTTGGCCGTCGAGGAGTACGTGTTCGGCTCCATCGCCGCGACCAGCACGCCTCCGGCCGCTCCCAGCAAGACGAGGAACAGGACGAGGTAGCGCGAGCGCGCCAACCCGAACACCAAGAGTTCCTTGACGTTGACGGAAGAGGAGTCGTCGTCCGCGAAGAGTGCCTGTGTTTCGTCCATCGGATCAGGGGCGGACGAAGCCCGGCAGCGGGATCATGCGCCGGACGAAGTTGTTGACCACGATGCCGACATCGTCGATCGGCATGTTGGGAATGAACAGGACGTCGTTCTCCTGCAGGAAGATGCGCGTGTCGCTGCCCCAGTGTTTCTGGCGAGCATCGATGACCCACGCCTGCTGCCTCTGCGCGACGTTGTCCCAGCGCGCCAGCAAGATGCTCGAGACGTGCGCGGTGTCGTTGACCACACCTCCGGCTCGCGCCAAGGCCTCGATCAGACTCATGCGCCGATTGGGAGGCAGGTCGATCGCGCCGGGGTTGCGCACTTCTCCCAGCACGCTCACCCGACGCGGCGCCACTTCCGAGACGACGACCGAGAGCTCCGGCTCCGCCAGGATGGCCGCGTAGGCCTGCTTGAGCTTCGAGGTCAGGTCTTCGGGGGACACGCCCATGACGAACAGGTTCCCCACCCCGAGGAAGGAGGCGCGCCCGTCGTCCTGGACGCGGACGAGCTGGTTCCACTCGATGTTGTAGGCGAACTTGAGGTCCAGCCGATCGCCCGGGCCGAGGGTGAACTCGGAGGAGTACAGGGTGCTGTTGATCTCCTCGGCGATCTCGGGGATCGGAGGCCCGCCCGCGGTGGCGCAGGCGCTGACCAGGACCGGAACGAGAGCAGCCAGAGTGGAAAGACGAGTCATGAGCTTTTGGGTTCTCTACGCGGCGTTGCGCAGCCCCTGAGAGTGCCGTGGCCGGGGAGAT
>Ga0070727_10004728_pt1 | contig 11477 bp, 7 predicted proteins | sample tdAd472_FD_66722 | JGI IMG/M metagenome (GOLD analysis project Ga0070727, IMG submission 66722) | Marine sediment microbial communities from the Atlantic coast under amendment with organic carbon and nitrate - tdAd47.2 | ecosystem: Environmental > Aquatic > Marine > Coastal > Sediment | place... | reverse complement strand
GGCAAGCTGCAGATCGACCTGGCGTTCGCCGACGGCTTGGAAGACGACGACGAGCTCCGGGAGACGGTCGACGAAGCGATCGGCATCTGGAGCCAGCTGTATGGCGAGATCGGGATCGACATCGATGTCGAGCAGTATGCCTTCGGCGACGGGTCACTGGAGCCGCCGGCCTTCGGCGACGAAGAGGTGTACGAGGAGCTGGCCTCCTTCACCAGGTATCGGTCGGTCAACGTGGTGCTCGCTCCCTCCATCGAGTCCTACGAGGAGATCTTCGGGATCGCTGGCGACATCCCGGGCCCCATCGTGCCCACGGGGCGGTCGGCGGTGCTGATCAATGCCTCCCTGTCGGCGGGGGCCGACGGCGCCTTCTCTCCCGAGGAGGTGCGCCTCCTCGCAGAGACGATGGCCCACGAGGTGGGGCACTACCTGGGTCTGTTCCACCCCGTCGAGACGTCGTGGTCGACGTGGGACGTGCTCGACGACACCGACGAGTGCGACACGGAGTTTCAGTGCGTCGACGCGCTGGGCACGAACCTGATGTTCCCCTTCCCGGTGTGCTCGGGCTTCAGCTGCACCCCTCAGTCCGACCTGACGGGCGAGCAGGCCGATGTCGCTCATCGATATGTGGGCGTCGAGTAGGGGGGTGCCCCGCACGGTTGCACCACGAAGCGGTCGCGTCGATGTTCGCGAGGGGGCAACCACGCGCAGAAGGCGAGGTCCCCATCCTGTACGGAGAACGGAGAGAATGGGTGGCCCGGCAGGCCCGGTGTAGGCCGAGGGGCCTGGAATCTCGGATCGGGGACGAAGCCGTGGATCCTTCGTACGTCGTGGGGGCTGGACGCGCGGAACGAGGCGGTAGCAGCCGACGATGCCCATACCTGTGACGGGTTTCATCTGGGGCACAGCCCTTTGGACTATTTGGATTCTGTGAGCTAGCCTGAGGGCCTGGGGGTGCCATGCTTCGACCCGATCGTCCGTTCGACCGCTGGTTCGATCTCGCCGATCCGTACGACCACGATGTCCCGTCGCCCAAGCGCCAGGCGCCCGATGCCCCGCGCGAGTGGACCTACGCTCCCACACGCCCCGAGCCGGCGTCTCCTCCCAGCCCCGAGCCCGAACGCCGGGCTAGCTGGCGGCCCCTTCGGGGCTGAGGGTGAGGGCGAACTGAACCAGTGAGGTCAGCCTGAGGGCCTCAGCGGGCGTGCGCTCCAGCAGGGTGAGCAAGCCCTCTTCGGCGGCCGACGCGAGCTCCGCATCGCTGCTGCTGGCCTTGAGGACCGCGTCGATCGCCGCCTGCAGGTCGCCGGTGAGCAGCAGCGCAGCGCGGTCGGCCTGGATGCGGAACTGAAGCGCGGCGCCCTCGAGCCCCTCGCGGCCGACGCCTGCCCGGGCCGAGTCGCCCGACAGGCCGAGGCGCTCCAACACGGGGCCCGCCAGGCCGCCCACCTTGTCGATGGTGGAGCGGGTGGTGAACACCTTGCGCGACAGGCCGACGATGGCCTGGATCTTCGCGATCTGGTCGATGCCAGGCACGAGGGTGAGCACGTCGACGACGCTCTCGGCCGTCGACGCGTAGCGGCCGAAGGAGGCGTAGATCGACCGGCTGGTGCCGATGAGATCGCTGTCGAAGGCGAGCACGGGGTGCCCGGCCGCCAGGTGTACCAGCTCGACCGCCACGAGGAACCGAAGCCCGGTGGGGGTGAGGGTGCGTGGACCTGGCTGGAGGTGCTGCACGCCGAGGAGCACGAGGGGCGGGTTGGTGCCCCAGGCGGAGCAGCCCCACGCTCCGTCGCCGCGGAACAGGTACACGTCGGGGGCATCGATCCCCAGTGCCTCGCTGATGTCGGCCACGGCGCGCACGGCGTCGGGGTAGCGCGCTTCGTCGAGGCGCCCGAGCCCGCGCACGAGCTCCCCACGAGGAGGCGCCTCCCGGGTGTCTAGGCGCTGCCGCACCGTGTCGAGCCAGCCGGCACCGCCGGGGTGTAGTGCGTCGAGCTGCGCGCGATCGAGGTGGGGGTTGGGGGGGATGGCAGTGCCCGACGGCGCTCCGTCGAGGACGCCCAGCACGTGCTGCCACCACCGCACGGGAGCTCCCACCTCGTCCCCCACCTCGATGGCTTGGGCGAGGGCGTCGGCCCGCAGGAAGTCGTGAGCTACCGCCTGGGACAGGGCGCTCCGCGCGGCATCGGGCTCTCCGGCCCGCACATGGTAGCGGGCCGCGGCGATCCACCGAGGCCAGCGGGGGGTGGGGGCGTCTTCGAGGCTGTCGGCATGGGTGCACCACGCCGCCTGCAGTCGTGCCGCCTCGGCGAAGTGGCCCTGCTCGGCCTCCAGTCGGGCCGCATGCTCCCAGGCCGCACCGTCGTCAGGCTCCCTCTGTGCCGCCCTCGCCCAGGCAAGGGCCGCGTGGTCGGGCTCCCCCTCCTCCTCGGCGTGACGGGCCAGGGCTCGCTCCGCGTCGGCGGGGAGGTCGGGCACGACGGTGGCGTCGGGGTCGAGGAGCATCGCCGCCGTCCAGTGGCCGAGGGCGGTCTGGTCGTCACCCTTCGCCCAGGCCCAGGCCGCGCGCAAGTGATGGCGCGCCGGTTGGGGCTCGAGGGACAGGGCTCGGTCGAGCAGCTCGGGGGCCTTGTCGGAGGACGCGGCACGGTGTGCCAGGGCGGCCTGCTCCCACGCCGCGGCAGCCCCTGGGTCGCCGGCCTGGGCGAGCAGGGCGGCCTCGGCCTCGAGGCGGTGCAGCGTGGGCCCGCGGTCGGTCCACAAGGGGAGGGCCGCCTCCGGGCGCTGCAGGTGGGCGAGGGCGGCGCCCCACACCTCGTCGGGGCGGCTCGGCGGCCACGGGAGGTCGTCGGGGGTCTCCGCGGCCTCGAGGGTGCTGAGGTGCTCCCGCAGCAGCCCGCGGAGGAAGTGCACGTCGGCGTCGTTGCGCCGCATGCGCTGGGCGTCGACCGCTGGGTGCCATGCCTTGGCCTCGGTGCGGATGGCGAAGTCAGGCTGCCCGCGCAGCACCTTCACCGCGGCGGCCATCGCGCGGAGCGGATCGCCCGCCGCGTACAGCATCCGGGCGGCGACAGGCCATGCCTCCTCGTGCCCGCGATCCAGGGCCTCCGCAACCAGCCGCATGGCATCGCGCGTGTCGGCCGAGGCGAGGGCCCGGCGCGCCACGGCAGCCCAGCGAGCGCCAGGGTCGGCGTCGGCCAGGTCGACGAGGGGGGCAGCCTCCACCGTGAGCACGACCCGGCGCCGATCGCACAACACCGCGGGTCGCTTTCGGGTGGAGTCGTCGTGGACCTCGTCGACGCGGTGGCTCCACGTCGCGCCCTCCCGAGACCGCGCGAACAGCACCTGCTGGGACGTGCCGAAGGCCAGCCACAAGGGGGCCCGCTCGACCTTGCCGTCGGGCAGGTCGAAGGGCTGCTCGGAGCGCGTGGCCACGGCCAGCAACCACCGCTCGGACGACGGCGCGTCGACCGAGCGTGGCAGATCCTCCGGCACGTCGAGGGCGCCCCTCGCCGACGGGGCGCGCTCTCCATCGGTCGGTGCGGCGGTCGGTAGCAGCGGCTCCCCGTGAGGTGACGCGGCCTTCCACTCGGTGAGCAGCCGCTCCGCGACACTGCGGGTGGAGGGCCGCAGGGGGGCTGTCCAGGGGCCGACGCGGACCTCGTCGACCACCCAGCCCCGGCGGACTTCCACCTCGTCGCGGGTGGCCGTCGCGACCGCACGGAAGGCGTCGCCCCGGGTGCTGAGCAGCCAGGCGCGGTGGGTGGTGGTGACCAGCCACATCGGCTCGTCGTGCAGCGCGCCGTCTTCGTCGACGAAGCCCCGAACGCCGGCCGTGCGCAGCTGCCCCATGGGCGCTTCGCCATGGGCGCGGATCACGCTGTGGAGTCGATCGACCACTCGCGGGCTCCGATGTGGAAGAGGCGGCGGGCGTTGCGCCCGGTGTGCGCCAGCACGTCTTCTACCGTCGCACCCCAGGCCTCGGCCACGATGCGGGCCAGCACCCGCAGGTGGGCGGGCTCACCACGATCGCCAGACACCGGGCGGTGCGGGGCATCGGTCTCCAGCAGCAGGCGGTCGCGAGGCACCCTCGCCATGGCATCGCGGGCGCGGCGGGAGCGGGTGAGGTCGGGGCCGAAGCTGATGTGCAGCCCGGCAGCGAGGGCGCGGTCGAGGTCGCCGCGAACGAAGCCATGCAGCTGGCCCTGTAGCCCACGGCCCTCGAAGGCCTGCACGACCTGTCGCACGGCACGCACGGCATGCAGCACGACGGGCAGCTCGTGCTGTTCTGCGAGCTGAAGCTGTGCTTCGTACAGGCTCTCCTGGCTGCTTCGTTCGCTAGCCGTCGATGCGCGGTGGAAGTCGAGCCCCGTCTCGCCGAGGGCACAGGCGCCGTGCAGGGCCTCCGGCAGGGCGTCGAGGGCGGCGCGGTCGGGCCACCACGGGTGCACGCCGACGGCGAAGGGCAGCGCGTGTTCGAGGGCTACAGCGCGCAGCTGGGCCCAGCGCGCGGGGTCACCCGCCGCCAGCACCACCACCCCCACGCCCGCCCCTCGCGCCCTGGCCAGCACCTCGGCGCGATCGAGGTCGAACCCGGGGTCGTCGAGATGGCTGTGGGCATCGACGCCTTGGGGACCTGATGGGGGCTGGGACGAGGGCATGGGGTTGGTTACCCGGGCCCGATGCGAACCACCATGCTCTTGTCGATTGCGATGGCCTGCTCCGGCGGTGCCACCACCCCTGCTCCCCAGCCCGCCGCCGCCGAGGCGCCCGAGCCGGCCTCGGCCGTCGTCGCCCAGACGCCCGAGGAGACCCGTGCGTCGATGGCCGACGCCCTGGCGGCCGCGATGAACCCGGAGGCCGACGCCTGCGAAGACTTCCATGCCTATGCGTGTGGGGGCTGGGAGGCATCGAACGAGCTGCCGGCCAATCGATCGCGGATGGTGCGCAGCTTCACCGAGATCGACGACCGCAACAAGGAACTGCTCAAGGGCATTCTCGACGACGCGGTCGCCAACCCGAGCGACGACCGGGCCTGGCAGATGGTGGGCGGCTTCTATGCGGCCTGCCTCGACGAAGCGGCGATCGACGCCCGAGGGGCGGAGCCGGTTCAGCCCTGGCTGCAGGCCGCGGCCGAGGTGAGCGACCTCCCCTCGTTCGCGAAGGCCGTCGGCATCCTGCAGGCCCAGGGGTCGAACGTGCTGTTCGGCGGCTACGTCTGGGCTGACATGGACAATCCCGACCTCAACATCTACCACGTCGGTCAGGGGGGCCTGGGGCTTCCGGACCGGTCGTACTACCTCGACGAAGACGAGGAGAAGACCGAGCTGCGGGCCGACTACCTGGCCCACATCACCCGGATGCTGACCCTCGCAGGGGTGGCGGGCGACGACGCCGAGCACATGGCCCACGACGTGCTGACCTTCGAGACCCAGCTCGCCGAGATCTCGGTCCCACGAGCCGAGCTGCGCGACCCGACGACGACCTACCACAAGATCGACCGTGACGGCCTGCAGGCCCTGGTGCCCAGCTTCGCCCTCGACCAATGGCTGGCGGGCATGGGCGCAGAGCACATCGTCGACATCAACGTGGAGCGCGAAGACTACTTCGTGAGCCTCGAGGGCATCCTGGCCATGGTCGACCCCGAGATCCTCCGTTCCTACCTGTCGTGGCACGCGGTGAGGCTGGCCGCGCCCGAGCTCGCCGCGCCGCTGGCCGAGGAGCACTTCGCGTTCCACGGAACCCGGCTGCGGGGCCAGAAGGAGATGCTGCCGCGGTGGAAGCGCTGCGCTCAGCGGCTCGAGACCCACCTGGGAGATCTGCTGGGTCAGGCCTATGTCGATCGCGCCTTCGGGGGCGACTCGAAGCCCATCGCCCTCGACATGATCGTGCGCATCGAGAAGGCCTTCGAGGCGGGCCTCGACGACCTCGCCTGGATGGACGACACCACCCGTGACCGGGCTCGGAACAAGGCGGGCGCCATCACCAACAAGATCGGCTTCCCCGACCGGTGGGAGGCCTACGAGGGCCTCGCACTGGGCGACGATCACTTCGCCAACGTGGCCGGCGCGCGTGCCTACACCATCCACAACGACCTCGAAGAGGTGGGCAAGCCCGTCGACTCCGACAAGTGGTTCATGCCGGCCAGTGCGGTCAACGCCTACTACAACCCGACGGAGAACGAGATCGTGTTCCCTGCGGGGATCCTGCAGCCTCCCATGTTCCATCAGCACTGGCCGATGGCCGCCAACTTCGGCGCCATGGGCGTGGTGATGGGTCACGAGATCACCCACGGGTTCGACGACTCGGGGCGCCAGTTCACCGCCGAGGGCACCCTGCAAGACTGGTGGGAGCCCACCGCGGCCGAGGGCTTCGAGGCGAAGGCTCAGTGCGTCGTCGACGACTACTCCACGTTCGAGGTGCTTCCGGGCTTGCACGTCGACGGCGAGCTGACGCTGGGCGAGAACATCGCCGACATCGGCGGCGTTCGCTTCGGGCTGCGCGCCTACCAGGCCTGGGCCGCCGAGCAGGAGGCGCCGGAGCCCGAGATCGCGGGCCTGTCCCCCGAGCAGGTCTACTTCGTGACCTTCGCCCAGGCCTGGTGCTCGCTGCAGACCGACGAGTCCCTCGAAGAGCAGGTGAAGACCGACTCCCACAGCCCGGCACGGGTTCGCATCAACGGCACGCTGAAGCACACGCCGGCCTTCCACGAGGTGTTCGCCTGCGAGCCAGGAAGCGGGATGCGGCCTGCGGAGTCCGACGACATCTGCGTCGTGTGGTAGCGGCGAGGGCGTTAGGAGCGCGCCGAAACGCAACGATGCGCTTCGCGACAGGCACAGACAACGCAATCAGGTGACACGGTCCCCATGAACGAACGACACTTCCTCCTTCGTGGACTCCTCGGCGGACTCGCCTGGGGCAGTGCCGTGGCCATCGCTCACCTCGGGCATGGCATCGGCTTGATCCTCGTGCTCGGCCAGCCCCCGCTCACCCTGTTTGCCGCCAAGGGCACCGTCGTCGAGCTGGTGTTCGGGGTGCTCGCCGGGCTGGTGCTGTCGCCGCTGCTCAAGCTGCCGAAGGGCGGCGCGGTGGCCCACATCGTGGCGCTGTGTGCGCTGTGGCTGGTGATCGAGCGCGTGGTCGCGGTCGATCCGAGCAAGCCGCTGATGTGGATCGCCCCCTCGCTGGTGGCGCTGGCCTTCGTGGGGGTGGGGTCGCTGGCCTGGAAGCGTTCGCCGGCCCTGGTGCTGGGCGCTGCAGCCTTGCTGCCTGTGGTGCTGCTCGCCACGCCCGAGGTGCGCACGGCGCTGTCCGAAAAGGAACAGCCTCCGGAGCTCAAGCCCGCCAAGAAGGGCGCTCCCGACGTGCTGTTCATCGTGATGGACACGACCCGCTCGCAGTCGTTGTCGACCCACGGCTACCACCGAGACACGACCCCGGTGCTGGAGCAGCTGGCCTCGGAGGGCATCCTCTACGAGGGCGCCACGGCTCCGTCCACCTGGTCGCTGCCCGCCCATGCGGCGCTGTTCACCGGCACCTTCCCGTCGTTCAACGGGGCCCATGCCGAGACGCGGATGCTGGGCAAGACCTTCCCGACCATCGCCGAGGTGTTCGCCGAAGCCGGCTACGAGACGCGCTGCTTCTCTGCCAACCCGCACATCTCCGAGGCCTTTGGGCTCACACGGGGCTTCCACTACTCCGACAAGGCGTGGATGGCGGGCCCTGGCGCCCGGCAGTTCGTGTTCATCTACCGGTTCCTCGACTTCCTCGGCCTGGGCGTCGACGACAAGGGCGGGGCCCTGGTGGTGCAGAACATCGAAGACTGGTGGTCCGACCGGCCCGAGGATGGGCCCCCCGCTTTCGTGTTCGTCAACTTCCTCGAGGCGCACTTCCCCTTCCATCAGCTGCCGAAGGAGTACGTGTACGCCTACCAAGACCGCCCCATGTCTGAGCTGCGGGATGCAGGCCAGATCGCCTTCGGGGCCCAGTTCGGCCGCCCGCTCACCAGCGCGGAGGTCGAGCAGATTCGAGGTCCCCTCATCGACCTGTACGACGGTGGCATCAAGTACACCGACTTCCTGGTCGGCGAGGTCATCAAGCAGTGGCGCGAGGCCGGCAAGCTCGACGACACCATCGTGGTGGTGTTGGGGGACCACGGGGAAGTGGTCGGCGAGCACGATGCCTTCGGCCACGTGACGGCGATGGTGGAGGAAGACCTCCGGGTGCCGCTGATCTTCCGGTTCCCCAAGGCCATTCCCGGCGGCACGCGCATCGAAGGCCCGGTGTCGACGGTCGGCACCTTCGCCACGCTCACCGAGCTGGCGGGCATCGAGCACCCGACGGTGCACGTTCCGTCGCTGCTGCCCGCCCTCACGGGTGTACAGGTCGGCCAGCCGGTCATCGCCGAGCGCTTCGAGGAGCACTTGCTCGCCGCGCGCTTCGCCCCGGGCACGGCGAACGGCAAGGGCCCGCAGGTCAACCCGCGTGGCCGCTACCGCACCTTCCGCAAGGGCGACTGGAAGCTGGTGCAGCACTCCGACGGGGGCGAGTGGCTGTACGACCTCGGCTCCGACCCCGGGGAGCTCGACGATGTCGCAGAGGCCGAGTGGCAGAAGCTCGAGGAGCTCAAAGACGACCTCGACTTCTACCGTGGCGAGCTGCTCCTGCCGGAGCTCGACGCGGAGGTCACCGGTGAGGTGATGAACGTGGAAGACATGGACGCGGCGACGAAGAAGCAGCTGTGTGAGCTCGGCTACCTCGACGGCGACGCCTGCAAGTAGGGCCGAGCGCTACGGCAGGCTCTCGGGCCAGTTGGGGACGGGGTCGCCGCCGATGATCAGCCCCTCCATCGCCTCGGCCTGAGCACGCAGCTCGGGCCACAGTTCGACCACCTTGGGGTGGTCGGGGGCGAACAGGTCGGTCGTCTCGCCGGGGTCGATGTTGCGGTCGTACAGCGTCACGTCGCCGTTCCACCGGTAGGTCAGCTTGAAGCCATCCTTGGTGACGGAGTTGACGCCCCCTTTGCGCGCGATGGCGCTGCTGAAGCGCATGCGGCCGTCGTCGGCGAGGCCGATGGGGGTGCCGGTCACTTCCTCGGGGATGTCGTAGCCGTACAGGTCGAGCAGGGTGGGGACGAGGTCGATGGCGTGGGTGGGGCCCTCGAAGGTGCCCTGCACGATGTTGCGCGCCCAGAAGATGGCGAAGCCGTCATTCTCCTCGCCGTACAGCATGTAGGCGTGGGTCTGGTTGCCGTGCTCCCAGAACTGCTCGCCGTGGTCGTTCCAGATCACCACCAGGGTGTCGTTGAGGTAGCCCTCGTCTTCGAGGATCGACCAGTTCTCCGCGAGCCGCTCGTCGATGGTGCGGATCTCGCCGGCGTAGAGCACCCGTAGGTGTGCGTCGAGGAGCTCCTGCTCGTCTTCGCCGAGGGTCGACCATCGGTCGCGCCAGCTGTAGTGGATGTCGCGGTTGGTGAGGTCTTCGGAGAACAGCTCCAGCTCGTCGAGCCCGATGGCGTTGTCGAGGGGCGGCGCGTAGGCCGCGTGGGGCTCCATGTGGTGCATGTGCAGGAAGAAGCGCTCGGCGTCTTGCTGGCGGATTTCCTTGGTGATGAGGTCGCGGCCCTTGTCGAGCACGGCGAGGGCGTTGCCTCCGGGGGAGTCGAAGGCATCGAAGCCCTGCGTGTTGCCCCAGCTCGGCGACAGCCAGTCGTTGGCCGACACCAGAGCCGACGCGAAGCCCAGGTCGTCGAGGTAGCGGGGGAGGAGCCAGGTGCCGACGGGCACGGGGGTGCGGGTCTCTTCGGTGCCCGACAGGCGGGGCATATGCCCTCGCTCGATGTTGGTGCGACCCGCCAAGGTGCATGTCGTCGACGCAAAGGTCCAGTTCGAGCACTGCTGGTGGTCTTGCAGGACGAAGCCTTCCTCGGCGATGCGGTCGAGGAAGGGGGTCATGTCGCCCCCGCCGTGAAACCCGATGTGGTCTTTCCGGAAGGTGTCGATCGACAAGAAGATCAGGTTCTTTGGGACCTGACCGTAGAACTGTAGCGCGCCCGTTCCCACCTTCGGAAGGTCGGTCTGGGTAGACAGCGGCTCGTCGCCGATGTCGGGCTTTCCACAGGCGAACAACAGGATGAGTGACAGCATGAGGGCACCATAGCCCCGTGATCCCGCACCGTCAGTGGGACAGGACGCCGCACGGTCAGCGCGACAGGTCGCCGCTGAGCACCACGGTGCCGGCGAAGGCGAGGGTGGCGGTGAGGGTGGCCGCAGCGGCGCACGACAGCAGCGGCATCAGCCAGCCGCTCCCGAGGCTGGCGGTGAGGAGAGTCCCCGCCCCCAAGGTCGCGAAGAAGACGAGGAACCAGACGCCCTGCTGCGCAGACCGCACATCGCGGGCTACGGCGGAGATGAGGGTGCAGGCGGTGGCAATGGCCGAGGCCCACAGGGGGCCGGCCAGGAGGAAGGTGATCCACCAGCCCACGCTACGGGGCGTGAGGTGGGGCGCGGCGATGGAGCTGGGAGAGGCCGCCGCCAGCAGGGAGCCCGCCCCCACCAGGGTCAGGTAGAGCAGGGTCGGCCAGGCCATGGCCCCCAGCACCTTGCCGGCCAGCAGCTCGAGCCGTCGGACTGGTGCCAGCAGCAGGAAGGTGAGGGTGCCGCACTGCCGCTCGTGGAGCATGCCGTGGCCCGCGAGCACGGCGGCGATGCCGAGGTACTGGCTGAATCCCAGGAAGCTCAACAGGCCGAGGGCGGAGCGCACCAAGGCGGGCAGGGCATCCGGCCCGAACGCCCCGATGTCGGCGAGCAGCTGCGCGGTGTCGGGGTCGAGGGTGACCTGATGGAGCAGGTGGACGACCCCCGCGCCGGCGGCCGACACCAGGGCGAACAGCGACGCGATCACCACCAGCATGACAGGCTGACGCCACTGCTCCAGCGCCTCGCGGCGGGCGATCAGCCAGATGCGCGTCATGGGCTCTCAGCCAGCATGCGGTGCAGGCGGCCGATGGGGGGAGCCTCCCGGGAGCCGGGCAGCCGCTGCACGCCGTGGAGGGTCTGCGCCATGACCCCGACGCGGTCGCAGACATGCTCGGCAGCGTGCAGATCGTGGGTGGCGAGGGCGACGGCCACCCCGTCATCGGCGCAGGCGCGGATCTCGGCGTGGAGGCGCTGGCTGGAGAGAGGGTCGAGGTTGGACGTGGGCTCGTCGAGGAGCAGGATGCGAGGGGCGAGGAGCAGGGCACGGGCGAGGCTCACCTTCTGCTTCATCCCGGAGCTGTAGGTCGCCACGCGGTGGCTCAGCGCGTCGGTGAGGCCCAGTCGCGCCAGCCGCTCGCCGCACCCGGCGCGCACGGCAGCCGGGTCGAGGCCGTACAGCCCTCCGAAGAACACAAGGTTCTCCCAGCCCGTCAGCAGCGGGTAGAGCCCGGGCTCGGCGGTGATGAGGCCGATGGTTCCGGTAGCCGCGACGGCGAGCTC